>Ga0067045_1029018_pt1 | contig 24795 bp, 20 predicted proteins | sample TerdegcTABiofilm_FD_59184 | JGI IMG/M metagenome (GOLD analysis project Ga0067045, IMG submission 59184) | Combined Assembly of (Gp0054472, Gp0054536) Wastewater bioreactor microbial communities from Singapore -Terephthalate degrading... | reverse complement strand
TCACACTTTGTGCACGGGCAGTCTCTGGAGGAGGCTGCATGAGACACGGCAGGGGGAGGGCCGTTCATAAACTAGCCCCAAATTTTGTGTTGACAAATGGGCTCACCTCATTAAGCTAATATCAGAATGTCGTCCGATTATCATTCTAGAACTAAATGAAGAGACTTGTCGTTTTGCGGGATATAGTATGATTGAGTTAATTGATTGGATTAAAACACAGGGATATGAACTGTATATTATTGATGAATATAGTTCATTGAATCCAATTAATTATAATTATCTAGAATCTTTTCAAAATATTTGTGCAATACCTAACACTGGAATGGATCGTTGACCATAGGGCTTAAAAACACCTCTCTATTTTTATCTGGCTCTATTGCTGGTTAGGATAGAATTGAACCAAATTTCATCAATCTTTTCTGGTGCATATTTCTTTAATGTCTCTCTACCATTATTTATCAATGCATTATATAGTTCTGTATTTTTTAACACTGTTTCCATAGCCTTTGCAAATTGGTAGACATCACCAAAAGGCACTAATAATGCATCTTTCCCATGGGTAAGGATATCTCTTGCCCCAGGAATATCAAATGAAACAATCGGGACTTTAGCGTTCATAGCTTCTAAAAAGACGAGACCAAATCCTTCGAATGCGGATGTCATGGCGAAAATAGAGGCGATAGATAAATAGTTATATACATCTTTAACGAACCCTAACAACTCAATATCATTAGATAAATTCATTTCTTGAATCATTTGATTGAGTTTTTCGCGTTCTGGCCCATCACCTAAGATTATGAGTTTATATCCTTTATTATTATTTGAAAAAACATTAAAGGCTTTTATCAATAAGTCTTGTCTTTTTTGAGGGACGAGTCTACCAATATTTAGAATTATATTTTCTCTTTTTTTCTTTTTATTATCAATTATTGAGTCCATAAAAGGATTTGGGGTTACAATAACCGATTCTTTGGGAATCTTTGGGTATACTGAAAATAATTCATTTCGTATAGATTCATTTAATACCGTAATGATTTTAGCTCTTTTATATAACAATTCTCTTAATAAATGTTGTTTCCAATCTATTGTTTCATTTATAATAGTGTTATGTTCTGATACAACAATAGGTATTTTCATTCCCATAGTAGATAACAAAGTAAAAATGTTTGTCTTAACTACGAAGCTCACGATATAATCAGGTTTCTCTTCAAGGATTGTTTTCCTTAGTCCTAATAATAGTTTTATTGTAGGGAAAAATAGAAACCACTTCTTGCGTTCTATATTAAGTGAGTATCTTTTTACTTTGCTAGAAAGTGAAAAAAAATCATATTGTTTTGATTTGAGAGTTACTACTATGATTTCGTTTTTTTCACTCCATCGATTTGCAAGAAATGATAAAACTTTCTCTGCCCCTCCAGTAGTAAGGGAAGAAATAACGAATAATATTTTCATAGTTTTATTCTGCTACCAATATAGCATGAGATATTAAATACATCATTTAAACTGATATAATTCCATGCGATCATCCACGATCCTGCGATTCCTGAGGAAAGTATTATTCTTGAATTTAATATAAAATCTAGATCAATTCCAATTGTAGCTTCTGTACTTATATTGCCACTACTATGATATCTAATAGAATCAGGTTGTCCATATACATAATCTTTATTGAGAGATCGCCTGAGGAGATACCCTTCTAACTTACCGAAAGGACCATACCAAACTACACTTAAGTATTGACTATCTGCTCCCGGACCTATAGAAGCTCCTATTAGCTGACCGTTATTTGTATATCCATGCTGTACTATATGGTGAGTATAGAAGCCTGCAGTTCCTCTACCTAAAACTACTTCAGTTTGATAATCAATCGTTTGCATTGTTTCAGTAATTTCTAATTTATAAAGAATAATATTCTTAGGACTATTAAATATTATATGCTTTAGGCCCAATGTGTAAGCTTGGCTATGCTGTAATTCCCGGACAAGGAGACGTAAGGTGCTACTGAAATCATTCCTAGCCCATTCCGCGTATACATTGAATCCAATAGAAGGGAAAAACCAATCCAAAGTAATTGATGCTCGTTGGTCTAGTTGGTCTTCCCCCATATAACTACCCATAGGTAAGAAACTATTTAACCAGTCTCCTGCGGAAAAATCATTATAGAATATGGCAGTACGATTAAAACCTATAGTCAGACCTGGAATTAATATTGGTGCATACGAAAATGAGTACCCGGAAATAAATCTATTTTTCTTTCTAATTGTTGCATCTGCATATGAAGAACTCTCTAATAATCCTATAAAGAAAAGGAACTCAACATCACCGAATTGGGTAGTTACTTTTCGTAAACCTATATCCATGTGAGGAAATCCACCTGCGTTGTTACTTAGAATTATTGCATTAAATAATGTAGGGCCTAACCAAAGGCTTTGATTGCTTAACCCTAAAGTAAATTTTTCATAATTATATCTTATTTCAGATTCACCTAAATTAAATTGCAATAATGGTGCATTCCCAAATCTTTGAGGTAGATCGATATTTGGAACGTAGGATGCAAAAGGGCTTTCATGTGCTGATGGAACTAATGGAAAAGATAAATTTTGAGCAAACCAAACAATGGGATAGAAGGTTATAGATAGTTCCTTAATATTCCATTGTATTCCAGCTGTCCATTGTGCATTAAAACCTTTACTTTGCCATGCTGGGCCATCATTGAAACCTCTAGGATATTTCGAGTTGAAAGAATAATTTTGAAGAAACGGTAATAAATAAATATTTTTATATTTATAATTGATGCTTTCTTCGAAATCATCGAGAATAGAATACCATGGATGATTATTGTTCTCTATATTCCAAACATTATTAGCCAGTGTATAGATGTTTAAATTATTTCTTTTAGAATTATTTGAAACTTCTAAATCCTTAAAATAATAATAAAGCGGACTACCTATTAATTCATACGCAAAGAGATTGGGTAAAAAGGAAATAGTAATATATATTATTAATAATATATATTGGGACTTAGTTTTTCTCATAATTTTTATTTTATCAAATTTTAATTTATTTTGCAAAGTAAATTGGTTTATTTCAATAAAATGGTAAAGTTAATTAGCGATGAGAACTAATTTTTATATTACCGTCTGTACCCCAACTTTTAATTCTTCTCATTTAATCCATCGGGTTTTTAATAGTTTGAAGAGGCAAGAATATAAAAATTTCGAATGGATAATTATTGACGATGGGTCCACTGATGAAACAAATAGTATAGTAGAGCGATATAAATTGGAGGCTGAAGGTGCTTTTCCTATAATTTATTATTATCAGAAAAACCAACATAAGAAAGTTGCATTGTATAATGGTATACAAATTGCTAAGGGGCAATTGTTTGTAACATGTGATGCAGATGATGAAATGATGCCTTATACTTTGAGATATTTTTGTCTATATTGGTCTGATATATATAACAGTAAAGAATATGTCTGTGTAAATATGAGATGTGTAGATCAAAATGGGAATATAGTAGGGAAGTTGTTTCCTTCGTTTTTTGTTGACTCTAACTATTTAGATATGGAATATAAACTTAAACTCAATACGGATTTCATAGAATGCTGGAGAACTGATTTCCTTAAAGAGCATTTTATTAATCTATCTAGAATAAAAGGTTTCGTTCCTGAGGCATATTGGATGAGAAAGTATGCTGCTTTAGGATATAAAACAAGATATTTTAATACAGTAGGAAGAATTTATTATCGAGATGTTGAAACTAGTATAAAAAATAGTTTCTATGATAATATTAAAAAAAACCTCGCAGGTCTATTGTTAAATTTATCTGATGAATTAGATAATTATTTATTAAAATATATTATGTTTTCACCTCTAAGTTTCATTAGGAGTGCCATTTCATATAATGCTTTTAGAATGTTTGATAAAAAGAATAAAGAAATTGCATTAAAAAATATATTTCCAAAAGTTATATCAATCCTTTGTTACCCTTTAGGTATATACAGATATAAAAAGCTAATACGAAGAATGAAAGAATATTAATTTACACTGTACTTTTAATTATTTCTATCCATTTATTATCCCAATTAAAATTAAAATTATTTAATCTTTTTTTGCATAGATTGACCAAATTGTAATAATAATTTCTATATATATAAGCATGCTTTAGAAACTCAACTATTGCACGTGAATCGCAAGGCGGAAACAGTAACTCCTGTTCCCTTAACATCTCCGGTATCCCTCCCACAGAACTTGCTATTACCGGGATCCCAGTATGAAGAGCCTCCAATATTGTATCAGGATAACTATCAAATACGGAAGGCACAACGAGAAGATCGCAATCTCTATAGAAAGGGAATGGATCCGCCACTTTTCCATGGAATCGTACCTTGTCTGCTAAGCCATGATGGGTCAAATAATCGATATGTTCCTTCGTGTCACCGGGGCCTACCACGTCAAGGGTTAGGTCCGTGATACCATGCTCCTCTTTCAGTATCACGAGAGCTTCCAATAGATACTTGAGCCCTTTGCGGGGCCCCGTGGTACCGATAAATAGCAATCGGCGTAGTTGGGTGCTCTGGTTGATCTGGGCAGTCTCGGGGGTGAATCGGGGTGGGCCGATGTGTCCCCCAATGATGTGGGATTTCCCTTCCGCTTGGGGGTTCCGGGAGAGGAAGTCGGAGCGATCGTAGTTACTCTGGAAAACGATGGCGTCCGCTACTTTTGCGATTTTCCGTTCATACGCTTTGTACTTCAAGAGGTCGAAAAAATATTTCAACTGTTTGATAGGTTTTCCATTCGATTCCTCTAGAAAGAGTCTAGCCTCTTGCACCGTATTGCTCCGATGACCGTAGAGTAGCCTGCAAGAAAAAGCTTTTTTAAGAAAGGATCCAGCGGCAACGTTGGTTTCACTGAAGATGAGGATCCAATCGGGGGAAGGGATCTCGGAGCGTATCCGATCGAAGTTTAGGGCGACGGCTTTCCGGAATACCCAGGACACAGGATATTTCTGTCCATGGGTGTACTGTATGGGGATAGGGATCTGTCTAGAATGAGTAAAGGGATACTGGAGGGCGGGGTTCACGAGGATGTACACCGTGTTGCCCTTGGCCGCAAGGCCCTCCATCAGTTCCAGGTACCTTCGATGTCCACCCGTACGGATTTCTTTGTAGAGGAAAAGGCCCAGTATGTTCAGTGAACGTGGGTTCATGAAAGAGAACCTTATCGAATTCTAGTGGGATGCGCAAGATTGTCTATCGAGTTTTTACTGTTTAGATACGGCTATGATGGGGTGGATCCTCCACCACGGAATATTCATAACCTGTTTCGATAGAGGGATCGGCTCGTCGTACAGAGTGATGAGTCCAAGGGTTGGATGGGGGAATAATGAAGCGAATCGTTCCATAGCCGTATAGTGGGAAGGTTTAGGCGTTTTTACCACCCGCTTTTCTATGTTTCTGAAGTATGGGCGCAGAAGGTATACGATCCGTGAAGTCTCTAAAACGCTGAGCCATCGGGAGGCGGTAGGTTGACTGATCCCCAGTAGTTTACTGATTTCCGAAAGGTTCAATAGACTTCCCATGCGTGCCGCAAGAAGCTCTAGAAAGTTTTGGAATTGGATGAGATTTCGGATATCCGACCTCTGCCGCAGGTCTCGTTCGAGGTATGTCTGAAGGTAGGAGCGAAAGAAGACAGTTCGATCTACGCCATGGATCAGGGGGTCGGGGTAGGAACCGGTAAAGATCCGATGGAATAGATCCTGAAAGGTGTGTTGGGCGCTAGAGAGGGCAGGACCGGGATGTTCCATAAGTGAAAACCCCAAAAGTTCGAACAAGGCTACTCGACCCGCTAGGCTTTCGCTCAAACGTCGCACCAGCGGAAATAATTGGGTACCAGAGAGAAAGAATTGTCCGGGTTGCGAACGGCGTTGGTCCACGTGCATCTTCAGGTAGGGGAATAATTCCGGGGCATATTGAACCTCGTCGATGATACAGGGTGGCTGGGCGGTTTCCTAGAACAGGGCGGGGTTTTCGATGGCTAGTTTGCGTTTCACGGGGTCGTCCAGCGTATGGAACGGAAGATGGGGGAATAGGTGCTTGAGAAGCGTTGTTTTTCCCGTCTGCCGAGGGCCCGTAACTGCAACGATGGGGAATTGCCGGGAGGCGTTTAGGGTAGATTTTTCAAGGGAACGGTGAACGTACCGATGATCGGCATTTCTTATTGTTTTCATGCGTACTTACCCACCACCAGAAACTTTCTGTCGGTAAGAGAATAATTGTACAATTTGAATATCACATTTTTATTTTGTACAGGCCAGAGGCTGACCGGAGGCCTTCGCCCGCCGCATCAGCCCAAACTATCCTCTTAACTTTCCCTCTACTAACCCCTCATACACCTCCATCACCTTTTTCGCGCTTTCATCCCAATCGAACTGTTTTACTCGTTCTAGCCCCCTCTGGATCAATCGCTGCCGCACGTCCTCCTCGTACACTGCCCGTCGAATCGCATCCGCGAGCCCTTCCGCGTCGAGGGGGTCTTTCAGCACGATGGCCGCGTCCCCCACTACTTCGGGGATGGCGAACACGTTGGAGGTGATCACGGGACAGCCGCAGGCCATCGCTTCCAAGTTGGGCATGCCGAAGCCTTCCGCCAGGGAGGGGAACAGGAAGGCGGCCGCGTAGTTATAGAAGGCTACCGCCTCTTCTTCCTTTAAAAACCCCGCGCGGACCACCCGATTGACGATTCCCGTTTTGTCTAAGAAGCGATCTATATCCGGATTATCCCAGCGGCTTCCCCCAATGACGAGTTTGAAGGCGGAGGGTGGGGGGAAGGAAGGGGCGTTATTCAAAAGCGGCGCGGATTCTTCTTTTTCTGTTGCCGGTTGAAGGTTTTCCCCGGTGGCCTCCATGCCGCGATCACGGGTAACCCTCCCCGGCTGGAAAACCCTATGTGGGGGAGTGGGCAGATGGAGAAACTTTCGGAACCCCTCCAGTATGGTCCAGGGGTTCTTCCGTTCGGAGAATCGGCTCAGGTGAAAGAGGAAAGGGTCGCCTGGAGAGAGGCCGAAACGGGCCAGAACAGCGTGGGCTTGTTCCACGCTTGGCTCGGGAACGCGTTTCCTGCCTTCGTGGCTGGGCGACGATGGAAGTTCGCTCGCGTCACTCTCCGCTTCTTTGGGGGCGCTAACGGGATGCGCGCCTGCACTGTCTAGATCTGGCGAGCGGTCGGGAAGCACCCGGTACAGGGAACTCACCGCGTTGGGACAGACGGTGATTCGCTCCCCCGGAACTCGATATCGGCCCATGAAGAAACCGCGGCTTGTGTGGGAAACGGTTAGGATATGGTCCATCTTACGGGCGTAGATGGGCACAAGGAACCGTTCGTGTAGCATCTCGATCGTTCCGTAGAACTGAGGCACGATCAGCTGTTCCGCCCCATGGATGGTGGCAACTTTCTTTGCCTTGAGTTCCCAGATGGGGGCGAAGATCGTCAGGGGTGTGTAGTGAAGGATATCGAACCGCCGCTTGCGAAGGATCAGAGTGGCCCGAATGGGATTTCGGGGTATAATCAACTCTTCCACCCGTTGGTAGATGGGATTGGAGCTGGGTTTGTAATGGATGAAGACAAAGTGGAAACGGGGCTGAGTGTCGTTTAGATCCAGGACCCGCTGCATGATTTCGTTCAGGTGGTGACCGCTTCCGCTCTGCCAGTTGTCCAGCTGTTTGGTGAACACGCCAATGATGGGAAGGTTGGAAGGTTCGGGCATGAGGGGTATGATACCGGGAAAAGGTAGTGTCGGCAAGGTGGCGATAGTACGAACAGGATGCGGCTGCGCTAGTGATCTGCACTTTTAAGGTACTTTACTTGAGGTGCCATGATTGAGGTAAAGGGAACCGAACTTATTGAAGCTCTTCGATCGTTTGTGCTGGATGAATACTTCGATGAGGGGATCGAGCATCGGGGGATCCAGTACTACAACGAGGGAAGGGTGCGCCGGCTGGAGTTTCTCGAAGATCATATCGTTGCCTTTGTACGGGGGCAGGGATCACGGTACACAGTGACTCTCCGTTTCTTCAGGGATGAGCAAGACGAGGAAACGAGCAACTTGTATCCCCACTTCACTTGCACCTGTCCTTATGGGGCCTATTGTAAACATATGGTGGCCGCTTACCTGGAAGCTATGAGTCAGGTACTGGGTGAGGAAGGATACTCCTCCCGGCGTCGGGTGTTCTTGAACCTCAGCTCGGCTCCTGATGAGGAAAAGAATATACCTCCCATGAAACCGCGGGTTATTCCGTTCTCCACCTCGGGCCGCTTCCCCCATTCTCCGGAGACGAACTCATCTTTTACGAAATTGAAAGAAGTAGTACAGAAGCTTGCTGCTCGAACTACATCAACGACTAGAAAAACTTCTCCCCAGAACCGTAGTGCCCAGCGGCTGAAAGGGGTTGTAGGTATTCTACTCTCTCCTCCGTACTACACGCACGACGAGGCTTGTACATTCTCGATTTTCAAAGTAGGAGTCAGCAAATGGATGCCCTTAGCGCGACTCGTGGAGGAGGTAGGAGAAGAGGAGTCCCAGGAAACAGTATGGCAGAAAGTACGGCAGCTGTTCCGAGAGGATACGAGTTGGTGGAAGCATGCATATTCGTTGGATGTGCGAATCCATGATGGAACCGAATGGACCCTAACAAGAGAAGGAACTGCCGCTATTCACCTTCTACAGCAGTATAGCCGTATCTCTTATCATGCCGTCCTTAAAGGGAATGCAGTACTGCTCCTCGCTTCTGCGGGTATCCCTCTCTATTCCATGGAGTACCCCAAACAAGATCCCCGTACTTTCTCCACGCAACCAAATATCTGGGAACTCCAGGTTCTCGGGCAGCCTTTGACTGCGGGAGTACGGATCCAGCAAGAGGAGGGGAACAGGATCAGAATCGAAGGGATCCTATTCCAAGAGGGAGGTTCCTCAGAAGAGATCCCGTTAGGGAACAAAACGCTTCTGAAAGCTACAGTGGATCCAATCTGGTACGTTCGGGAGGATAAAGCTTTCCGGGTTAAAAACGAAGAGATCCTGCCGTATCTGTACGACGTGGCAGGCCAGTTTTCCGAAAAAGAGATAGAACAGTTTCGTCAGGAGCTTCTCCCGGATCTGTTGAAGGTCTTTCCTGTTCGTAGCACTCTTATTTCGACGCGGAAGATGGAAACCCTTCCTTTGCCTCGGTTGTACCTCTCGGAGGATCGGGAGGACCTACGGGTGGAACTCCGGTTTGCTTACGGGAACCAGGAGTACCGAGCCTCCGATCCAATGGATGAGCTGTGGGTAAGTGATGGGGAGCCCTGGCATTACACCCGAATAAAGCGGAATCTGGAGGAAGAGAAGGGCTGGCTCCAGCGGATGATAAAGGGTGATACAGGGCTGAAACGGGCTGCCCCGCCTGATCCGTCAGGCACATTCCGGCTTAAAAAAAGGGTACACCCAGTGGATTTCCTCCTACATACAATCCCCCTACTGGCAAAGGAAGGGATAGAAGTGTATGGGGAAGAAACCTTGATGCGATCCCGGGTGAACCGGAATAAGCCTATCCTCAGGGTCCGGGTGGAATCGGGAATCGATTGGTTTGATATGCATGGAGGGGTGGAATATGGGGGAACCTCTTGTCATCTTAGAGATATACTACGTGCGGCGGAAAGAGGAGAACGGTATGTAAAACTTGCAGATGGTACGATAGGAATCATTCCGGAAGAGTGGATTCGGCGTTTCGAAGTTTTGGGAGCTCTGGGAGAATGGAACGGAGAAGGTCTACGTCTCCATCCATTGCATGTGAGCTTGACGGAACCCCTAATAGCCGGGAACGAAAACAATGTACTTGCCCTCAGGGATTTGAGAAGCCGTCTTGCCCGCTTCCATCGGATCGATCCTGTTCCTTTACCCCAAGGGTTCTGTGGCACCCTTCGAGCTTACCAGGAACATGGATACTATTGGCTGCACTTCCTTCGCACTATTAGGGTAGGTGGAATCCTTGCGGATGACATGGGGTTAGGTAAGACCATTCAAGTTCTTGGTTACCTTCAATCTTTAAAAGAGATGGATCCTCCCTCAAAGGCGCACTTCCTGGTAGTTCCCAAGAGTTTGGTCTACAACTGGCAAGCCGAGGCTTCCCGGTTCACCCCTGCACTCCGGTTCCTTGAGTACCTCGGACAAGGTCGTACCGAGGATATTTCCGAGTTCGATGGTTACGATGTGGTGATAACCACCTATGCTACCATGCTTAGGGATGTGGAAAAGTTGCGGGCCTATCCTTTTCATCATGTAATCCTTGACGAGTCTCAGGCAATCAAGAATCCTTTGGCTCAGAGTGCGCAAGCCGTTCGATCATTACAGGCAGAACACCGGTTGGTATTGACGGGAACGCCCATGGAAAACAACATCTTCGAATTATGGAGCCAGTTTGCGTTCCTGGAACCTGCCCTTCTAGGGTCTCTACACAGATTCAAACGAGTGCTGGGGAATCCTTTGGAACGGGGAGATACGCACGCCATGGACACGGTACGCACTCTAATACATCCGTTCCTTTTGAGACGTACGAAGGATCAGGTAACGCCTGAATTGCCTCCACGTACCGAGGAAATCCTCTATGTGGAGATGGAGAAAGAGCAAGAAACACTTTACCATGCGGTCCGAGAACGGTACCGTTTGGAAATCGACGAGCTCTTGAACTCGGAGGAACCATGGAGAGCTCGGACCAAGATCCTGGAAGGTCTGCTTCGCCTCCGGCAGATCGCGATTCATCCCTCCCTGTTCGATGAGCGGAAACAGTATGTTTCTGCCAAGTTCCTGCTCCTGGAAGAAGTGATTTCCACCCTTCGGGAGGAGGGACACCGGGCGTTGCTCTTTTCCCAGTTCGTGGAGGCTCTGAGACTCCTACGAAAGGCGTTGGAGGATCGAGAAATCTCCTACGTCTACCTGGATGGCCAGACCCGGAGCCGCAAGGAGGTTGTGGAAAAGTTTCAGGCGGATCCCAGGATCCCCCTGTTCCTCATTAGTCTCAAGGCGGGAGGCACGGGGTTGAACCTGACCGCGGCAGATTATGTGCTTCTCCTAGATCCCTGGTGGAATCCCGCGGTGGAAGCGCAGGCCAGCGACCGTACCCACCGGATCGGTCAGCACAAACCGGTGTTCATATATCGCTTCATTACCCGCGGCACGGTAGAGGAGAAAATCCTGCTCCTGCAGGAAAAAAAGCGGGAAATCGTGTCCTCTGTGATCCGTGCGGATGCGGGTCTCTTCAAGTCTTTGAGCCGGGAAGATATCGAAGCCCTCTTCTCGCGGTGAGTTGTAGCCCTTGCGCGCCGTGTCCGTGGAGCTTTAAACAAACAGCGGGCTATCCGGCTTATGTCAAGCAGGAGGAGTTTCAGTGTCTGACATCACCATTTTAACCTTCTATGATCGCATCGCCGCGTTCCATACCCTGAAACCCTTTCTTTTCAGTCGGGAGGCGAGGCGGTTCACCTACACGAACTCTCCCGAATGGTGCCTAAAGAAAGACCGGAACCGGATCCTCGTGATGGTTCGCTGGTTCATAAAACCGGATCGGGTGGACTTGGACCTTCTTCGAAAACTTAGGGACAAGTACGAACGCCTCGTGTTCTTTCATGATGACGCGGGAGGGGGAATCCCGCGTCTGGAAGTTCTTCCCTACGTGGATCTATTCTATCAGAAGGCTCTATTCAAGGACCGTACCCTCTACATGCGGGAACTGTATGGGAAGGAACTATTCTCCGACTACTATCACAAAAAGTATGGAGTGAAGGATCCAGAGGAACGGAAGCGAGCGGTGGTGGAGGATCCGGAGCACCTGAAAAAAATTCGCCTATCCTGGAACATTGGCATCGGGGACTTTCCCCGTGCCACAGGACGGGAGCGGTTTGCCGTAGCGTTGGCCCGGATCTTTGGGATGCGCGTCGTGAAACCTTTCTACCACCGGGAGAACCTTTCGGAACGGGCCCTGGTAGAGAACAAGGGGCTTTACCCCGTGCACGCTCGCATGGGTCTCGTGTCTCGTCCATCCATCGCGTTTCATCGAAAGCTGATCTTGGAGAAGATTCAAGGAGACCCTCGCTTTATCACGGGCGAGGTAGGCCAAAGGCAGTACAACCGGGAGATCCGACATTCCAAAATTATCCTTTCCCCCTTTGGCTGGGGAGAACTCTGCTATCGGGACTTTGAGGCGGTGCGGAACGGCGCTCTTCTCCTGAAGCCCGACATGTCCCATTTGGAAACTTGGCCCGATGTGTTTAAACCTTTTGAAACCTATGTCCCTTTTTCATGGGACGCGGAAGACTTGATTGAACGGGCAGAGAGATATCTCCAAGATGAGGCGGAGAGGAAGCGGATTGCTCGGAACGCATTCGAGACGTACCGAGCTCAATTGGAAGAATTGCCTCGCTGGTTCGAGGGAATCCTCGCCGAAATAGATAAGAGGTCTGTATGAAAGGGGTTACAATCCTTTCGGGGGTTACAATCCTTTCGGAATCCAGGGAACCTGAAAAATGCCTTCCCGTATCTCTAAGAAGTGTCCCGTAGGTGTCAACACACCCAGAAAAGCCACTCTCTCCTGAAATCGTGCTTTAAACGTGCGAAGACCCGCAAGATCTTTGTCCGTTACGTCAGAACTCCACTTGCATGCAAAGGCAAACAGTTGATTTCTGTGTTCCAGAACAATGTCTACTTCTTTTCCTTCGTAAACCCGCTAACAGATACGTCTGCATGTAACTTTCGAAAAAGGATGTATAGAAAGGGGAGCTTACCGAAAGGATGGGAGGCAAACCTCCTCGATGAAGTTCTTTCACCGGAGAGATAGACTGAAAAATGGTTCGATTTCTTGAAAACGGTTCCTCAAAAAGATGCGTTCGGGGATTCCTGGTTTCCAAAAGGATTTTTAACCAGGGCTCAACAGTTCCTAGGCCGAGTTTCTCCAGAATGGTCATGGGATGAAGATGAAGAAGTAAAATTCTTCCTGGTAGGGTTTCCCGAAATCCTTTCATCAGGTGGAACTGTTGGGAACCTGTCAGTAGGAAACGACCAGGACTCCGGTCCTGATCCACCTGTACCTTCAATTCTGATAGTAATTCAGGAACGTACTGGATTTCATCCAGAATAAGAGGGCCCGGAAAATTTTTTAAGAATAACACAGGGTCCGATTTTGCCTCCATACGAAGGGAAAGATCATCGAAACTAATGTATCGGTGGGATTCCTTAAAGAGGGACTGAAGAAGGGTGGATTTTCCCACCTGTCGTGGGCCTAAAAGGGCGACTACTGGGAATTGCCTGACAGCTTCCTGTAGGATAGATTCTATGTGGCGGTGCAGGTACATATTTAAAAAGTAACGAATATCGTTAAAAGTTTCAATTAAAGGAGCGATGAACCATGGACAGCGAGGGGCGCCGGTGGACGCTGGAGGATTTACGTTCAGCGTTGCCGGCAGAAAAGAATAGAGCCGATGCGTACTGGACTCGGTGGGTCCTGCGTCCTCTTTCGTATCCAGTGAGTTGGCTCTTCCTGCGATGGGGATGGTCGGCTAATGCGGTATCTTATCTCTCCGCCGGGGTTGCCCTTCTGGGCGGAGTGTTCCTGAGTTTGCCCTACCTTCGATTTCAGGTGTTGGGAGCGGTCCTGTTGAACTTTTTTGCCGTACTGGACTGCGCGGACGGGAATATCGCCCGTGTCACGGAAACCACGGGACCCTGGGGGGCCTGGGCAGATGCCCTCGGTGGATATGTAGCTTATGTGGTTACCTTGTTGGGATCCGGGATGGCAGCGGAACTGGTTTCTGTTACCCTTCCGTCGATTGTTTTTTGCATCCCTGAGTTCTTATGGCCTCGGGGAGGATGGGTTTTGTTGGGAGGCTTAGCAGCTTCGGCGAACCTACTCATGCGGTTGAGCTACCAACAGTACCGGACCCTACAGTTGGAATGGAGACCTTCTAACCTTTCAACCAATCGAACCAACAGGCAAGGAACAGGGGGCGCTGAAGTCCAAGGGCTGGAGGATGGAATGGAGACGAGCAAAAGCGCTATAGGCGTTCCTAGTTCAGAGATTGCTTCGGAGAAAAAAATCAGCGAGAATTTAGGAGTGACCGGGCTGCTGATGCCATTGGTTCTCCTTGGTGTGTTGACGAAAACTATTGGGTGTGTGGTGTTGTTTTACACGGTATTGTACAGTGGGGGAGCCTTTGTAAGCATCCTTCGATTGGCTAGGAAAGTAGAGGGGTGGAGATCCTCATCCTGAGCTGCCTACTACTTCCCGGTAAACCTGGAGGGTGCGTTCGTACATCCGTTCAAAGGTAAAGTTCTCTTCGAACCGTTTTCGCCCCTTCTGTCCCATCCGCGCCCTAAGTTCTGGGGAATCGATCAGGAGCTTGATCCGATCACGAAGTTCTAGGGGATCTTCTTTCGGGACGAGAAATCCCGTTTCCCCATCTATAACCGATTCCTTGCATCCCCCCACATGCGTTGCCACTACGGGTAATCCAGCCCTCATCGCTTCCAGGATACTTCGAGGGAAACCTTCCCATCGGGTAGCGAGAACGAAAATATCAGCCTTGCACAAACGCTCCGGTACATCGAGCCGCTGGCCTGAGAAAAGCACTCGATCGGCTATTCCGGTTTCCACGGCAAGGGTCTGCAAGGCTTCCCGATCCGGCCCGTCTCCCACGAGTTCCAAAGTCCAGCTCCTATCCTTCAATCCAGATAGAGCCTGGAAAAGAGTTGGGTGATCTTTTTGGGGTTGAAGCCTGGCCACCATGATTAACCGAACAGGGGGAACAGGCGTGAGGGGATCTCCCTGAGTAAAGGATTGATCGGCCGGAAGAGGAACGTGGTTGGATTCATGGAGGGCGGGTTCTGCTATATCGCTAGATTTTTGTCCTTTGTGGCTAAGCCAGCATACAAGTTCTTTCGGAACGTCGGGCATGCCGTTATGGATAGTGATGATTTTTTCAAGAGGTACCACCTTCCGGACCAAAGCGAGTTCCCGATCGTATTCGGATACGGTGATGATCTTTTGACAGAGTCTGGCGGTGAATCTCTCTATAGTTTCGACTATGAACCGCTGGAAGGCTGAAATTCCTTCTGCAAACTGCCACCCATGGGCAGTGAAGATACATGGAATGCCTAGACTCCATGCGGCTATCCGACCTACCATACCTGCCTTTGCCGTATGGGTTGATACCAGGTCTGGTTTTAGTGTTTTAAGGGCGTTTCGGGTTTCCAAGATCGCGATCAGATCCTTATAGGGATTCATGGGACGCACCAGATGGGGTAGGATCCGAACCTCTACCCCCGCGTCCTGAAGAATATCGGTAAGGGGCCCCTCGGATCCAGTAAGCACGGAGATCGTGTGTCTATCAGCGAGAAGCCTGAAAGTCATGTCCCGCACATGGATCTGGGCCCCTCCGATGGAATCGGCTCGAGTAACGATGAATGCAACATGCATATATGCAAGGTAGCCTCTTTTCGGTACTGTATCAACTGTATCACTGAATAGTGAGTTGCCGATGATTTGAAAGGAGTTTGAAGGATGCATGTACTGGTAACAGGGGTGGCGGGGTTCATTGGATTCCATGTGGCAAAACGCCTTTTGGAACGAGGCGATTCAGTGGTGGGTATCGATAACCTGAACGATTACTATGATCCTTCCCTAAAGATCGCGCGTCTAGCAGAGCTCGGGATACGGGTACGGGAGGACATTGGTAGCTCGCAAGACGAAAGGCATGGCGCCGAAAAAAAAGATTCTGCCCTACAAGATCTCGAGAAGCAAGATCTAAGGAAAATTTTTGGGGAAGGGAAGTCTTTACCGAGTTACCTCTATCCTGCCTTTCAGTTTCGGTTCTTGGATCTATCCGATCAAAAGGCGGTGGAAACCCTTTTCCAGGAGGAGTCCTTCGATGGGGTGTGTCATCTAGCGGCCCAGGCAGGAGTGCGGTACAGCATCACGAACCCCATGGCGTATGTCACCTCTAACCTGATTGGGTTTGCCCATCTTCTGGAAGGAGTGCGGAAGAGTTGGACGGATGGGAAAGAAGCTAAAACAGAGGGACAGGAGGGGAAACCGACAAGAGTCTCAGGTAGCCAAGAACAGGCCAATCCCCCGAAAGGACGAAGACTCCGGCATTTCGTGTACGCCTCTAGTTCCAGCGTGTACGGCCTAAATACACGCAAGCCCTTCCGAACCTCGGATACGGTGGATCATCCGGTGAGTTTCTACGCGGCCACGAAGAAGTCGAACGAGCTGATGGCTCATGCGTACAGTCACCTCTTTGGGATCCCCACTACAGGCTTGCGGTTCTTTACCGTGTATGGCCCCTGGGGACGGCCGGATATGGCCTATTTTCTTTTCACGAAAGCGATCCTTGAGGGGCGCCCCATAACGATCAACAATTACGGGAACATGCAGAGAGACTTTACCTATATCGACGATATCGTGGAAGGGGTGATACGGGTCTTGGATAAGCCAGCCACTCCTAACCCCAATTGGAGTGGGGAAGAGCCTGACCCTGCCTCTAGCCCCGCTCCTTACCGGGTGTACAATATCGGATTCGGGAATCCCGCGGGCCTCATGGAACTTGTAGAAGCCATCGAAACAGAACTCGGAATGAAAGCGGAGAAGATCCTGAAACCAATGCCCGCGGGGGATGTTCCCGTTACGTACGCGGATACAACGGGGCTTGAACGAGATTTCGGGTATCGGCCTAAGGTTGATATCCGGACGGGAATCCGGGAGTTCGTGCGATGGTATCGATCCTTCTATCGAGTATAAAGATAAGTACAGATCAGGGGAGACGTGAGGTATGCACAATATTGCCGTCATAGGAACTGGGTATGTGGGATTGGTTACGGGCGCCTGTTTGTCCGATTTTGGGTTGAACGTGGTTTGCGTGGATGTGGATGCCGAAAAAATTGCCAAGCTCCAATCAGGGAAAGTACCCATCTATGAACCGGGTCTAGAGGCTATCGTGGAACGAAACACGTACTACAAACGGCTTTCTTTCACCACGAACGCGGAGGAGGCGGTTCGAAGATCGGAAGTGATCTTCATCGCGGTTGGGACACCCCCTGCTCCGGATGGAAGCGCCGATCTACGGTACGTGGAAGAAGCCGCCCGGATGGTGGCAAGGGTCATGGATGGGTATCGGGTAATCGTGGATAAAAGCACGGTGCCCATCGGCACTGCCCGAAAGGTGGAGTCATGGGTTCGCGAGGAGCTTTCCAAACGAGGGGTGTCGTACGAGTTCGACGTGGTTTCCAACCCCGAGTTCCTTCGGGAAGGTTCGGCGGTGTACGATTTTACCCATCCAGACCGGGTAGTGTTAGGATGCCAGTCTACCAAGGCGCTGGAAAAGATGAAACAAGTTTACCGGGTCCTATACTTGAACGAGACTCCCTTCATCGAAACAAACTGGGAAACCGCGGAAACCATCAAGTATGCGTCCAACGCCTTCCTGGCGGTAAAGATCACGTTTATCAACGAGATGGCCAACCTCTGTGAGGCGGTAGGTGCCAATGTGCAGGATGTGGCTCGGGCCATGGGAAAGGACGGTCGGATCGGGCCCAAGTTCCTCCATCCAGGACCAGGGTATGGGGGGAGTTGTTTCCCCAAAGACACGAGGGCGTTGGCGGAAACGGCGCGACGTGTTCAGGTGCCCCTCCGGATCGTGGAGGCCACTATCGAGGCAAACGAAGCTCAGAAGCGACGCATGGTGGAAAAAATTTCTTTAGCCTTTGAGGGTAAGGGGGGGGTAGAAGGACGAACCATCGCCGTCCTAGGGCTTTCGTTCAAACCCAACACGGATGACATGAGGGAAGCCCCCTCACTCACCATTCTCCCCGAGCTAGCGAAGCGGGGATGCACCTTCCGGGTGTACGATCCAGCCGCGATGGAGGAGTCGAAGCATCGCTTGGCCGACCTGAGAGATCGGATCGTGTACTGCCGGGACGAGTACGACGCTATAGAGGGGGCCGATGCGCTGGTAATCCTTACCGAGTGGAACCAGTTCCGGAACCTCGACCTGGGTAGGATCCGAACTGCCCTTCGAGAGGGATTGTTCTTTGATCTCCGGAACATCTACAAGCGGCAGTTGGTAGAGGGTGTGGGGCTTGCCTACATAGGAGTGGGAGTGTAACGATGCGTCTTAAGGACGGGTACGGGAACCCGCGCAGGAAATGGATCCAGGTCTTGTCATCCACAGCTTGTATGATGTTCCGCCAGCCTATTTTTATCATCTTTGTACTGTTTTTCAGTCTGGCAACACCTGTAATTTCAGATCCAGGGCAGAGGATCGTACCACTGGGTGAGGATGTATACCGGTACCTTCGAGGAATGTCTTTAGAAGCAGGGCTTTTACCGCCCAGTAGTTCGTTTCCCTATTCAATGGCAGAAGGGCAAAGTGAACTGAGGAGGATTCGTTCCAACGGGAAGGGAGTGACTTCCGAAGCGGCTCGAACTGCGCAAGAGGGGATAGAACAGTACCTTTCCCAGAAGCCTTTCTACGCGGAAGGAAAAGACGACTTAAAGAATGGGGATAGGGGGGGGAGTGGATTCGCGTTCTATCCCGACCTTCGGATCAACCTGGAAGGGTACCTTCATACCAACCGGGAGTACGATAGGTGGGCATATACCTTTCATGACCGAAAGCCTCTCTTGGGCCTCCTAATGGATGGTTCGTTCTTCGGGTCCCTCAGTATGTACATAGATGTGACGGTTCAGAAAGATCCCTTCCAGGTAGGGGGAGATCCAGACAACTACACGAACCTGTTAACGAATCCTTCCCAGTTCGACTTGAACATGCCCTACCGAGCGGGAGCCAGCGTGGGAGGGGACCACTGGAACCTATGGTTTGGGCGGGACAGGCTTTCCTGGGGTAACGGACGATCGGGTAACCTCCTTCTCTCGGATGCCGACCTATACCACGAGGGAGTTCGATTCACCACATGGTGGGATCGGTTCAAGTTTACCTTTCTCCTGTTGGGACTGGAGAACTGGCGAATGGACGCGGACGAGAAGGGGAATCCCTATCCCTGGCCGGATCTTCCAGATTCTACCCAAAACGGGAACGATTCCAATCGACTCCCGCAAGAACGGTTCAAGATGTTCCTGGCCCATAGACTAGAGTTCAACCTGCGTTCGAACCTGCGCCTAACTTTGAACGAGTCCATCGTGTATGGGGGTAAGTATCCGGATATACGAGTATTCAATCCGCTTGTTGTATACCATAATTTCTATATCAAAGAGTGGGCCAATTCTTTGATGACGGTAGAGTTGGACTGGGTTCCCTTCCCTGGCGTGTACCTCTACGGCCAGTACGCGCAGGACCAGCTTTCCACGATCTTCGAGAAGGACACCTATGGGAAGGATGAAGAACCGAACGCGATGGGGTTCCTGGTAGGATTCGAATTCCAGAGCGTGGTGGGCTCGGCGGGAAACGGTCGCAAGGGTCAAGCCGCGGGTAGGTCTGGAAAAGCCTGGCTACGGGGTGGATACGAGTTCGTTAAAACCGATCCCTGGTTGTACATACGGGAGACCCCCTACGTGAGCTTCTTTTCTACCCGAAGGGTACATAGCGAAGCCCGAAAGTCCGTTCTAGGAGATAAGAACTATTACTTTCTCCACACCCCCCTTGGATACCTCTATGGCCCTGATGTGGTGGTGAACACCTTCTGGGTGAGCTATGAAGTACCCGAGCGATACCGGCTGTTCCTGGAATACTCCCTTATTTTGAAAGGAGAAAATGAAGTCACTACCCGATTCTTGACAGGGGATGTGGCTTGGGACCTCCGCACGCCCTCGGGCACTCCCGATGTGCGAAATGTGGTAACCGTGGGGGCCTACTATACAGTTACTCCAAAACTGGTGATACTCATGCAACCTAGTTTCGTGTATAATACAAATCTGTACCACGAGGCGGGACGAACAGGGCTTGATTTCCAGCTGGTATTGGGTATGCGGTATAGAGAGAGGTAGAGAGATGCTAAAACGGTACCGGAAATCCTTCTACTTTCAGCTCCTGATTATCGATGCGGTAGCCACCTTCCTTTCCTGGATCGTGGCATACTATATACGGTTCGAAATTCTACGGGAGGATGATGCCGATTGGGCCATGACTTTCATCCAGTTGGGCTTCCTCGCCGTGGTGTTGAACTGGCTCTTCTTCCATGCCAACCGGTTGTACCAGCCCTTCCGGATTCAACCCTGGTACCGAGAAGTACTCTCGATCTTCATGGCCATCCTCCAGGGAACGGTGGCGATTGTAGTTCTCTACTATTTCTTTGCTCCCCTTCGGATCTCCCGGGGACATATCCTTCTCTACCTAGTTATTTGTGAAGTAATGGTGGTGTTCTTCCGGATCGCCTACCGGAACCATATCTATGCCATGTACTGGAAGGGGAAGCTGCTCCATCCCATCCTTTTGATCGGAAACGGACCACAGATGGAACGGTACATCCGGACTGTGAAGAATGCCCCTGATTTGGGCTACCGGTTCATCGGATGGGTGGATGCGGGGGGAAAGGCAATGGAGCATGAAATTCCTTCTCTCCCAGAGGATGAGTTGGAGAGGTTGATCGAACGGTACCATCCCGAACTGGTGGTAATCGGTTATTCCCACTTGGACGCGGAAAAAATCGGAAAACTTCTCCAATCCAGCTACAATGTGGTTACCCCCCTCGTGGTACTCCCCGACCTGTCCTACGATTTCATCGGTAGTACGGTGGAGGATTTTTTGGGAATCCCCCTCATCAAGATCAACCAGCCTCAGGAGCGGTTCTTCGCGGGTTTAGTGAAGCGGTTCGTCGATATCGTGGCCTCTCTGATAGGTTTGATCATCCTATCCCCCCTGTTCCTAGTCATCGCCATCCTGATCAAGCTCACCTCCAAAGGCCCTGTGTTCTACAAACAGGAGCGGATGACGATGGATGGGGATCGATTCTATATGGTAAAGTTCCGGACCATGAAAGTCCTCGCCGATGGTTCCAACGAGAAAGGATGGACGGTGAAGGATGATCCAAGAGTAACGAAAATCGGCGCTTTCCTCCGCAGGACTTCGCTGGATGAGTTTCCTCAATTGTGGAACGTGCTAAAGGGGGAAATGAGTCTGGTAGGACCCCGGCCTGAACGACCCATGTACGTGGAACAATTCAAGACGAAGATCCCCGCGTACATGCTACGGCACCGGGTGAAAGGGGGAATCACTGGTTGGGCTCAAGTGAATGGATGGAGAGGGGATACCAGCATCGAAAAGAGGCTGGAGTACGACCTGTACTATATTCGGAACTGGAGCCTGTGGTTCGATATAAAGATTCTGTTTCTCACCTTCATTAAAGGATTCGTGAACAAGAACGCCTATTAACGATCACAGTCCTGCCGCAAACCAATTCTTTAGGGCTTCCATCCGTTTGTAGAAGGCGCTGGGCAGGTGGATGAGGGAACGAACCATTTCGCTTGCCTCCACGGCTGCAACCCCATACACTAAAAGTTCGGTATCCAGGGGAATGATCAATAGTTGGGTCCGGAATCGTTCGGCTCCGATCACGGGGAAAATGTATTTTAGACTCGTGAGGTTCTTCAGTCCGAATATGATGGCGTTGTCTCGGGCCAAGTAGGAAGCTTCGTAGTACTCGCTACCGAAGTTGGCGTCTACGAGATGGATGGGAAAAGAGTCTTCGGGAGGCATGATCTGCACTAGAGGATCAGGAATCTTTGTTTTTGATTTTAAATCCTTCACGGCGTACACGTCGGAAAATAGAACCCGCATCCCTTTGGCTTTACTGGAACGGTACTGGATTCCACTCAAGGTACTCACAGCCCGGAGTCGATTGTACAGGGAAAGGAGAGTTGGGGTAGTTCCCTGGGATGGGTAGGGTAATAGGAACAACGCTTCGTCCCCCACATTGGGCGAAAACCCTTGAAAGTAGGTTTTTACCCGTTGACTCAAGGGGATGGAGGGTAGGAATCGGAAATCCGGTGCTCCCTCTGAATAATACACCAGCTCTTTCTTTTCCCGTAGTTCGGCTCGTTCCTGAGGTGTCAATTGGGGAAGGACGTCTTCCAGCGTCAACGCGGAAAGGGAAGGGGTGAAGGCCATCCAGAGGATGATAACCCATAGAAGGTGAGCCCCCAATGGAATGGAAGCTCTAGCAGAAGCCTTGTTATTAATAGATTTTTCCATGGTACTCCCGAGGCTCATTCCTTCAACCCGGAGAAGTCCAGAGTTGCGAAGTAATCCTCGACGGTTTCGGCTCGCCGAATCTGTACCACTGATCCGTCTTCCCGCCATAACAGTTCCGCGCACCGAAGTTTACCGTTGTAGTTGAACCCCATGGCATGTCCATGGGCACCCCCATCGTGGATACAGATCAAGTCTCCAGGGGAAGCGGCAGGGAGCTTTCGGTCGATGGCGAACTTGTCATTATTTTCGCAAAGGCTACCGGTAACATCGTATGTATTAGTTTCTGGCCAATCTTCCTTTCCAATAACCGTGATGTGGTGGTAGGCGCCGTACATACCGGGACGCATGAGGTTTGCCATACAGGCATCCAGTCCAAGGTACCGTTTGTAGGTGTTTTTTTCGTGGATAATCCGACTGATCAGAAACCCATAGGGACCTGTCACGCAACGGCCGTTTTCCATCACGATCCGCAAGGGGTGAAGACCGTTGGGTTTGATGATCCGGTCATAAGCGGAACGGATCCCTTCGGACACGTAGAATAGATCCACTGGTTTCTGCTCCGGACGATAGGGGATCCCGATCCCTCCCCCCAGGTTCACGAACTCGATTCGAACGCCAGTTTTTTGAAGGATTTCTACGGCCAATTCGAAAAGGATAACGGCGGTTTCCACGAAATAGTCGGGATTCAGCTCGTTAGAGGCCACCATCGTATGGAGTCCGAACCGTTTGGCCCCCTTTTTCCGGGCAATCCCATATCCTTCAATAATTTGAGGTCGGGTAAAGCCGTACTTCGCCTCCTCTGGTTTACCGATGATGGCGTTTCCGCCTTTTAATGGACCCGGGTTGTACCGCATGCAGATGAGTTCGGGAAATCCCGCGCAGCGTTCCAAGAAGTCGATGTGGGTAATGTCGTCCAGGTTAATGATCGCTCCCAGATCTTTGGCTTTCACGTACTCATGGGCCGGGGTATCGTTGGAAGTGAACATAATTTCTTCGCCCATGAGTCCAACCCGTTCCGCCAGAATCAATTCCGGAAGAGAGCTACAGTCGGCGCCCATCCCTTCTTCTTTCAGGATACGTAGGATATACGGATTAGGCAACGCTTTGACGGCAAAGTAGTTCTTGAATCCTCCCGGGACCCAGGAAAAGGCTTTCTTGAACTCCCTTGCCTTATCTCTAATCCCCTTCTCAAGATAGAGATAGAAAGGCGTGGGATACTTCGTTGTCAGTTCTTCGATGAACTCTTTTGTGAAGGGAGGTAGTTTCTTGTTCATGGCACTTCGGGTGGTATAGTACCGGAAGGGGTAGAAAAGATCAACACGCCTTGCCCATACAGGCGACTTCCATGTAGGTATCGCAGAGCTTGTTGGTCACCTCAGTTTCTTCATAACAGGCCAAAATCTGTTCTTGAAACCCTTCTTTCTTTACCATTTTGGCAAGGGATGCCAAGCAGGACAGATAGTCAATATGCATCGTAGGATTGGTGGCGAACACGAAGAGTAGATGAACAGGTTTGCCATCCATCGAGTCGAAGTCGAGTCCTTTCCGGGAAATCCCTAAGGCTACCTTCAAGGTTTTAACTTCGGGAAGCCTCCCATGGGCAAAAGCTACCCCGTGTCCAAGACCTGTACTCTGGAGTTTTTCCCGCTCTATCACTGCTTGTTCGAAGGCATCTCGATCTGGAAGGTCCTGAAATACTTTCGCTTCCCGAATCAGTTCCCGTATGGCCTCGTACTTTTCCGTACTTTTAAGCTCGATCACCACAGTTCCGGGAGTAAATAACTTATAATGCATAGGCTCCATACAATCTTTAGTAGAAATCTAGTACTCTTTGGGGTAATAGTCAAGTAGATTGTCAAATAAAGCCATTCCGTGTAGTCTTCCTGTATTCATGCGAATCGAACGTTCGTCTATATCCCTCGAGTTGGATAGCCGAGGGAAGAGGATCTTGAAGACAGTAAACCATGCGTTGGGAACTATCCTCGAGGCTTGTACAGTGATCGATGTGTACCTCATCGAGGGGATCCCAGGGCTTACGCAAGAACTGGTGGAGGAAATCTTCCTCGATCCTGTGGCCCAACGAATCTGTATCGATCGGGAAGCGGTGGGGGATATTCTTTCCCAATGGGATCTACGGATAGAGGTGGCTTATAAACCGGGGGTAACGGATCCTGAGGCGTTGACGGCAAGGGAAGCGATCGAATTGTCCCTGGAACGCGTGGACAAGGAGGCTGTGATACAGACTGCTCGGCAATACGCTTTTCGACTCCAGGCGGGGGAAAAAGCAAGGGCGGAACAGTGGGCTTCCCGAATCGCGGGGGTACTCCACAATTCGCTGGTAGAAGTAGCGACGTGGATATTTCGGGATCAGCGTTTTCAATCCGACTCCTTTCCTTCTCTCTATCCGTCTACTGTTACTCCTAGCCGAAGGGAGGTAGAAAGGATCACGCTGGATACTCTATCCGGGGAAGAACTGGAGGCTTTGTCGCGGAAGCGACTCTTGGCTTTATCCCGGGAAGAGATGGAGGCCATCCAGGCCTACTACAGGGATCCGAAGGTGCGCAGGGA
>Ga0067045_1029017_pt1 | contig 24807 bp, 18 predicted proteins | sample TerdegcTABiofilm_FD_59184 | JGI IMG/M metagenome (GOLD analysis project Ga0067045, IMG submission 59184) | Combined Assembly of (Gp0054472, Gp0054536) Wastewater bioreactor microbial communities from Singapore -Terephthalate degrading... | reverse complement strand
ATATTGTGTATAAATCCTAATAGTTCTAAGGAAGTTACTGAAGGTATTAGAAAAATTTGTCATCAATATGCGCTAAAGGATACCAAGGTAGATATCATTGATATTAAAGAAGCACCACCTGGTATAGAGACTTATCAGGATGCTCTTATTGCGGAAAAATATTTATGGGAAAGGTTTCCAGACTGGGAAAAAGAATATGATGGATTTATAATTGCTTGTCATAGTGATATTGGAGTAGATTTATTAAGAGAACTAACAGTAAAACCAGTAGTTGGAATTGGTGAAGCCTCTATGCTTTTTGCTTTACCATTGGGACACAAGTTTAGTATCTTATCTTTGAAGAAGAAAAAAATACCTCAAAAAGAAGATCTGGTAAGAAAGTATGGTCTGGAAAATCGATGTGCCTCTATTCGTGCCACAGGATTGGGTGTAGTTGCCACTGAGGAAGAAAAAAGGGAGAAGCTATTTCAAGAAGGTTCCAAAGCTATTAAATATGATGGAGCTGAAGTTTTAATATTAGGATGTGCAGGTATGGCTGGTTTAGATAAAGATCTGGAAAAAGCACTTCAGGTTCCGGTTATTGATGGGCTAATTTGTGCTTTAATGATGGTAGAATCTTTTATAAGATATGGGCTGGAAATTAGTAAGATAGCTAAGTATAAGTGATAATTTCTGCTAAAATAACAAACATCTAGTGCTATTTTAGTAGTTTAATTATCTTTGAATATAATTACGAGATATAAAAAGAATAGGAGAGAAGTTAATGAATAAATATGACCTGGTCATTAATTATGGGAATGTTTTTATTAACAATCAACTAGTGGAATGTAATATTGGCATTAAGAAGGGAATAATTAGAGCCATCAGCAAGGATATTCTAAGGGGAGAAAGAGTAATTGAGGCTAAGGGTAAAATGGTTTTGCCAGGAACGGTTGATCCTCATGTCCATATTAGAGCACCAGGTCATGAGTATAGGGAAACATTCCTTACAGGAACCAAAGAGGCTGCTTTAGGGGGAGTAACTACTGTGCTGGAAATGCCTATTTCATCACCTCCTCCCTATTCACCAGAAATTGTTAATAATAGAATGGCTATTGCTGAAAGGGAAGCAGTAGTAGATATTGCTTTTTTTGGAGCTGCAGGAATTGACCAGAAAGATTATATTGCCCCCTGTTCTAAGGCCGGTATTGTTGCTTTTAAGACCTTTTTACATGAGGCTCCTGCAGGAAGAGAGGGAGAATTTATTGGTTTGACTGCACCTGATACTGGCGACCAATATGAACTTATGGAGATATTAGCACAAACAAATGTTATTACTGCTTTTCACGCGGAAAATAATGATATGATTAAAAAGAATATCGAACGGTTAAAAAGGGAAGGAAAAGTTTCCCCCATTTATCATGAAAGGTCTCGCCCTCCAGTAGTAGAAGTTGAAACAACAGCAAAGATATTACTATTTGCTGAAAAAACGGGGGCAAGAGTAGAGATTGCTCATATCAGTACCCCCGAGGCAGCGGAGTTAGTAAGGGAAGCAAAGCAAAAAGGTGTATATGCCATAGCTGAAACATGCCCTCATTATTTATTTTTAAACGATCAGGCATTGGAAAAATATGGAGCATTTGCCAAGTGTAATCCTCCAGTTAGAGGTGAGGCAGAAAGAAGTAAGATGTGGGAATATCTGGTAAATGGTTATTTTGATATTATTGGGAGTGATCATGCTCCTTACACAAAAGAGGAAAAGGAAAAAGGAAAGGGAGATATTTTCGTTCCTCCTGCTGGATTTCCTGGTCTTTCCACCAGACTCCCCTTAATGTTTACTGCAGTCAAACAAGACCAGCTTGATTTGGCTAACATGGTACAACTTATCTGTGAAAATCCTGCTCGTGTTTTCGGGTTATATCCCCAAAAAGGGGTTATAATGGTAGGTAGTGATGCTGATTTTGTTATTTTTGATCCTGAGAAAAAAGGGAAAATAGATAAAAATAAGATGTTTACTAAATGCAGGGATAGTGCCCTGGTTTATGAGGGATGGGAAGTTTATGGGCAACCGGAACAGACCATCGTCAGAGGAGAAGTTGTTTACGAGTATGGCGAGATAAAAGTTAATCCTGGATATGGGAAAGTTATCAAGGTATTGAGATAGAATAATTATTAATAATAAATGACTTCCAAATTAATTCCTTCAAAAATTGTCATATTGGGTAATTAATAAAAATAACAAAAGGCTTATTTTTCTACTTCAATTTAGAAATTTAAAAGCTGGAAGAATAAGCCTATCTTTTTAATTGAAAAGAGAATAACTTAAAAGCCAAGAATTTATTGCCGCTTTAAGAAAGGCATACTTCTATCTACTATTTTTTACGATTAGTAACTGTCATCTCATAATTAAATATTTGATTACTGGGCATAGTCAGGATTTTTTCTCCCAGATTCTCACAGCTTTCTTTTTGAAAATCAATTAATTTGATTATTTCTGGTTTTAAGGTAATCAGAATTGTTTTATGGTCTGATTTAAAAAGAGCTTTAATAATACTGGGATTTTCTTTTACCCTGATATTTCCTTTACCCATAGTGCAGCCAGTGGATATCTGTAAACCATCTATTAAGCAAGACATGGGGGGTCGATATTCCAGTTCCACCTCAACAGAGAGATCAAAATATCCTTTTACTTCTAATAAATCTAAGGCCAACAATCCCATCTTAATACCTAAATTAAGATAGGGCCCGAAATGACCATGTAGCTTAATACCACGTTCTATCATAGCGTTAATATTATCGCGTTCCACAGCAAGTTTAATCATGTATTCAGTTTATTCCCCCTTACTTTAATATTCTGTCTTATAACATTATAGTAATTACAAAATATCTTCATCGCACCTTCTTGTTTATTAGAGAAAAGTGTAATTCAGGATAGTCTGTCACGCATTCTTGTCTGAATATGTTTTGGCTTTAAATAGATATTATTAATAAATTAATTACTAATATTTATTATTCATCATTTTTCCTCATAAAAAGAAATTCTTGATTTTTTTCTAAAACAGTTTTTAAGAAAGGGAAGCATTGATTAAAAACTTTCGGTGAGATTACTCTAACCATCTGGGTATGCTTTTTTCTTAAATTTAGTGTTACATATATATATAATTGTAACACTTTTTAATATGTTTAAATATTACCATAAAAAAAAGAAATGTCAAGTCAGTTAGAGTAATTTAAGTCCTGAAAGTACTCTTTAAGAAAAGCCAACCGTAACGGCTACCAATTCTATTCCTTAATTTATGTCAAAGTGGTATATTTTTCTAATTCAGCAGATTCTTTTTCCAGGTCTAGCTGTTTCATAGTTTGTTTTGTTGGAATCCCTCTATTATCCCATCCCCGTATCTGGTAATAATGATCTAGTAATTGATTGTATTTATTGAATTCTAAGAATTTTCCGGCAATAGGTCCCTCTTTATCTGCATTTTCCGGGTTAAACCATATGTTAGGAATAAAATCATATTTTCTATTCCAGTCAGGTATCTCTCTTACCCAAAAGGCTCTAATTAAGGCATATATTCGATCTGAAACCTGATTGAAATCCTTTAGTTCCCAATCCATTCCGGTAACTTGGTTAAAATAGACTGGGTAATGCTCTATATTCCAGCCAATCTCTACCCAGGGATAGCGACAGACTGTAAGTACTTCAAATAATCCACCCCGAAGTCTTTGCAAATCAATAACCTTTTGCGCTTTATCACGATCGAAGGAATCTCTATCTGATTTGCTAATTTCATAAGTAATAATCCAGGCTTCTTTATGATGAGCACCAATGGAACAGGTACCATAGCCTAATGCCATTCCAGGAATAAATTTACAATTATAAGCTGAGATTTCTAATCCTTTAACTTGCATAGCATAATCTATCGCATTATGACCGATTTCTTCTGCCATTTTTTTAGTACCTTGTGCTAAAAAATCCCCTTCTTTTTCTCTATAGGCGATTTTTTTAATTAGTTCCTTTGCTTTTTTAGCTTGGCCAAATCCAAAATTTCCCTTTCGTAATCCTTTTTCAATAACATCAGCATAAAAAGCTAGTACAGCACCAGCAGAAATGGTATCAATACCATAGTCATCACACAGGTAATTCAATGAACCTACTTCTGGTAAATCAAAGATACCCAGATTGCTACCTAACATGCCTATATTTTCATAATCCAGTTCAGCATAATGACCTTCTTTATCGGTAATGATAAGTCCACAACGTAAAAAACAACCATGACAACCGGAACGGGACACTTTAATAGATTCCAACATTTTTCCGTCAATTTTTGGGGCATCTTTTGAAAAAGTCTCTCTCATATTTTTTACGGGCAAAGCAGCAACCTCATTAACCCAGGACAAAATGGAAGTACTACCTTGCATTGACCAACCAAGAATATTGTCAAGTTCTTTTATACCCTGTAAACTTTCTAATACTTTCTTTTTTAGCCCATCGTGATCAGCTATTGGTATTTTTTTAGTTCCTTTCACCACAATTGCCTTTAATTTTTTAGCTCCCATTACTGCTCCTATACCTGGTCTACCACCAGCTCGTCCTTCCATGGATCGGATTACTGCATAAAGTACTTTGTTTTCGCCAGCTTGACCAATGGTTAAGATTCCATGTTGTTTGGAAAATTTTTTGTAAAGTAAATTTAATGTTGCATAGGTACCTTTCCCCCATAAATCAGTTGCTGGTAAAAATTCAATCTGGTCATCTTCAATAGATAACATAATTGGCTCACTTGCTTCCCCTTCGATGATTATATAGTCATTACCAGTCTTTTTTAGTTGATGTGCGAATTTTCCACCAATATTTCCTTCTCCATATCCCCCTGTGAGAGGAGATTTTGCAGCAACAACTACTTTTCCGCTCATAGGTGAAATAGTTCCAGAAATAGGACCAAGAGCAATAATTAGCTTATTTTCTGGACTTAATGGTGCAACACCAGGATTTAATTCGTCCCAGAGTATTTTTATGGCAAATCCTCTACCACCAATCCATTTTTTGGCATAGTCTATATTGTATTTCTCCCTAATTACTTGCTTAGTTGATAAATTGATTCTAAGACCTTTACCTGTCCAGCCCTTCATTTTATTACCTCCTGAAATTATTAAAAAGGAATTTTTTGTATTTTATTGACAAAACTTATTGTAGTGCTATTATATAGCAAGTAAGCTATATGGTCAAGGAGGTTAATCTCCCATAGTTCCTTTGGAAAGGCTTGCAAATATGTATGACCTACTATCTAATCAGAATCGATTGAGAATATTAAAACAATAGTTAATTATGATAATATTATAAAGAAAATAATTATTGATTATTATTCAGGAAACCAATATATTTTCTATTTGTAGTAAATATCTAAATAAGGAGGTATAGCAATGTTTTCTAAAATAATCATTGCTACTGATCTTTCAGAAGCTTCCATGGAAATTGTGCGATGTGCTTATGGTCTTTTACCTTTAGGAACGAAGAAAATCTTATTAATAAATTGTCTAAAACCCTGGGAAGCTTTCTCAGCAGCTTATACTATCTCATTAGATTATTTAAAAGAAAGATTGAAAGAACAGGAAAAGATTATCCATAATCAGGGCTTTACAGTGCAAAGTAATATTATTTCTGGTTTTGCCCATAAAGAAATCAATAGAATAGCAAAGGAACAAAATTACTCGGCTATTATGGTTGGTTCGCATGGTTTGACCTTATCGCGAGAAGTTCCCTTAGGTAGCGTAGCTTCTGAGATGATCCAGCATGCCCTTAAACCGATTATCTTAGTTAAACTGGAAATAATTGAAAATGGTAAGGGTAAAAAAAATGTTTGTCGGGTGACTTCTTCTTGTAGTGAACTTCTTTCTTCTATTCTATACCCTACTGATTTTTCGGAAAATTCTGATGAGGCATTCCCTTATGTGGAGAAATTAGTGGAAAACAAAGCAAAGAAGGTTACTTTACTTCATGTGCAGGATATGGTAAAGCTGGCAAAAAGCACTAAAAGGGAATTGGCAGAGTTTGATAGAATTGACAAAGAACGGTTAGAAGCAATGAAGGAAAGACTTCTGAAGATAAACCCGGATACCAATGTCAGAATTATGATATTACATGGAAAACCGGGCATAGAAATCATCAAGTTTGCCGAAACCGATTTACCTTCCCTTGTTGTGATGGGTAACCAGGGAAGAGGATTTGTAAGGGATTTATTTATTGGCAATGTGAGCTATACGGTAGCCCGAAAAGTCAATACCTCGATGCTTTTAGTTCCATTACCGAACAGGTAAAAATATCCTTTATAAATTTCATGAAAATACAAAGGGGGATTAAGTTATGAGTTTACCAGAGAAATATGCCTATTGGAAGGGAATTCCCAGAGAAGAAATAAGCTGGCATCCTTATATCGATAAAAACAAATGCACCGAATGCGGTATGTGTATTACCAGTTGTGGCAGGGAAGTTTTTTCTTATGATAAAAATAAGAAAAAAGTAATTGTTGCCAATCCGCTATATTGTATGGTGGGTTGCACATCATGTAAAACCTGGTGTATTTTTGATGCCATTGATTTTCCTGATGCGCAATATGTGAAAGATTTAATAAAGAATAGAAAGGTACTGGTCTTAGCTAAAAAACAGCTTGAAGAGCTCAAAGAGAAGAAGTAAGAAAAAAATTATCATTTTAATTTTTGAAAACGAAGAAAAGGAGTATTTAGATTAAGATGGGAGAATGTTGTTGTAATAACGCGAAAATAAGGCTGATTTATTCCTGCTCCGGTTGTGCCGATGTGGGGGAAATAGCCGATCAGGTTGCCAGGAAGTTAACCAGAGACGGATATGGCAAGATGACCTGTTTGGCTTCAATAAGTGCCGGTATATCCGGAACAATAGCATCCGCAAAAAGCGCAGATGAGAATATTACAGTAGATGGATGTTCGGTTGCATGTGCCAGAAAAACCCTTGAGAATATTAGTGTAAAGCCTGCTGAGTCTTATACATTAACTGAGATGTGGTTAGAAAAAGGAAAAACAACGGTAAGCGAAGAAATTATCGCTGTAGTCAGCGAGCAGATAAAACAGGGTATATCCTCTGGAGCACAACCAAAGGAAGAAAAAGGTAATAATAAAAATACCGGGTGTTCCTGTAGTTCCTGTTAAATAAAACAAGAATAATAAAAAAAGGAAAGGGGAAATATGAGTGAGCATCAACACCATCATAGTCATTTCAAAGAGGAAAATTTAATTATTGTAATGGTTTTAAATTTTGTCATTACCATAGTAGAGGTGGTGGGAGGATTATTTTCAGGAAGTCTTTCCCTGTTATCAGATGCCCTGCATAATTTCAGTGACGGCATATCAGTGATCATCAGCTTTATTGCTATCAAATTAGGGAAGAGGGATAATACGCTGGCAAATACATTTGGTTATAAAAGGGCTGAAATTCTTGCTGCTTTATTTAATTCTTCTTTTCTTATTGCAATTTCCTTCTTTCTATTCAAAGAAGCATATCTGCGCATCCATAATCCTCAGGAGATAGAAAGCGGATTAATGATTATTGTTGCCCTGGTAGGTTTGGCGGCTAATGTTCTTTCCGTATTTTTATTAAAAGCCGGAGCTAAAGAGAGTATAAACATTCGGTCAGCATATCTTCATCTTTTTTCTGATTCTCTTTCCTCATTAGGAGTGATTGCTGGAGGCATATTGATTCATTACTTTCATATTACTATAATTGATTCAATTTTTACTTTTCTGATTGGTGCTTATGTGCTCAAAGAGGGATTTGATATTTTTAAACAGAGTATTGCCGTTTTAATGGAAAAAACACCGGCAGATATCGACATCATGCAAATAAAAGAATTAGTAGAAAATATTCCCGAAGTGGAAAATTTACACCATGTTCATATCTGGCAGAGCAATGAAAAACAGGTTCTCTTTGAAGGCCATATTGATGTGAAGGATGATATTAGTATAAGTAAAGCAGATTTATTAAGGAGGAAGATTGAATCTATCTTGTTAAATCAATTTGGGATTAATCATACCACCCTACAAGTAGAATACCACTGCTGTGAAGACAAAAAAGTTATTAAAAATCATCATCATAGTAAAGTTTATGGTATAAATTAATTAATGTAGATAGAACCAAAAGGGCTAAATTTAAGAAAATACGAAAGATGCAAGTTTCTATACGCAAGATAAGTAATTTTGGTGAACTAATAAATATATTTAAATAATATACTTTTCCATTTAATTTGTTGTTTTGTAAAGGAGAATAAATATGGCTAAAGAGAAAAAAGGTGGTTTGAATATCTTCGAACAATATTTAACTATCTGGGTTTTACTCTGTATTATAGCAGGTATTATTTTAGGTAGAATAGCCCCTAGTGCAGCTATGTTTTTAGATGGTTTGGCTATTTATGTCAATGGTGCACCAGTTATTTCTATTCCCATTGCTATCTGTCTCTTTTTTATGATGTATCCTATTATGGTCAAAATTGATTTTGCCAAAGTGTTGAGGGCAGGAAAGTCTCCCAAGCCAGTAGGCCTTACTCTTTTTGCCAACTGGGCTATCAAGCCTTTTACCATGTACTTAATTGCCTATTTCTTTTTGGGTATTATTTTTAAAAATTTAATTGGAATAGAGGCAATGGATTTGGTTAAACTTCCTCCCGGTGTAGATTGGGCTTTAGGTTCAGTACATGGAGCTGGAACGGTAGTCCTAAATGAAGGAATTAGAATGCTGGAAATTCCTTTATGGAGAAGCTATCTGGCTGGATGTATCCTCCTGGGTATTGCTCCCTGTACCGCAATGGTGCTGGTATGGGGGTATTTAGCGAAAGGAAATGATGGACACACCTTGGTAATGGTAGCCATTAATTCTCTTTCCATGCTATTTTTATATGGCCCTTTAGGTGGATTCCTCCTTGGTGTAGGGAAGATGCCCGTTCCCTGGCAGACCCTTTTACTTTCTATTAGCATTTATGTAGCCTTACCTCTTGTTGCTGGTTACTACTCCCGCCAGTGGATTATTATTACTAAAGGTGAGCAATGGTTTAAGGAAAAATTTCTGCATATGCTTACTCCGGTATCCATTGTAGCTCTATTATTTACTTTACTTTTGCTCTTTTCTTTTAAAGGAGATGTGATTGTCAGTAATCCCTTAACCATACTTTGGATTGCCATTCCTCTTTTTATTCAGACTAATCTGATCTTTTTCCTGACTTATGGTCTGGCAAAATTACTAAAACTTAATTACGAGGATGCTGCTCCTTCTGCCCTGATTGGTGCCAGCAATCATTTTGAAGTAGCAATAGCTACTGCAACTATGATTTTTGGTTTAGCCTCTGGTGCTGCTCTGGCTACAGTAGTAGGAGTATTAATTGAGGTCCCGGTAATGTTGATGTTGGTATCGATCTGTCGGAAAACCCAGGGTTTCTTTGCGGTAAAAGAGAGAAAAATGCAATTTAAAAAAGATAGCCAGACAGGGAACATCCCGATTTGAGATATAATAATTCCCAAATATTAGAATTAAACTATAAAAAACAGAGTTGAGATACAAAGCAAATAAGGGAAACTAGTTTTTTGTAAAGTAATTTTTAAATTAGGCAGTAAATAAGTAAATGAGAGTAAAATGAGAACAAGAAGAAATTAAGGAACAGGTTGTGTATATGGTCATCAAAAAACAATCAAAGAAGCAGGGGCAGAATAAGTATCTCCAAGATCTCCTGTTAGTAAACAGGAATAACATTAAAATAACGAAAGAGATAGCAAAAATTCTTGGTATTGATAATTCTGTTACTACTTTACGTTTTTTAATAAATGGTAATAAACTTGAAATTTATCCTAATATACATAGCTTAGCTAAAATATATATAGAACTAACGGCAAAGTGTAACCTAAATTGTCACAGTTGCATGAGGAAGAATTGGGAAGAAAGTATAGGAAATATGGATTTAAATATATTCCATATATTAATAAAGCAATTAAAAGAGTTCAAAAGTTTACAAAGTATTATATTTTCAGGTATTGGAGAACCAACTCTACATCCTGATATTCTATATATCATACAACAGGTAAAATCTTTAGGGTTAAAATTAGAAATAGTTACCAATGGTACTCAATTGAATGAGACTATTCTAGAGGGTTTTATCTCCCATGGTTTGGATAGATTATGGGTCTCTTTTGATGGCACAAGTGCCGAAAGTTTTGAGGTAATTCGCACCGGTGCTGATTTTAAATTAGTGGTAGAGAATATGAAGCGATTTAAAGTTATGAATAGTAGCAATAATAGTAAGGTAGAGGTAGGAATGGTCTTTGTCCTGATGAAAAAAAATAGGGAGGATTTAAAAAATTTAACTGCACTGGCAGAAACAATTGGCGCAAAACATATATTGATTAGTAATGTTATTCCCTATTCTAGCATAATGATAGAACAGATGTTATGTAAATCTGTTTTAAATAATTTAGCACATAAAAAGGCTTTATCCATTAATCTCCCTTTGTTCGATTGGACTGAAATAAATGGAGTATCTTTTCTGGATATGTTAAAAGGAATTGATAACATATATATTTTGAACAGTAAAATTGAGCAACAAAAAAATCGTTGTCCTTTTATACAAGATCGTAGTACCATAATTCGATGGGATGGAATGGTTAGTCCTTGTTTAGGATTACTGCATTCCTATAAAACATATTTAGCACCAAGCAATATAGAAAGAGAGGTGAAATCATATAACTTAGGTAATATAAGAGAAAAAAGCTTAAAAGAAATATGGTATCAAGAAGAATATTATAATTTCAGGGAGAGGGTAAATCGGTTTGATTTTTCGCCATGTTTGTATTGTGTGTCATGTCAGTTTGCCTTAGATAATAAACAAGACTGTTTTGATAGTGATTTTCCAACTTGTGGAGGATGCCTGTGGGCACAAGGAGTTATCCAGTGCCCCTAACACTTTGGGTAGAAATTTTAAGATTGAAAATATGCTGGGGAGTATCTATAATGAATTCAGTTAAGAGAGGAGGAATGAATTGAAGAATATAATAATAAGAATATTTTTAGTTTTTGCAATAAGTTTAGCCCTTTTTCTTAGTGGATGTCTTTTTGACAACAGCTTAGTTATTGAAAAAATTTCAGATCAATGGGTTAAAGTTGGGCAAGATTTTGTCTATCAGGTAGTAGCTTATGATACTGGGAATGGTAATATATTTTATTCTTTAACTGGGGAACCAGAGGGGATGCAGGTAGGAGATAATGGATTAATAACCTGGCTGCCACAAGAAGAACAAATAGGTGAGTATAATATAACGGTAGAAGTTAGTAATGGTTCAATTTCAAAATTTAGGCATTTTAAGATTACTGTAGAAAAAATCTATTTAGCTTCTATTACTGTGAATCCCTCTTACTTATTTATTAATAAAGGAGACTCAAAATCTATTACATCCGTTACTGCACATTATGAGGATGGTTCATCCAGTGATATTCCCCTTAATGCCTGTACCTATAAATCTAATGTTACCAGTGTTACTGTTATTAATGGATTAATCAAAGTTTCCTCTGCATGCGGAGAAGCTTATGCTAAGATTACTGTAAGTTATACTGAGGATAAAGTAACCAAAACCGCTACGGTAAATGTTTATATTCCTGGTGGAGGTGGCTGAGGGTAAAAATTAATTCTGGCAGTTGGCCAGAAGATAAATTAAAATTACCAAAATATCAGATAGGAATAGGAGGAATAGTTATGAAAAAGGTTCTCTTCCTTTGTACTGGTAATTCTTGCCGTAGCCAGATGGCTGAGGGATTCTTACGCTATATGGCTAGTGAAAAATTTGAGGTATATAGCGCCGGGGTTAAGCCCACACAGTTAAATCCTTTGGCAACTAAAGTAATGGCAGAAGTCGGTATAGACATATCTTCTCACTATTCTAAATCAGTACAAGATTTTATAAAGCAAAAATTTGACCTGGTTATTACTGTTTGTGATAATGCCCAACAGACCTGCCCTCTCTTTCCTGGTCAATATCGGAAACTTCACTGGAATATACCAGATCCATCAGAATTCAAAGGTAGCGAAACAGAAAGACTAAATTTTTTTAGAAAAGTAAGAGATAAGATAAAAGAAAAATGCCTTCACCTGATTGAGGAAGAATAATATTGGCGAAGATGTTTCTTATTCCATTATTTACAATATTGATTTTACCGGACAACATTTCTACTGGATATATAGATATAGTTGCAATAAAAAAATGATTGTAATAAAATAAAAACAGTTTGGTAATAAAATAAAGAAATAATCCAAGAAGTCGGGAAGGTTAAATGGAATGCACATTATTAGAATACCTGGAACAATTAGCTAAAAGGTATCAGTTACATTATAATGTGGAAACTAATAAATTCATCGGTGGACAAAAAATAGATGTTTTTGCTCTGTCTATTATTGAACACTATCGTAATGTTCTTACCAAAAAAATTAAAATTGATTGTTACCAAGAAAAAGAATTTGTTTTAGTCCAGGGATGGGAAAAATTAGTAGATGAAGTTATAGTAAATAATTTTTCTCAATTTTTAGTTCATACCACCCAGGAATTGGTCATCCCTTCTTTTGAGGTAATGTCTCATATCTTAAATGGAATAATTGTTTCTACTCAGGGTTTTACGCCAGAGGCCATATCTGCCGGTCAAAATTTTAAATATAGCAAGACTTTTTTTCTGGGCATAAAAGGCTGGTGTGATATTCGCTTGGTGCTAATTGATATAAAGCATAACTGTGTTTTCTGTAATGCTAAGGGTAGAGAGATAGCACAGTTATTCATTTTTCAAAAAGAAATGGGAGGTGATAGAGATAAAGAACAAAAAGTAATCCATTAATCTTAATTAATTTTATCTAGAAATATTCTTAGATTTATTTTCAGTATTACCATATTGTCGGGGTATCAAATTTATAGTTTATTTTTAATGTTAAATTAAATTTTATTTTTTATACCAAGGTTAATAAAATAATTTTATTCTATTTATTTTTAAGGGAGGTTTGTCTTAATGAATTTAGTTATATTACTGATTTTAGCCGTAATTTTATATATTATTGCTTTTTTCGTCTATGGAAGTTATCTTGATAAAATTGCTAATATAGATCCCAAAGCAAAGACACCAGCACATACTATGACTGATGGGGTAGATTATGTACCAGCTAAGGCTCCAGTTTTACTTGGACACCATTTTGCCTCCATTGCTGGGGCAGGTCCCGTAGTGGGACCTATTTCTGCTATAGTATTTGGATGGCTTCCCTGTTTTCTCTGGATTGTTTTAGGTTGCATTTTTGTAGGGGGGGTACACGATTATTTTGGCTTGATAGGTTCAGCTCGGCATAAAGGTAAATCGGTAGGTGAAATTATTGGGCTGTATGTAGGGAAATCAGCCAGAGCATGGTTTTTAGTTTTTGCCTGGTTAGCACTAGTATTAGTTGTTGCTGTTTTTGCTATTCTTACTGCTTCTGCTTTTACGGCCAATTCATCTGTAGCATCGACTTCCTTTTTAATGTTAGTTATTGCTATGGGTATGGGCTTTGCTCTCTACCGGGCTAATATTAGTTTACCAGTTGTTTCTGTGACTGGGTTCATCCTGCTTTTTCTATCTATCTGGATTGGATTAAGGGCCCCATTTTTAACCTTTAACTTAACTACCTGGATTTGGATTTTAATTGTGTACATATTTTTTGCTTCAGTTCTTCCGGTCTGGATGTTATTACAACCACGTGATTACCTTTCCTCTTTCCTACTTTATACAGCATTGATTGGGGCATTTATTGGAATACTAATTGTCCGACCCACTTTGGCTTATCCAGCTTATACCAGTTTTAAAACCGGTTCGGGATATCTATTCCCCATGCTTTTTGTTATTATTGCCTGCGGTGCCATTTCTGGTTTTCATTCCCTGGTTTCTTCTGGTACCACTTCTAAACAACTGAATAATGAAAAGGATACCAGATTAGTTGGCTATGGAGCTATGCTTATTGAAGGAGTCCTGGCAGTTATAGCTCTTGGTACCGCTGCTATATTAACTCAGGAAGGAATGAAAACCGGTTTAGCTCAATGGGGTGGAGCAGTTGGTATTTTTGCTCATGGAGTAGGCAAGTTTTTAACCGGTTTAGGTATTCCAGAAGCTACTGGAAATGTGTTTGGTGCTTTAACCATTTCTGCCTTTATGCTAACCTCTCTGGATACTGCCACACGTTTAGCTCGATACTGTTTTGAAGAATTGACTGCAGAAAAGATGCCCTCTATTTCAAATCGTTATGTGGGGACTATTGTTACTGTGATATGTGGTGGAGCATTGGCACTTACTGGACAATGGTCGGCTATCTGGCCCATGTTTGGTTCTTCCAATCAATTATTAGCCGGGTTAGCTTTATTAGGAGCAACTGCCTGGTTGGCACATTTAGGTAAGAATTTCAAAGCAACATATTATCCTATGTTATTTATGCTTACTGTTACTATCGTTGCCTTGATTAACTTAGTTTTTACTAATTTTGGTAAGGGTAATTATTTATTGGGTACCATTGCAGTTTTACTATTAATCCTGGCTAGTTTTGTTATTTACGAAGGTTACCAAGCTATGGGTAGATTTAAGGAAAAAGTAGCATCTGCCAATGCTGGTACCAAATAGTTTTAGTTTCTAAAAAATAGGGGAATGATCTCTATTTAAATTAAATTGAATACCCCGACAATGAATGGAAAATAAACAGGCTGTCTAAAATCAGCCTGATTTGCCCTTATTAATTGGAATTGTTAATCTTATATTAAAGAATCTGAATTTCTGATCATTCCCAATCTAAAAATATTCTTAGGACTATCTGTCTAAGCATTTTACCACTACTTAGTTACCAAAAGAGAGGTTTGGTAAATGTATAGCTTTCGGAATAAATATATTGTGGTAGAAGGAGCCATTGGTGCGGGGAAAACAAGTTTAGTACTAAAATTGAGTAAAAGATATAATGCCCGGGCTATCCTGGAGGTGGTAGAAGAAAATCCCTTTTTGCCTCGTTTTTATGAAGATATCAAAAGCTATGCTTTTCGAACCCAGATTTTCTTTTTATTGAGTCGATATGACCAGCAGGTAAAGGCCTCTCAACAGGACCTTTTTCAGCAATTATCATTTGCGGATTATATGTTTGCTAAAGACCGGATATTTGCTCATCTTACTCTTTCCGGAAATGAGCTAGCTATGTATGAGCATCTCTATCAAATAATGAGCCGGGATATTCCAGCACCCGATATGATTGTTTATCTAAGAGCCACCACTAATTTGTTAATGAAAAGGATAACCTTCAGAGATCGTCCCTTTGAACGAAAAATTTCTGTTCAATATATGGAAAGACTGAATAGTGCCTATGAAGATTATTTTGCTAATTCACAAAATTTTGCCCAAACCAAGCTGGTCATTATCAATGCTGATGAATTAGACTTTGTAGGCAGTAGTAGCGATTTTGAGTTTGTCTGCCAGAAGATACAAGAAAAAGACCAAGAATGAGAAAGAGTTAACTGGTTATGAAAAAGTTTATTATTATCTCTGGAAATATCGGAAGTGGAAAATCGAGTTTGACAAAGCTTCTGAGTAAGCGCTTGGGGTGGAAGGCTTTTTATGAAGTTGTAGAAGATAATCCTTATCTGGCAGATTTCTATTATGATATGAAAAAGTGGAGTTTCCATCTACAGATTTTTTTCCTCTCGAAACGTTTTCAACATCACCAGACCATTGTTCGAGACCCTTCTTCTGTGGTACAAGATCGTAGTATTTATGAGGATGTTGATATATTTGCCAAAAACTTATATGAACAGGGATTTATGGATTCCCGGGACTATCATAATTACCGAGAGCTATTTAGTATTATGGTCGATTTTCTATCCCCACCCAATCTTATTATTTACCTGCAAGCCTCTGTTAATACCTTAAAGAAGAGAATTGCCCTACGGGGTAGAGATTATGAAAAGAAGATTTCTAGAGACTATTTAGAACAACTTAATGCCTTGTATGAGAAATGGGTAGAAGAGTTTACTCTTTGCCCCATCTTAACTGTACCAACTGATGACCTCGATTTTGTAGAGAGACCGGAACATCTTCAATTAATCACGGAAAAAATTTTGACCAAATTACAGGGAGTGGAAAAGGTCTCTTTTGAAAGAACAGATTTCCAGGATTAGATATAAAATGGATTGACATGAATTTAAAAAGTATTTCTGTACCGGTATTGTCTTATCTCTCTGAAGAACATTTTATAACTATAGAAGAGCTATGTCACCAACTATCGCTTTCCCGGATAGTCATTGAAAAACAGATTAAACAATTACAGAAATTAGGTTATGAACTGGCCCTTGATGATCAGAAAGGTTATCGCATTATTTCCCGTCCCGATATTTTATTACCCTTTGAGATTCAGAATAGGCTAACTACCTGCTATATAGGACATACAATTTATTATTTCCCTGAATTAAGTTCTACCAATATTGTAGCCCGGCAGAAGTTAATAGAAAAAAAAGATAAAATGCCAGAAGGAACAATTATTGTTGCGGAAAAACAAAGCGGGGGAAAAGGTAGGTTGGGGAAAAGATGGTATTCCCCTCAAGGTGGGATATGGCTTTCTACAATATTCTATCCCGAAATAGCTCTTTCTCATATCTCACTCATTACCCCAATGACAGCTGTAGCTGTAGCCCGAACCATTCACAAATTGTTTCCTCACATTGGAGTAGAGATTAAATGGCCTAATGATCTGTTAATAGATAATAGAAAAGTATGTGGCATATTAACAGAGGTAAGCACAGAAGCCCAGAAAATGAAATGGATAATTGTAGGAATTGGTATAAATGCTAATAATGATTCAACTAAGTTACCGGAAGATATTAGAAAGTATTCCATTTCCTTAACTGAAAGTACAGGACAATTGATACCTCGGGCAACCTTTGTGTGTTATCTTTGTTCCGAATTGGAAAACTGGTATGAAAAGTTGAAAAAAAAAGAATTTCTTCCCATTCTAAAAGAATGGAAGCTATATAATAATATTATAGGAAAAAAGGTAATAGTAGATACTGGAGGTAAAATTATTACTGGAGAAGCCCTTAATCTTAATGAAAGAGGGGCTTTAATTTTAAAAACAGATAAGGGAGAAACAAGGGAGATAATTTCTGGCACTATTTTAAAAGAAAAAAGTATATGGGAGGATTATCAATAAGGTAAAATGTCAATAAGTCAAAAAGAAACGCAAAAAGATTCCAGGCTAGTAATAATAGATAAAAACCTTTCTAAAGAACAAAAATGGCTCCTGGAAATTTCCTCTAATTATTTTGGAATAAATCAGAGAATAATAAATTTTTTGTCAGAAATACATTCTTTTCCTCTTAGACCAGAATTAGTCCACGAAAAACTCAGAGAAATAGCCCTAAATGATATATGGTTTTATAGGACTCATTCAGCTTCATGTAGGGCTTTCCGAGCCATTTTAACATTATTTTGTGATTTATTACATAAAGAACTTAATATTCGAGATAAACAGCGAGTATTTGATACTTTATTTGAGTTTATTCAGGAGTTATTCAAAAATTATGGTAGTAAAATGGAACTATATGTGCTTTTAGAAAAAATAACATTTCTTCTGGAAAATGCTTTAATTAGTGATCAAGAAATGAACATATATGCATCAAGTTTATTGAAAAGATTACCCTATCACCTTATAAAGAATAGAGATTATGCCCAGAGGATAGAGAATTTACTAAGGATATCTCTAAAGGAGAATATCCAGGTATGGCAAAATCAACTGGATTTCCAGCAATGGTGTGAAAAGCAGGATAAAAATTTTTGTAAAAAATATAATATTGAAATTGTAAAAATTTATAAAAGAGAAAAACAATTTTTTTCCGAAATGCGGGAAAAATTGTCTCGAGCCCATAACTGGGAGGAACTGAACAGTATCCCTGGTTTTAAAGAATGTATAACTATATTAAAAGGTTTCCTGGCAAAAGATGTTCCTGTTTTAGTAAAAATATATTTTTTGTATTATCTTCTGGCTATTCCCATAGTCCTGACAGCAAGAGAGGCATTATTGGTGGAATTAACCCAACTCTACAAAAATTTTACTTCTAAGGATATTACAGAATTATCTCTAAATAGTTTTTTGACTGTTACTTTTTCTCTCTTTCATAACTTAAAGACAGAAAATATAGAAAAGGTCCTGGAATGCTTGTTAAGATTAGGGCAAAGTATTTATCAAACAGAAGAACAGACCCATATAGATATTTTGATTGAGCATCTAATCAAATTTGGCTTCATTTATCCCGGTAAAATTAAGATTAACGATGATTGGCAAACCCAGGCCGCAAGCAATCATATCAAAATGGTAAGATTATGGCTGGAATTAATCAAGTATTCAATTCGGCATAGTAGCAAGCTTATAGCTGCTTTGATTGTCCATTTAAAGCTGGGAGGAGTCCTAATTCGTGATGACGATCTTTTTCAAAGAGATATTAGCCAATTACTTAATAGTGATATCAAATCAAACTATATTTTAATAAAACAATTACTTAGTCTTTTTCCGGTGTATTTTAGCACAGTTGGAGCAGAAGGCAAAATCAGGGAATTATCTACAGATATAGATAAACTTTCTGGTAGTGAGGATAGACTAATCCATTTTTTAAGAAAGCAAATACATGTAGAGAGCAATAATTCACAGATAGAACTGATAAGAAGAATTTTTTGTTTCTGGCATGATGGGAATCATTGCCCACTATTAGAATATCTTCCTATTGATGTTCAAAAAACATTATCTGCATCAGGAAGGTGGTTTGATCCAGTTCATAATATTACTGATAAGCTTTGTAAAGCAATGAAAGCAAGACCCGAAGCAATACTGGAGCAGGATATTGATGAAGTGAAAAAGGCTTTGGAAAAAATAAATCACCATCACTTTAGTGACTGTGATGGTAAGCGAGTTATTTATCTGATTGAGCTTTATCAACTCTTAAAACATAAATATACTCTGGATTATAAATTTATCTGTCTGGATTTGCAGCATTCTAATTTGTTTACTAGTAGGGATATAGCAAAATTAGAAAGAAATATCAAAAAGAATAGATGTGATAGTGCAGTAAAAAATATTTATAATATGATAACCCGATTAAAGAAAATTATTCTGGAATCTCCCCAGACCGAAGCCCAGGAAAGCATATATTATAAACGGCACATTGCCTCTGGAATACCTTCTATGTATGGACAATATTATGAACAAAAATTTGTAGCTATGGGATTGATTCTGCGCCTGGAGAAATTAGCGGATTATCTTATCAGCAAATTTATCAGCCAGAGAAATCTGGATTATATGACAATAGATGGTTTCCATAATGCAGCCAAAATATTAGCATTATTCAAAAAAGGATTAAGTCTCAATGGCATTTCCAATGAGAATTTTAACTCGCACTTAGAAATGCTTAATTATAGTTTTAGGACTACCACCTTTTCTATGGCCCAATTTGTAAATATTTTCTATTTTATTACCCTCAATATTAAAGAAATCATTGATAATTATTATATACTGCCCTTTAGTTCTTCCCTCAAAACGATTATTCAGCAAAATATAGAGGGAGCTGATGCTCTTGATAAAACCAGTATAGCACACATTCTCTACCGGAAATCAGAGGAGTTTTACCGCAATATCATTGTATCTGCTTTTTTAGTACAGAGTTTAGATAATTATGTCTCCAAAATATTGAGCACCTTAAGAAATATGATGGCAAGATTAGAACCGGAAGTGATTCATATGTTACTCAATTATAATCCCAAATTGTTATGCACTTCCTTGCAAAAACCTAATCCCAAAGTGGATAACCAGATATTTTTAGGTGCCAAAGCCTATTATCTCAAGAAATTATATTCTTATAATTTTCCTATTCCACCAGGTTTTGTGCTTACCACAGAATGGTTTAGAGATAGAAAAGCTATTATGCAGTTTCCAGAGATGTACCAGGCATTATTGGAAATGATTAGAGAGAAACTAATGGAATTAGAAAGAATAACCAGGAAAAAATTTGGAGATCCTAAAAACCCTCTCTTACTGGCAGTCCGTTCCGGGACAGTCATTCCCATGCCTGGAGCTATGGACTCTATTTTGAACGTAGGTATGAATGATGAGATTGCCGATCATTTAAGTAAGATACCGCAATATGGATGGGCAGTTTGGGATTCTTACCGAAGGTTATTACAAAATTGGGGTATGGCTAAGGGAATAGAACGAGATGCATTTGACAAACTTATCTTAGAATTTAAAAAAACCTATGGAGTAGAAGAAAAGAGAGAATTTAGCAAAGAACAGATGAAAGCCATTGCCTTTTCTTATAAAACTTTATTACTGGATTATGGTATAAAATTGGAAGAAGATCCATTCGAACAGTTGATCCAGGCTATAATTTTTGTGTTTCAATCCTGGTACAATGATAGAGCGGAAATATTTCGTAAGAAACTTCAGATTGCTGAAGAATGGGGAACAGCAGTTATAGTCCAGGAAATGATTTTTGGTAATATTAATACTGAGTCTGGAAGCGGTGTCTTTTTCACTAAGATACCATTTGAAAAAAGTTCAGAGGTTACCTTATATGGTGATTTTACCAGTTGCAGTCAAGGTGAAGATATTGTATCTGGACTGGTATATACTCTACCCATTTCTGAATTTCAAACTCAAAAATTTCCCCAGTTTAAAGGTGAATCTCTGGAAAAACAATTTCCGGAAATCTATCAAGAATTACTCCGGCTAGCAAAGGAGTTAATCTATCAAAAGGGGTATGAGCATCAAGAGATAGAATTTACTTTTAAATCAAAACAAAAGCAAGATTTATATATCTTGCAAACCAGACCATATGCCCTGGAGGATAAAGAAAAAACTCCAATTTTTACCAGTCCTGATATTCTTAACCATCTGGCTGGATCGGGTATTGGGGTAGGTAAAGGGGCTATAAATGGTCGTGCAGCCTTTAACCTGGAAGATATAAAATTGCTGGCTGAAAAATACCCTCAAGAACACAAAATTTTAATTCGGCCTGATACAGTACCGGATGATATAGAAATGATATTTGAATGCGATGGATTAATTACGGCACGTGGTGGAGTAACCTCTCATGCTGCAGTAACCGCTGCCCAATTAGGTAAAATTTGTGTGGTGAATTGTAAACACCTAATAGTACTTGAGGGAGAAAAGAAATGTTTTATTAACAATACAGAATTCAAAACTGGTGATAAGATTGCCATAGATGCCAACCTTGGTAGTATCTATAAAGGCAATCATACTATTAGTTTAGAACAGATATCTTATATAAAATAGTATATGCAGAATATGTATTATCATTAAGTTAAGTAATGTCTTATTTAAACAGGTTCTTGATAATGAAGAAGATAACGATTTATCAGATGATGTTAATCTCTTTATTTGCTGCACTAACTGCTGTTGGTGCCTTTATTTCTATTCCTATTGGTTTAGTTCCTATTAGTTTACAAAATCTATTTACTTTTTTAGCCGGAATGGTATTAGGAAGTAAGTTAGGTGCATTTAGCCAGCTTATCTATATCTTGCTGGGGATAGTGGGTTTACCAATTTTTTCAGGATTTAGAGGGGGAGTAGGAGTTTTATTAGGACCAACCGGTGGCTTTCTGATAGGTTTTGTTATCTCTGCTTATGTAGTTGGTAAATCCATTGAAAAATTAAAAGAAGTTACAATGTGGCCTTATTGTGTTGCAGGATTACTGGGAGTGGTTATCATATATATTACCGGAGTAGCCCAATTACTATTGGTAACCGGCATAGGGATAAAAGAGGCTATTATGGTAGGGGTAGTCCCTTTTCTACCGGGTGATTGTTTAAAAGTTCTTACTGCTTCTTTTCTGGCTATCAGAATTAAGTCGGTGGTTTCCTTACCTGAGGTATGATATAATTTATTTTGTAATTTGTAACTATACGGGGCGTAGCGCAGCTTGGTTAGCGCGCTTGGTTCGGGACCAAGAGGTCGGAGGTTCAAATCCTCTCGCCCCGACCAGACGAAACTTGACGGATTTTGCGGGCAGTTTGTTGGCTCGTTCGCCCCGCCTGCGGCGGGGCTTCGCTCGCATTTTTCCGTATATTTCGGCACAAAATCAAATGGGCGGACAAAATCAAAAAGCAGTTTTCTGTCCAGCAGACGGCGGTTCGTTCCAATTTTTTCCGCAAACGATTTGATTTCATCAAATTCGTTTGACGAAGCCAGTTTTTCAGCGTGGTGAGCGGATAAAATCCACTCTTTCAATGGTTCAATCCAATTGTTTCCCTTTCGCCCAAAATCAGACTTTTTAGCCAAAAGGTCTATTTTTGTTTTGATGAGTTCGTCCTTTTTGACAAGATAGGTTTCTTTTTCAATACTTCCGTCCAAAAAGGCGTTGACGAGCTTGTCCAATTTCTGCTCGGTTTCCTTAATTTTATTTTCCAGATTTTGGGCGAAAGATTGCGAAGACTGGATATTTTCTTTTTCCCATAATTCTACTTTAGCAAGCATTTTTTCTTTCCAGTCTTCGCAAAGAGCGACTTTTGAGATTTTGTCTTTCAATTGCTCAACGAGCAAATCCTCTCTCAAATATCTTTGCGAACACGGGCCAAGCCGCTTAGTGCAACGATAATAGCGGTAAGTTCCGCCGTTGCCGTGCGCCCATTGTGCCGTTATCGCCGCGCCGCATTCGCCGCAAGTTAGAAGTCCAGTGAAAGGGAAGTAATGTCTTTTCTTTGAATGGCGCGGCTTGGCTCTGTTTTTCAAAACTTCCTGCACTTTCTCAAAAGTCGCTCGGGAAACAATTGCCGGAAAACCGCCCTCGTAAGTTTCGCTGTTATGAACGATTAAGCCGATATAAGCTTTGTTTGTCAGCATTCTTTGCAGGGTTGCTTTGCAAAGCGGTTTTCCGGTTTTGCTCACCACGCCCCAAAAACTCAGGCGTTGGCCTAAACTTTCCAAAGTATGGCGGCCTTGTGCATATTCTTCAAACGCTTTTTTGATAACCCTTGCTTTCATTTGGTCGGGTTCTATTGTGCGGGTTTTGGGATTGTTCACATAACCAAACGGCGCAAGGCCTAGCCATTCGCCGCGCCTAAGTTTTTGGCGAATCCCGCGCTTTACATTCTCGGACAAATTATCCGAGTAATATTTACTCTGGCCAAAGGCGACTTGAAGCATAAACAAACCTTGCGGAGTTGGCTCAAACCAAAATGTGGGAAAGCGCAAAGAAACGATCTTGCCGATGTCTATCAAATAAATCACTTGTCCGCCGTCAACGCTGTTTCTCGCTAACCTGTCGGGGTGCCATGCTAAGATTCCGACTGGCTTTTTGCTGGCGTAGATTTTCTGTATCATCTCGTTAAAAATTTCCCGGCCCGACTTCTTTGCGCTTTTACTTTCAATAAAGCGCTCGGCAATATCAAAGTTTTCTCTTTTGGCAAAGTCCGCCAACTCCGCAAGTTGCGCTTCAATAGACATGACTTGTCTTTCTTCGTCTTCCGTTGATTTGCGAGCGTAAAGAAAATATTTTGTCTTCATAGTGTTTTACTCCTTAATTTTAATAAGTCGCTTTTGGACGTTCCGCCTTCGGCGGAAAAAGCACGGGATTAAAAAACTGGCCTCGTAGTGCTGCCTTGTGGAACGCGGAAAAAATTGGAAAGCAAAAACATTTCAATAATTCTTTTAATGGTATGTTTTTGCTCTGGCGGCTTTGCCGCTCCGAAGCACCGCCTGCTGGAAATCCGAGAGCGTTTTTTCGGACGGCGGCGGGACTGAAAGAGAAAAACAAAGAGAGGTCGCCCTTGCCCCAACCCTCCCGTGCGCGGGCGACAACAAGGAACTCCCTTGATGATTTCTACGCTGCCTCAACTAGAAATGTACTCGAAACTACTCTGAGCTTTCTTACTTATCTGCACCTCTTGACTCACTTTTTGTTTTAAAACATTCAGCCTGAGCAACTCATTCTGTAAGTAGGTAATCTGACTTTTCAACTCGGCTGGATTTAGCATATCATATTGTCCTTGTAATTTCATCTTTATTTCTTCTGGGATAAGAGGCGAGGCCAGTACCCTGCGAAAGGGGGTTTGGGCCACATCATATCTTTTAATGATCTTACTTCCGATCCTCTCTTTTTGTACCAATTTCCGAACCGGCTGAAAGAAGTTTACATAAAGCCTGAGATAACGGTAAAGTTTGTTTAATATCTGAAGTTCCTTATCTGTATCATAACGTCCATAACCCACCGTTCTTCTGATCACAGACCAGTTCTTCTGTTCGATAAAGCAGGAATCATTCTTGCGGTAGGGACGGCTTCGGGTAAAGGTAATTTGCTCTTTTTCACAATATCTCAATAGCTCATCATTGATGAATTCACTGCCATTATCTGAGTCAAAGCCTAAGATGGCAAAGGGCAGTCTCTTTCTAATCTCCTTGATTCCGGCAAAGACCCATCTCTGGGCCTTATTCTTGACTGCTACCATCTCCATCCAGCCGGTGGCAATATCGGTAAAGTTGACACTCTGGTTCACATCCCCCCTTAGGTTACCTCCATCATGGCTAACCAAATCGACTTCAAAGAAGCCGGGCTTAGTATTATCCCATTGACTGAAGGTACGGATGGAAATGCTCTTCTTGAGCAGGCTTCCCGGTCGGGTGGTGGATTTACCCTTGATTTGCTGTTTCTTTCTGATGGGAGCCAATAGCCGGTCAATGGTGGCAGCAGAGATAGTAAAGAGCTTTTCTTTTACCTCTCTGGTTAAATTG
>Ga0067045_1029016_pt1 | contig 24826 bp, 21 predicted proteins | sample TerdegcTABiofilm_FD_59184 | JGI IMG/M metagenome (GOLD analysis project Ga0067045, IMG submission 59184) | Combined Assembly of (Gp0054472, Gp0054536) Wastewater bioreactor microbial communities from Singapore -Terephthalate degrading... | reverse complement strand
TGGGCCTCGGGTTTCATGCTGAACAATCCATAAATCTGCATCAATCTTATTGATCAACAAGACGGCATCATCGACAAGTCCTTGATAAATACCCCCCATCCCCATAACAATCATCAACAACAAACCGATGCCAATAGAGGTTAAAACAAATCTCGCCCAGTTATGTCGTATATCCCTGATTGCTAGATTCATTTCACGCTGACTCTCCGCCCATTTCCTAAACCACTAATCTGTACATCTTTGACTATCTTCGTCCCTTCTGCCAAACCCTCTAAGATTTCGCTCTGAGTTTCGCCTCGAATCCCTATCTTGACTGGATTCCAGTGAATTGTCTTTTGGTCTATTCGGTAAACACCAGTTTCGTCATTGCTTCGCAATATTGATTGATTTGGAACAACCAAGGTGTTTTTGTTTGAAGCCGAATTAATGAATACCTCCGCTCGCTGACCAATGGCCCATCTTTCTGGCAAATGATCTACTAAAACATCCACTTGAAATTCCCGTGTCTCCCTATCAACCATTTTGCCAATTCTAACTACTTTTCCATCAAGAACCCTGTCGGGCTCAGATCGAAATACAATGGTTGCCTGTTGGTCTAATGCCATCCCGGAAATTGCTGTTTCTTCAACCCAGGCTGATATCCACAATTCGCTCAGAGAGATCAGTCTGAAAATCGATGCGCCTGGCACCACTATGTCACCAACCTCTCTGTCGCGTCGTATAATCAATCCATCGAAGGGACTGAGAATTCGAGTATCCGCCAATTTTGCCTCAGAATGGCGCTTCCTCTCTTCAGCGGCTTTCATAAGCTTCACTGCTTCCACGACAGCGGCCTCTGACTTTATTACATCTGCCTCTGCTGTCGAAAGCTTTTCCCTGATTTTTTCAACATCTGACTGAGAAACACTCTTCGATGCTACTAAGCTCTCAAATCTATTGTAATCCCTTTCAGCCTGCTCGAATACTGCTTTGGATCGAGCAAGCTCTGCCTTCACACGTTCAACTGTCGCCATGGAAGCATCTAGAGACGCAGTATAAATACCTACTTCCTGTTTCAGTTCTATTTCGTCAAGTTTTGCAATTAACTGGTCTTTTTTAACATGATCGTTCTGATCTACGGTTAACTCCGTTATCCTCCCTTGAATCTTGGCGCTAACCGTCGTCTGATAACGAGCTTCCAGCGTCCCTGTGCCCATGATTTTGGCAGTGACTGTCCCTCTAGTCACAGTATATTGTTCAACTACTAGAGTTCGCGATTTTATGGTGTAGAGTGTGACAGCGATCAGGAGAACTATAACGACCAAAAGAATTTTTTGTCTCTTAAGCCAAAAAAGAATTTTCGAGTTCATTTCATTGCCTGCTCTATTTCCTGAAAAATTCGCGAGGGCCGCCGACATTCACAAAAGCTGAATTAAAATTTCTATATAAGGCATGATAGTTTTCTATTCTGTGCCATTTCTTTAAATACCCTGGGGGTAAATCATCGCGTTCCTCAACTCCGTTCCATCCATTCGGAGCCGGATATGCATAATAGGGAAGATCTTTCGGAATTCCTCTTATAAACACGACTTGCGGTATTAACCATTCCCTGCGGGCCATATAAACCCGGTGCATTCCGTCATTTATTATCAAATTCATAGATCCGTCCTTCTCAATTGATTCCTCAACGATAGGAGGCAAAACATCTATGGGCTCGGACAAATTCTCCAAGGTAATTCTCACAAATCCATTTAATTCAAAAAGATTGATTCCTCTTTTCTCAAGCGACCATTTCAATAATCTGACTTTTTTTAATTCTTCCCTCAAAATGTAGTTTTGGGGTGGCGTCATGAAATCTGTCGCTATTCGTTCCAGGGAAATGAAAGCCTGCTCATATACCTTGGTGTCCGGAGATTTCAGCATTGTCACTTTCCGAAGTCTTTCAATTAAGTCACTTTCCGAAAACAGTTCATGCTTGACAATATTCATTCGACCCTTCCATGAGGTTTCGTTTTCTATCTCGATAAGATCAAAAGACCTTTTTTGAATTTTTAACAAAAGATTGCAATTCGGAAATTTGTATATTCCCTGATTCCGACGGATCTGTCGCTGCCATTGTGCGAGCTGACGAACTTTGGAGTACCCTCAACATCATTTCGCGTGATTCATCAGAAATTGAAACTTTATCAAATACTTGTATATTTTCGTCTGACTCCATGATCTGACGCCAGTAAAGGTCAAATTCCCTGTTCTTGGATTCGTAGGCTTCTTCGTAATAGATTTCACGAATCCCAGCCTGGATTAATTGCTTAAAACACCAGTTACATGGTTCAAGTGTGCAATATAATGAGGCATTTTCTAAAGAAATTCCAAAACGAGCGGCTTGATCTATGGCATTAACCTCTGCATGGCTCGACAAGCAGTAGTTGTACTTGTCGCCGTCGTGCGCTCCGATAGACCGTCTCAAACAAAAATTAGGACCTCGATCCGTGCAATGAGGGGCTCCGTGAACGGCTCCGTTATAACCAGTAGCTAATATCCTGTTGTTCCGAACAATTACTGCTCCCGTCTTTCTCGAATTGCATGTCGACCTTGCGCTAACAAGTTTTGCCAGCATCAGAAAATATTCATGCCAAGATGGTCTATTCATTTTTTAAACCTTGATTCTGAAGATATTATTTTTGTCCCACTAAAATTAAATGGGCTGAACCAATTTTCGGATTTTTCCAGATTCAACCATCTCAAAAAACGTATCAGCTAATATTTCGCTGAGCTTGGATACTTTGTCCCATCTCTTGATCCGCTCCGATGGATTGTTCACATAAACTGTGAAATCCGTTCGATCAGGAATTTTTCCATCCGGGAGCAATTCCACAAAATCTTGGCCCGGATATATTTGGAGAACCCTCTTCGTGATAGAAGGTGATGGTTTCCTCCAAGACAGTCCTTTATCAAACCAAACTGGAGTAATCCGCTCCTGGTAATGAAAAAAAAGCGTTATGCCGTTATTTCCAGGATCATAGTCCTGATTTAGCTGATAATCCAAGAGACCACCATCCCGGTAAACACCCATTTCAGCGCCCGGAATGTCCGTAACTCCCGCTATTATGTACGGTAAAGACCCTGTGGCCAAAGCTACTGCCTTGACATTTTTAGGTTCAAGTGGATGGCAGAAGCCTTCAAATGAACCAAGCAAAAAACTTGGTTTGGGCTCCCCCGAATAAAAAATTACCCGGTCATAAAAAATTTTCATCGCCCGCGACGTTAAGACATTCATGATCCCTGAGCCTAAAAGAGCCAAACCCTCAATCCTTTTCTCCGATGACGCTGCAGGACCCTTACTGCGAACTACATGAATGGCTAGATTAAAATTCTTGTTATTGACGATACTTTCCGTATCTTGGTCCCTGAGAAAACTCTCTACGTTTCCTTTGAGTTTTTTCGATATCGTCAGAGCAGAGTCCTGTGCAGTGAAAACATTACGGGAATACGCTATACGTAATCTCTCATAAGCGTCCAGAGGATCTTTGCACGCCATTGCAAGACACCGCCAGCCACCAGCGGATGCTCCTGCCAGTAAAGTCTTTCCGCCGTCAGCGCGTACCAAATAACCACTACTTATAAAAGCTCGGTCCAAGCCAACCGATACAAACCATTTCGGTCCACCCGCCGGACCGGCAAAAACACGTATTCTATCGCGATTTAAGCCCTCTTCCCGGATTAAATCAATAATTTCACCACCGGCTTTGAACTTAAGATACTCTTTCATAGCGCGCAAAATAACACCAATCGGTCAAATCATCAACAGCTAGCATAAAAACACTATATTACGCTGATATCTCAGCCACTTGAAGGGATTACCTTTAAAACTAACATAATTTGAATTCTAAAAAAAAAGTATATCATGCTATATTTTATGTATATTTTTTCTTGACAAATAAACGCAAACGAGTAATTACGTGAATTCAGTTAGTTGAGGTTGGAGGAAGGGTATGTTGAGAAGTAAACTTCATACCTACCTATTTTATCAATCGAATTTACTGATAGAAGCCTCCTCTAAAAATTAGCGTGGATTTCGGCTTATGAGTGAAGAACTCACCTCCCGGCTCACTACGGCGCTCATAACTAGCCGAAATATATTACAAGTTTGCGAATAGTTTTCGCGATAGGGTTTTTTGATACCGCGCGTCCTTTCAGACTTTGAGTGCGTACAAATCAAAATACCACGCGCCAGCTTTTCAGTTTACAATTAAAAATAACATGAGAAACCACTTCATGTTTATAGTAAACCATATGTGAATACAGTTAGTTATATTTAATATATAAAAATAATATTAAAGTCTGTTAATATAATATTGTAAGTGTTAATTATTTTGTGGTGACCTATATTGTTTCTAGAAAAAATATGCATCTCCCAGTTAATTCATTATTTTTTTGCTTGACAAAACACCGGTAAAATTATTTAAGCGATACCAGTGAGTTCGAGCTGGGAGGACAGGGCAATGATAAGAAGCGCTGTTACGCTATTGGTTTGTCTAGTTTTTATTATTCTATGCGTGTCTGCCGTATCGGCAAATAGCAATAACTTCATTCAAGTCAACATTGATCCGTACGGTTCTTCTCTCAACGGGTCATTTTCAGAAAATTCCTATTCTCAGGACGGGGAGCTAACAGTTCCTCGAAAATTTCTTAGTAACGCCGGAGATTCTGTTCAGCCTGAATTCGTTCAGGCGAGCTATGGGCCTAGGCGCATCAGTAAGGTGAAGGCGCCCTCGGTTTGTCCGCCTGGCGCTGTAAATTGCGCTATACCGCAGGCGCCCGTCTGTATATTGCCAAAACGCTTTCCGAGGCAGTGGGAATTATCGGCGCAAGTTTTTTACGCCAGAGTGAAAGGCACAATTCAGTGGCCTGCGATGGTGCGCGGAGTGCCGACCACACAATTAGACCTCAACAGTGATCTAGGCATTCCCGATCACGCTTATCTAATGGAGTATTCCGCTTATTACCAACTGACCCCATCGTGGGCTGTGTTTTACACGGTAATGCCCACAAATTTGAGTTCGGTCTTTGCCCCAAATAGAGACATTGTCTATGGCAACGATATTTATCTAGCTGGAAGGCAATTATACAGCACCTGGGACAATTTCTATCAGAGAGTCGGTTTGCAGTATACAGCTATCAATTCTTGCAACGCGAGAGTGTCGATTTACAACAGTTGGCTTCTGAACATTCAAAAGAATACTCTCACTGGGGGAATTTGCGGCGGAACATGCTGCGGAGTTGACAGAACCAGAAACATGGTAATGTCTGGAATCGAGTTCCAAAAATGCATAGACAATAAATGCAATGGCGGAGCTCTTTCCTGTGATACCAAAGCAGGTGTGGCTTGGTTAGATGGCGCTTGGGGCTTTGATGTTCAGGCAGGACTTAGATATGCGGTTCCGATGGGATTCAATAGATGGGGATACGTCAAGGGTGGCTACCGCATTATAAACATGTATGAAGACCGACCAGACCTGCAGATGGACTCAAGCCTCTCCGGCGGCTTTCTGGAATTAGGAATCGTTTTCTAAATCCCGGTTTGGCTGGAATGGCGCCGGCGCTGAATGTCCTACTTAGTGAACGGGCTTTAAAACTCTCCCTTGAATGAATGTCCGTCATCAAGGAAAAAGTGATGATTAAAGCCCTCCTCCGGCGCCATTCACTATTTACCTTAACCCCAAAAAAATGAAAAGCCCGAAAACGGCTTAAAATAGCCGCCCCTTTCTGGGCTTTTCACTGAGAGCGAAAGGGTATGTTGAGAAGTGCCTACTACTTATCACAAAAAATTTCGCAATCAAGCTTTTTCTTTATTAATCTCAAAAAAATTATATAGTTAAGTCTTCTTCTTTATTAATAGGGTCTTACATCTATACTTAAAAACCATTTCTCATTACCGTCCCCAACTACGTTCTTTAATTAAATTATATAACAATACTCAAAACCATGACATCTCCATTTCCAAAATACCGCAATCCATCCTAGATACAAATATAATCTGAGAACCTCGACTTTGAGTAGATGTCTACAATTCTTAAATGCCCAGTCATATCTAAGATAAGCAAGGAGCTTGATATCTTGGCGCCGCCTACGTATTTTTAAAAAGTTGCCACCTAAAATATAATCCAATTTCTGAGGTTTACATTTGTTTTCAAATGTGATATATTAAGTTTCAAAAGCGTAAGAACGCACAATTAGTCGTCCTTAATAAGGAGGTTTGAGGGATGCCTGACAAAAATCAAACTAACAGTGGTTGGACCAACATACATTCATGGGTCTTTTTGGCTATAGTGGCTGTTGGTTTGTTGGTCTTGGGAATACAGAACAGATATCATTACCTTAGCCCACTGGGGCTTGGAAAAGCTTATAGAATCGACAAACTATTTGGAGGTATCCAAGAATTCGATCCTTCCAAAGGCTGGATCGTGGCTCAACTTCAGGCTATTCCTCCACAGCAGGCCGTTTCGATGTTGGAACCTTCTGCGCCATTAGTTCCTCCGGGGCAAATGAGCGTGCCGGAGCCCGTTCCTTCGTCTGCGGACGTAGTACAACCCAAAACCGCCTCGGCCACCACTGAAAAAGAGGCTGTTTCACAATCACCTCAACAGCCTAAGGAGCAACCTGCCGCTACGCAGACACGCCCAGCAGTTTCTCCAGAAATGAGCAAGGAAGAGAAATTTAAGCTTTTCCAAAAAACCTTTGCTGATTTTGGCGAAGAAGAATTTCAATTGGCTGTAGATGATCTTTATCCTGATTGGAAAAAGAGATTTGCGCCCAATGGTAATTGGCCAGAATTTCTTGGAGTTTATCGTGATTTTATCCAATGGTGGACGGATGCTGGAAGTCCTTCAGAATCAGGATTCAAGCTATGGCAGGATTTTCTGGTGACTAGAATGAAAAATTCATGATATCAAAACATTAGCAATCCCTCTTCCCCGCCTTTAATTAAATGACCGAGTCCCACTACCCAGGGGCTCGGTTTTGATTTTCTTCATGGAGTTGTTAAGAAATGGACGTTTTGTTAGAAGCAAAGATCATTCTACCCGCTGTTGTCTGAAGAACACTAGTCACTGTAACATCGACGGTTTTCCCGAGAAATTTCTTTCCATTGTCTACTACTACCATCGTTCCATCATCTAGGTAGGCTACTCCTTGATTGGCTTCCTTGCCCTCTTTGAGAACTTGAACTCGCATTGTCTCTCCAGGAAGTACAACAGGCTTCAGAGCATTGGCCAACTGATTTATATTTAAAACCTGAATAGAATGAACTTCGGCTACCTTGTTTAAGTTGAAATCGTTTGTAAGAATTGTATGGCCGGTTTCTTTAGCTAAACTGATTAGTTTCTGGTCTACTTCCTTAATTCCAGGGAAGTCTGTTTCGTTTATAATGATGGTCACGTTAGCTTGCTTTTTCATTTTGTTGAGTATATCCAGACCGCGACGGCCCCTAGTTCGTTTTGTTGATTCACTAGAATCTGCTATTGCCTGAAGTTCTTTGAGCACAAATTGAGGTATTATTAGATCTCCCTCAAGGAATCCTGTCTCACAGACATCCGATATTCTGCCATCAATAATTACGGATGTGTCTAGAATACCAACTATTTTTTTGGAGGCTCCAGTCGGTTCTTTCAGCTTTGATCTCAATTCTTTAGCTTTGCTTGAACCCAACTGTATGCCTATCAGGCTAAAAATGCTTACTGTCAGGCCAAAAATGGCAGCCAATATTTCTGAATAATCTAGTGCTTGCGAGAGACCCGAATTAAGCATTATGGACAGAGCTAACCCCACTGCTAAACCTATTGCCCCGCCGATAACTCTCTCCACTTCGAGTGTAATCCATGTTTCCAGTAGCCTTAAGGTCATGAAAGAGAGCAATAACGCCAAACCAATCACTAGTCCTAACGCCTGCCAACTTAGGCCAAAAGCATGGAAGCCTATGATTCCCCCAAAAATGATGTAACAAAAAATTATAACAGCTGAAAGTGTCTTGCTTAGCGCCAAAAGCTAGTTCCTGTGGATGGATTGAAACCTTTGAACATTTCGGTCATCTAACAGTCGATGTTCTTGGATTCCTCTTCAGCGTTTGACTGCTGAAAGATTTTATTGAGCGTTCTCTCGATCTCTTTTTCTTCAGTTCTCTTGGCAATAGACAATTCTTTTATCAACAGATTATATGCTTGGTCAAAAAGTCTTCGCTCTCCGTGAGACAAATCTTTTGTCCCTTTTAACAGACTCAAGTCCCTATAAACTTCAGCGGCTTGGAATATGCTCCCGCTCCTCATTTTCTCCTGGTATTCGCGATGCCTACGATTCCAAGTCTGCGTGTCTGTCTTCATTCCCCTCTTCTGAAGAACTTCAATAATTTTAGGAACCTCTTGCTCTTCTACTATTTTTCTTACTCGATTGGATTCAACTTTATCTACTGGAAGCTTGATGACGGGTTTTTCATTTGCAGTCTTAATTTCGGTTTCAAGAATGTAACAGAGTTGATCTGAATCCCCTATTTTCTCTTTACGTATATTAACAATTCTTGCAACCCCATGTATTGGATAAACAACTACATCCCCGACCTTGAACATCTGCCCAGCTCCCTTCCATAATTACGCTTGTTCCTGGTTCGGCTGAGAAAGATTCTTAATATTAATCTCTTAGATCTCTTTTTGAACTCTTGGAAATCAAGAGCTTTTGCTCAGCTCTTTACACTCTATGACTTGTTTTTTATACGATTCTGGGTAAGATCTCTCTTGTCCCTGGCGCCTATTGGAAACCTCTTGGTTCCAATTTGTGCCGAGATTATACAACTTATAGTAGTTTGTCAACACAAAAGCACAATATGAGGTAAATATGAGTGAACATGTGTTATGCCTTGTGACATCCAGCAATTTGAAACAAGCTACTGATATCGCGCGATTTCTAGTACAAAACAAACTCGCCGCATGTGTGAATTTGATTGATCCTATAAGATCAATTTATTCTTGGAATGATCAAATTTATGATGAAAAAGAAATACTTATGATTATTAAAACAAGACGCGCGCTATTCGAAAAAATGGCCATCGAGGTAAAAAAATTACATTCGTACGAGGTTCCAGAAATAATTTGTTTTTCAGTTGAAAAAGGACTGCCGGAATATCTCAACTGGATAGATCAAAATACGATTAATGCAGGCTAACCTTTTAGAATTATTAGCTTCTAGTGTTGATCAATTGAAACTTTCAATTGATGAAGAAACTTGTTTGTCTTTGCTCCAATATGTCGATTTATTAATAAGTTGGAATACAAAAATCAATCTGGTTTCTTATAAAAGCCTTAGTGACTTAATAATATTACATATTGTTGACTGTCTAATCGTGTTAAAGGCTTTTTCCCCAAGTTTGCCTCAGGCCGTAATTGATATCGGCTCTGGCGCTGGGTTGCCTGGGCTTGTCTTAAAAATCGCTTCAGAATCCAGCAATGTTACGTTGGTGGAAAAAAATGCTAAGCGAGCTCTGTTTTTAAAAGAAACGATTAGAATTATGGGACTAAAAAATATTGTAGTATTGAACAGAGACTACAAACAGTTGAGAATCCGTCCTTATTACAAAGGTTATGAGATAGTAGTTTCAAGAGCTTTCAGTTCGAGGCCAGATTTTTTCAAAGATCTGACCTGTTTTCTGAAAGACAGTGGAAGTCTTTTAATTATGGCCGGTCCATCTTTTGAAGAAAATCGACTTAACCTTACTGATTTTTCACCCAAAGTGTGTTGGGAAGGAACACTTCCTTATTCTAATCAAAGCAGAAAACTTTTGAGTTATTCAAAAACCGTAGCGTTGCAAGATTAAAGCTCGGCAAAACTTTACTTCAAAAAATGCCACGGTATTAGCCTGTTATACTGGCGCTGCACAAAGTTAAGTCTGCCCGGTCAGGATGATTTTCGCCGACGAAAGGGATAACGATGTCGAACTCATTACCTATGCGAACCAGCATTTTTCTTTTACTCGGAATACTTCTTGTATTCATATCTGTTTTTACCATCTTTTTCGTCAATTCGAATATGCGAGCACAGGCTGTCTCCGAGGCCCACTCAAAAGCTCGCCTGCTTCTAGATAGCAATTTGGCCACTCACACTTATTTTACAAATGTGCTCAAACCAACCCTATTTAAGACCCTTGAACCCATTATGACACCCAACTATTTTGACCCCTCGTGGATGTCATCAACTTACGCAGTTGGCAAGATGCAGGACTATTTTAAACATTTTACGAGCGAACCCTACGAATACAAGGAAGCTTCCATAGATGCCCGTTCGCCTAATAATGAAGCAGATGATTTTGAAAAGGCATTTTTAGGAGACTTGCAGAAGAATGCGAATTTAATTGAAAACAGCTCCATCCGCTTAATAGATGGCAAACCTTATCTGACTGTTTTGCGTCGTGGAGAACAAATGGAGCCTTCATGTTTGAAATGTCATTCTACTCCTGAAGAGGCTCCAGGTGATTTAGTCACGCTGTACGGGCCTGTGAAAAGTTTCAATCGTCAAATTGATGAGGTCGCCCAGGCTGTGTCGATTAGAATCCCCTTGTTCGCAGCTTACGGTAATGCTGATTATTTTTCCGTAAAACTTTCGGGGTTTCTACTTGCAGCCTTCGTAGCAACTTTTTCTGTTCTTTTCATCTTTTTGAAGTTGGTGTTCGTTGCTCCCATAGACTCAATAAGGAACAAGGCTTCTATGATCGCTGACAATCCGGAGCTCATTGGAGACAAAATTGAAATTCCTAAGGTTAAAGAACTGGCACAACTTGTAGACGCATTCAATAAGATGTCTCTAAACCTTAGAAAAAGCCATGAAAATTTAGAAGAAAAAGTCGTGTTGCGTACTGCAGAGTTACTAAAATCCCAAGAACTACTTCAACATGAAATTATTGAAAGAAAAAAAGCTGAAGAACTTTTAAGGGAAAGCGAACGAACTCTTAGCACGCTACTGAACACAGCGCCTGTAGGGGTTGGCTTGGTGAAAGATCGCATTTTCAGTTGGACCAATAACTCACTTTCTCAAATGACCGGATATTCTAATGAAGAACTGAGCGGAAAAAACACTAGGGTGCTGTATGCCGATGAGGAAGAATATACACGGGTCGGAAACTTCATTTACGATGACATCCGAAAGACAGGGAGAGGCCAAATTCAAACTCAGTTCAGAACAAAAAATCAGATCATTATTGACGTAATTTTACAGGCTTCCGCTATCAATTCTTCTTCTGTGTCCGATGGAGTTGTCTTCACCGCTATGGATATTACCGACAGGAAAAGGGCTGAACAGGAAAAGATGGAAATGCAGAGGCAGCTTTTTCATTCGCAGAAGCTAGAGAGCCTGGGAATTCTTAGTGGAGGAATAGCGCATGACTTCAATAATCTTCTTACCGTGGTTATTGGTAATTTAGAATTAGCCTTGTACGAAATACAATATGATTCGGAACCAAGAACATTAATTGAAAACGCTTTGAAAGCTTCCAAAAAAGCGGCTGATCTTTCAACCCAGATGCTTGCCTACTCCGGACGAGGTTTTTTTGAGATCTCAGACGTCAACATCAACTCGGTCATAGAACAAAACTCTGAGATCCTTAGATCGGCTATTCCGAAGACTATTAATCTTGAGCTCGACTTAAATGGGTCCACGCCTATGGTTAAAGCTGACTCTGCCCAAATTCAGCAGATAGTGATGAATCTGCTGACTAATGCTGCAGAAGCGCTACATGGAAAAGCCGGCACAATTCGTTTAACTACCGGCGCCAGATATTGTGACAGTAAAGTGCTTTCCAAGAATCTTCTTCCTTATAAACCTCAGCCTCAAAAAATGGTTTTCATCCGTGTATCTGATGATGGTTGTGGCATGGACTCTGCCACCATTGAACGAATGTTTGACCCGTTCTTCACTACCAAATTTACCGGTAGGGGTTTGGGCATGTCCGTAGTTCATGGAATAGTTAGAGGACATGAGGGCGCTATTACTGTTGAGAGTCAAGTGGATCACGGGACTACCATAACAGTTTATCTACCGATTTCCTCCGAGGCTAGCGACGGCCTAGCTTCTGAAGAACTGTCTGATTTTTCAGAGTCAATTAATTCTAATTTTGATGGACATCTAAAGTATTCCGCATTGGTTGTTGATGATGAACCTGAAGTAAATGAGCTCATGACAAGAATTCTTAGAAGGTTAGGGTTTGATTCGATTTCCGCATATGATGGAAAACAAGCCTTACGAACATTCTCGGAAAATCCTAATTCATTCAATTTGATCATAGTCGATCTAACGATGCCTGAAATGGATGGAATTGAAACCTTGAAAAAACTGAGAAACATAAAACCCTCTACTAAAGTCATTCTTTGTAGTGGCTATGATGAAAATGAGATCAAAAGTAAACTCAACCAAGCTGAGTTTCCAGATGCTTTTCTAAAAAACCTTTTAATTTTGAGACTGCGACAAATCTAATCCGAAAGGTATTCCAAGGAGACTCTAAATGATGCTGTAAAAACAGCGTCAGTAGTGGCTTGTTAAAAGGGCTAAATCCTGTCTGTTCAGGATTTTGGAAATTGGCGCCTTAGTTTCATCCTCAAATTTTCTGCAAGTCGACTTCGCACTAAAACAATTTTTCCCGTGGCCATTTTCCATTTGGTCTGGTCTCTCATTTATGATATACGTGTCAGTCGCCAGCATAAGCACTACATGTTGTGGGTTAATATTCATGTCACGCGTAATATGCGTATGTAATCAAAAGGGTGGAGTAGGAAAAACCACTACTTCAGTTAATCTGGCTTCCTGTCTAGCTATAGCAGGAAAAAAATGTCTGTTGATAGACATGGACCCACAGGCCAATGCTTCAAGTGGTTTGGGGATTAGAATTCCGACCGGATCACCATCGACATACAGTTTTTTAATTTTTAACGACGTCTTGGAAAAAGTGCTGTTCAGATCGGGCATCGACTTACTTGACGTGATTCCTTCATCCCAGGATTTAACAGGCGCAGAGATCGAACTGGTTTCGGTTGTTGGCAGAGAAAGACTTCTTTCAAATGCTATGAAAATGGTTAGGCATCTCTATGATTTTGTCATTATTGATTGCCCTCCATCTTTAGGCTTTCTTACTTTAAATGCTCTTGTCGCCGCCGATTCTGTCCTCATTCCGGTCCAGTGTGAGTACTATGCTCTCGAGGGTGTTGGTAATCTTTTGAAAACAATTCATCGAATAAGGCTCGCTTTTAATGCGAATCTTAAAATACAAGGTTTCCTTCTGACGATGTTTGATGGACGAAATAATTTAAGTCATCAAGTAGCCAATGACGTCAGAAAAAATTTAGGATCACAGGTATTTAAAACTGTGATTCCTCGAAATGTAAAATTATCGGAAGCCCCTAGTTTTGGTAAACCAGTAATATTATATGACATATCCTCAACTGGCGCTACAAGTTACTTAGAATTATCAAAGGAGATATTGGATGCTGAAGCAGAAAGACATAACCAAAAAAAGAACTGTCTTGGGACAGGGTCTTGACGCTCTAATTCCGATTGATCTTTCTTATACTGCCGAAGAGAAACATGGGCAGAGTATCAAGAGTGTCCCTACTGACATGCTGAAACCTAATCGTTACCAGCCTAGAAGACTGTTTAATAGTGAATCACTTTCTGAACTGGCAAAGTCTATAAAGGAAATCGGATTCATTCAGCCGCTCATCGTACGCGAATCTTTGGATGGAAAATATGAAATAGTAGCTGGTGAGAGAAGATGGCGGGCTGCTTCTATGGTTGGAATCCATAGCATCCCCGTGGTAGTTAGACCACTAACCGATCTTGAATCGCTAGAAATTGCTATCATTGAAAATATTCAACGCGAAGATCTGAATCCTGTGGACACCGCCGAAGCTTATGACACCCTAATAAGCAAGTTTTCCTACACTCATGACGCCTTGGCAAAACGCATCTGCAAAGACAGAACAACTATCACAAATCAGCTGCGATTGTTAAAGCTACCGGATCCTATTAAAGAAGATCTCCGCGAACAAAAATTGTCGATGGGACATGCAAGAACCTTACTAGCTATAGACAATCTATCCACTCAGCTATCATTATCATCTAAAGTGATCAAACGTAAACTTTCCGTTCGAGAACTGGAAAAAATTGTCCAGAATTACAAGAATAAGCAACGTAAAAGTCATTCGCTCAAAAATGATGAATCCGTTGAATACTCGAGTCTAGAAAAATGTCTCTCTAGTCATTTCTCAACAAAAGTCAAATTAGTAAAAAAGGAAAATAATTCCGGCAAAATAGAAATTTATTTCCATTCCATTGACGAATTGAGCAGATTGTTGGATACTCTTGGTTTGCAGGAAGAATTGTCTTAAAAACAGTGCTGGGATACCATATTCGAACAAAATAATATCAGTTCTTTTTTATTTTCAATATGAATACTTTGTGGGAAGAATCTTTGGCCCTTTTGAGGACCAAATTGAATGAACATGCCATTAAAACATGGATTAATCCCATGCTTTTTGAGGGCATGATGGAGGACAGGCTCGTTTTTTCGGTGCCTAACAACTTTTTTATTACATGGATAAAAGACAATTACCTTAAATTAATAACTGAAACAGTCGCCGAAGTTACTGGTAGAATTTTTGTAATCGATTTGAAAAATCGAGAAGACTCACCTAGGACACCAACATCAATCATTGAGGAACAAACTATTCAATCTTCTTTTTCTAATGACTCATCTTCCATTGCTAGCTACGTAAGAAAGAAAAACATCAATCCAAGATATACATTTGAGAGTTTTGTTGTGGGATCTTGCAATCAATTTGCCCATGCCGCTGCCAGATCTGTCTCAGAAAATCTCGGAGGTTCTTATAACCCCTTATTCATTTATGGTAGCGTTGGTTTGGGAAAAACCCACCTCATGAGCGCTGTAGGTTATGCTGTTGCTTGCAGGGACAGGTCTAAGAATGTTGCATTCGTCACTTCAGAAGAATTTACCAACGAAATGATAAATGCCATCAGATTTGATCGAATGGTCGATTTCAGAAATAAGTACCGCAGTCTTGATCTACTTATGATTGACGACATCCAGTTCATCGCTGGCAAAGAAAGAACTCAGGAAGAATTTTTTCATACATTCAATAGCATTTATGAGGCGTCCAAACAGATAATAATAACATCTGACCGTTTTCCAAATGAAATTCCAGAACTTGAACATAGGCTTAGGTCTCGCTTCAGTTGGGGTCTCATAGCTGACATGGGGTCACCGGACTTGGAAACAAAGGTGGCAATCCTAAAACGAAAAGCTTTTGAAGATAACTTTGATCTCCCTGATGATGTGGCATATTTCCTAGCTGAACAGGTGGAATCAAATATACGAGAGTTAGTTGGATATTTGATTCGCGTGATAGCTATGAGTACTCTTCAGGGTATTCCTATATCAGTCAACTTGTCAAAAATAGCTCTTAGAGAAATTCTGAACCGAAACACTAAGAGCATTACGGTTGACGATATAATCACTTGCGTATCAAAAGCCTTTAACGTAAAGCCTTCTGATCTCAAATCGAAAAAAAAGCACAAACTTTATTCCTTGCCAAGACAGGTTGGAATGTTCCTGTCTCGAAATCTTACTGAATTATCCTATCCCGAAATAGGATCCGCTTTCGGGGGAAAGGATCATTCAACTGTTGTATACGCTGCTAAGAAAATAGAAAAGAGAATAGAGCTAGATAATTCTTTCAGGAATTTGATCGAAGCTCTTAAAAAAGACATCAGAGGAATTTGACGGGAGTTTGTTGTTGAAAACCTGTGGAAAAGCTGAATAGAAACATTTTTGTGAAGTTGTCCACAAAACATAACTAATTTATCAACTATTTTTCAACATTGATTATGGTTGAAATATTCCGTCTGCGGGTCGTTTTCACAATATCACACTGACTATTATGATTATTATGTCTATTTATTAATTATATAATACAGACTAGAGGAGAGACCGATGCAGTTCGAAATGGACAAAGACACTTTGTTTGATGGTTTGTCAAAGTTAGTCCCTATAACTGAAAAAAAATCACCTTTGCCTATATTATCCCATGTCCTAATCGAACTTGATGATTCTACTATAACTCTAACAGCTACCGACCTTGAGGTAGGGTTGAGAATCAATTATGACTGTAAGACAATTGAACCTGGAAATATAACTGTACCTGCCAAGAAACTATTCGAAATTGTAAAAGAGCTAAGACCAGGCTCCGTAACAATCACTTCTAACGACCGAAACAGGCTCAACTTACAATCTGGGCCCTCTTCCTTCGATTTGGCTGGAATGGATTCTGCCGATTTTCCCCTATGGGCTAACTTTGACTCAGTTAAAACAGCTGAGGTAGCATCCGATACCTTAACGAGAATGTTGGATAAAACCCTGTTCGCAGCTTCAAACGATGATTCGAGATTCAATCTTAATGGAGTGCTTTTTGAGCGGGAAAACGAGAAAACGAAATTAGTTTCCACTGATGGACACCGACTGGCCTTAATAGAAACTGAGTTAGAACTTCCTATAGATAGTAAATTCATTGTTCCAAAAAAAGGCCTCATCGAATTGAAGAGATTTCTGGAGAATCTCAAACAGAATGCTCTTTTTGGTTTTGAAAAGAAGAATTTGGTAGTTAAAACCGAGAGAGCAATCATGACAGTGCGACTAATTGATGGGGATTATCCAGATTACAACAAAGTCGTTCCTCAAACTGAGGGGCAAATGGCTTTCATAGATAGGAACAGCTTCATTCAATCTCTTAAAAGAGTAGCAATATTGACATCAGACAGAAACAGAGGCATCAACTTGCTTTTGGGAGACGGTGAATTGAAGATAAGTGTTACCAATCCTGAATTAGGCTCAGCTGAGGACTCAGTGGAAGTCGAGTTTGGTGGTCAAGAAGTAAAAATGATCATAAACGTTCAATACCTGTTAGATGCCCTCGGCGTAATATCGTCGGACAAAGTTTCGCTTGAATATCACAAAGAAGGCGCTCCCATCATTATCAAACCGAATCCTCCTCAAGACTATTTCAATATAGTTATGCCAATGAGAAAATAATCTTTTAAAACTGACAGCAGAGTCCTTTGTCGTAGGGAGATACTTTTGACAGAAACAAGCGATAGACAACAATATGGAGCAGAGCAAATAAGGGTGTTAGATGGCCTAGAGGCCGTTCGAAACACGCCTGGTATGTATATTGGAAACACTGGTGTTGAAGGGCTTCATCATTTGGTTTGGGAAGTGGTTGATAACTCGGTCGATGAAGCCTTGGCGGGCTACTGTTCAAACATTTCTGTAGTGATTCACTTGGATTCGTCAGTTACAATAGAAGATGATGGACGTGGTATTCCTACGGACATGCATCCTACGGAAAAAATTCCAGCTGCTGAAGTTGTAATGACTATCTTGCATGCCGGTGGGAAATTTGACAGTGATACCTATAAGGTTTCAGGAGGGCTACATGGCGTAGGCGTCTCAGTTGTAAATGCCTTGTCTGAGTCACTTAAACTTGAAATACGTAGAAATGGTCAGGTTTTCAGACAACTCTACAAACGAGGCAAAAAGGTCACAGATCTAGAAGTTGTCGGAACCACCAAGCGTAACGGAACTAGAATAAATTTCAAGCCGGATACGGAAATCTTTGGATCAGTAGAACTAAATTACGACACTATAGCATCAAGGCTGCGTGAACTTGCCTTTCTAAATAAGGGGTTGAAAATAAGCTTTGATGACGAAAGATCCCAGAAACAAACCGTAGTTTTCGAGTTCGAAGGTGGGATAGTCTCTTTCGTAGAGCATTTAAACAGGGCTCGAAAAACTATGGAAGGCAAGACGATTTTTATTTCCGGGGAAAAAGACGGAAATTATGTTGAATGCGCAATTCAGTATAATGACGGATACTCGGAAACAGTTTTAACTTATTGCAATAATATCAATACATTTGAGGGTGGAACTCACCTGTCTGGGTTCAGGGCAGCGTTGACTCGCACTATAAATCAATATGCAAATTCAAAGGGTCTGCTTAAAAACGGAAAAACTAACCTTACTATTACAGGGGATGATTTGAGGGAAGGATTAACCGCTATTTTAAGTGTCAGAATGTTGAACCCACAATTTGATAGCCAAACTAAGTCTAAATTGGGCAACATGGATATACGCGGTGTAGTGGAGCAGTTAGTCAACGACCGATTATCAGAATATCTCGAAGAAAATCCTAATACCGCTAAGTGGATCATTAACAAGGCAATAGAAGCCGGTAGAGCCAGAGAAGCCGCAAGAAAAGCTAGAGAGTTAACTCGTAGGAAAAGCGCCCTTGAATCAGCCGCGTTACCTGGAAAACTTGCAGATTGCCAAGAAAAAGATCCAGCAGCTTCTGAATTGTTCATAGTAGAGGGAGAATCAGCTGGGGGTTCTGCAAAACAAGGAAGGGATAGAAAATTTCAGGCTATCTTACCACTTAGAGGTAAAATCCTTAATGTTGAAAAAGCACGCTTTGATAAAATAGTACAAAGTCAGGAAATCAGGACTCTTATAACAGCTCTAGGAACAGGAATTGGTGAAGAAGATTTCGACATTTCTAAAATACGCTATCACAAAATAATCATAATGACTGATGCTGATGTTGATGGATCCCACATTCGAACACTTCTACTTACTTTTTTCTTCAGATGTGTTCCGGAGGTTGTAAACAGGGGTTACCTATATTTCGCTCAACCACCGTTGTTTAAAATAAAAAAGAGTAAGGATGAATTTTATGTTAAGGACGAAAATGACCTGGATGATGTCGTTCTAGGATATGGATTGGAAAATGCTAAGGTATTGAAAAATGATGGCAGTCATGTTGAAGGCATAATCCTTGTAAATATAATAAAAAACTTGTTGAGAATGGAAAAAATAGTAGAACTTTTCGAACGTAAAAATATGGAAGGTCTTATAATAAAAGCATTTATTTCTGAAGGCTTGTCATCCGATATTTTGGATACCGTGGAGAGTATGGAAGATCTACTCAAGAGGACAATCCAGAGAATTGAAAAAGACCACCCAGAAATAGCAATTCTTGAAACAAGAATTGACAAAGACGAAGAAGAATCCAAATATCTTTTGGAGGTTAAATCCAGAAGAAACGGACTTAATAGAACTACTTTAATTGATTATGAAATGCTGGAATCACCATCTTTTGTTGAAATTATGTCAATTCACAACAGGCTAAAAGTTCTTGGTCCAGCGCCTTATGTCTTGGAAAGTGATGGTAATTCGTTACAATTTGACTCTTTTTCCCAATTAGTCGAAACGGTAATAGAACAAGGTCGAAAAAAAATATCAATACAACGTTACAAAGGTCTTGGCGAGATGAATGCGGAGCAGTTGTGGGAAACCACAATGAATCCTGAAAACCGGAAAATTCTCCAGGTAAATGTCGATGACGCCATAAAAGCGAATGAAATTTTTTCAACGCTAATGGGAGATCAGGTTGAACCTAGACGGGATTTCATAGAGAAAAACGCATTAAATGTTATTAATCTTGATTACTGATCAGATTTCATGAAAAAGAGAGACCGTCAGCTATGTAGTTCAAAAAATTCCAATATTACAGAACAAAAATGAGTATTAGGAATTACCACGTCTTAGAGGAATGGATGGCAAGACTATAAACGTGCCCGTTGCGTGTGCGACGAGCTGACCAGATTCATCATACAAAAACATTTCACAGACATCTTGACGTTTCCCAGATTTAATGATCCGTCCGACTGCTCTAAGGCTCGTCTGTTTGGCTGCTGCAAAAAGATGAAAGGACATCTCAGATGTAGCCACCCAACAAGATTTCTCATGACTTACGGCAGAAGCGAACCAACCTGCATTATCAAGCATAGTAGCATAAATTCCCCCATGGATTCCCCCAAGAGCATGATCTAAATTGGGGTTGTATGGCAACTCTACAACAGCTCTTCCATCGGATTCAAAGCAAAGGCGCATACCGAAAAACCTTGCTATAGGAGCACGTTGATTAAACAAATTCATAAGTTCTATTTTCTTTTCCGCGGTCAATAAGCATTCCTCCTGGCCAATTCTTTATCCCTAAAAAAAGACAGTGACACTTTTTATGGTATCACTGTCCCTTATTAACACCAAGAAATCATTATCTAATTATAAATTGGGTCTAGGAAGAAGCCCGCCTCTTTGAGCGATTTCCCCAACTTTTTCTTCCCACTCTATAGCCATGATGTGAACGCCAGCAACACCTTTTATCTGTTTAAGTCTTTCCAGGGTTTCCACAGCTATATTAATACCCTCTTCAGCCTGTTTTTCTTTGGGAGTATCCTTCATGCGCTTGAGTAAATCTTCGGGCACATCCATTCCTGGAACATTGTTGGCCATGTATTTTGCCATCCCAAAAGATTTGAAAGGAGTAAGCCCACCGAGGATATAAACGTTTTCATGAAGACCACGGTCTACAACTCGTTTCATCCACTCTTCAAATTTTGGAACGTTAAAAATGCACTGGGTCTGAATGAAATCAACACCGGCCGCAACTTTCTTGGCCAGACGAGGAACACGAATTTCAAATGGATCGGCAAAAGGATTCTCAGCCGCGCCTATAAACAATTTGGGCGCTCCTTTAATCTCCTCACCACCCAAGAATTTGTGTTCATCTCGCATCTTTTTTACGGTGTAAATTAACTGGATCGAATCCAGATCAAATACATTCTTAGACTGAGGATGATCCCCAAATTTTTGGTGGTCGCCTGAAAGGCAAAGCATGTTCTTGATTCCGAGGGCAGCCCCGCCCAATATATCACTTTGGATGGCGATCCGGTTTCTGTCTCTACAAACCATCTGCATAACCGGTTCCATGCCTTCCTGCATCATAATGACTGACGATGCAATGGATGACATTCGGACAACAGAAGTTTGGTTATCGGTTATATTAAAGGCGTCGGCCTTGTCCTTTAAAAGGCTGCATTTCTTTCTTATTACTTCTGGGTCTGCTCCACGAGGTGGCCCACATTCACCAGTGACCGCAAATTGTCCAGACTTCAAAACCCTTTCCAGTTTGCTGCCCGATTTATATTCTTCGCTCATCTTTGAAAGTCCTCCCTAATCATTTTACGTGGGCCTCCATCGCGGTTCGTTCTCCAGTCGTTGACAGCCATAAACTCTTCATAACGGTCCATCTGGTCTAATGAATTGAGACGATCGATGATTAGCTGCCATGCACAATCAACTTCGGGATCGATTTCACACTTGCCCTTTGTTGATCCTCCACAAGGTCCATTGAGAAGACTTTTTGAACACCTGGCAATCGGACAGATACCCGCAGTATAATAGAGTTTACAGTCACCACATGTCTGACAGCGCTCTACATAGTATCCTTCTTTCTTCGATCCACCGACAAAGGTAGTATTTAGAGCAGGATAAACAGGTTTTCCAAGATAAGTTTCAGCTACAAAATTGACCCCCGCTCCACAGGCCATAGAAAGGATAGCGTCAACTTCCGGTAATAGTGGTTGAATTCCTTCTATATACTCAGGGTCACATTGTCTCTCAATGGTTTTTTCTATAATTTCCAGTGGCTTTCCGTCCTTTTCCCTAGCCATCCTTATCTGACTAGAAAGAACTTTGACCTCGTCATGTCCGCCAGTAAGACAAACGGTGACGCAGCCGCCACAACCAAGGACCATTATTTTATTGTGGCCCTCTATCATTTTCATGATTTCGTCGAAAGGTTTTCTTTCTCCAATGACCATTTTATGCCTCCAATAGGTCGTTCCTGAGGACAGCAGAATCTAAAATCAGGCCGCTGCGCTGGTAACATGAACTTTTTTATTTAAAGGACTAGGCCCCAAAGTTTTTATTCGTTCATAAAATTCACGAGCTACTTCAGCAAACCTGGGCCCCATAGCGGCGCTCATATTAAACATCTCAAGTCGTTCGGGCTCCAAGCCAACTTCTTGTATGAGTTTCTTGGTATAATTGACTCTCGGTTTGGCCACTAAATTACCGTGAATAAAATGACAGTCACCCTCGAGGCAACCCGCCACATAAACACCATCGGCCCCTTTTTCAAAAGCTCTCAATAAATATATAGGAGTCACTTTTCCAGTGCAGGGAAGACGAATAACGCGTATATTAGGTGGGTATTCCAATCTCATACTTCCAGCCAAATCAGCGGCCCCATACGCGCAATAGTGGCAACAAAACGCTACTATGATAGGCTCAAATTCTGACATTTGTGTTGTCTCCCGATTATATTGTCGATCTTACAGATGGTGGATAGATAATGGCTAAATTTAGACCAATTGTTATATTTTTGCAAGAACACAAACCAGTTATTTGAGAATGTCAACGCGGAAACAATGCTATGCCTGATGAACATAAACTTGGACAGCAGTCTGGAATTAAGACGCCCACATTACAATTGTTCCCAGTTCTCTTCACGCTTGGCATCCTGAATCAAACTGCGGATCATTTCCAAATCATTTAAGTACTGAAATTCTCTCTTGATTCCACCTGAAATCAATCCAGGATCAAAGAGAGGTCTTTTCATAAACAAACCGGTTAACATAGGCGCAAGCGGTAAACCCAGATTTTCAATACCGCCGTCGCAATTGCTTACAAACCGGCGAGCGTCATGCTGCAGTTTCATTATAAGGGTATGACCATGTCTGAAGAGAATCTCCATATGGTTGTAACGAATTAAATCTAACCCCAATATGTCTTCTCTAGATAGTATTTCCTCCAAAGCTAGGTTAATGTAAGCACTTGTCTTTTTTAGGCTCTGCCTTAAGCTTTCTATCGAGCCTGAATCCTTTGCGTCAGCTACCATCACCTTGTTGGCGACATTAATTAGCTCTAAGTTTATTCTGTCTCTCAAATTAACGTCTTCTAGGTTTGCAAGAATTCGTTCAAAAAGGTTTCTGCTTCCTAGGACCGAAATAGGGTATCTTAGATACTTGGTGTTTTCAGGTTCGTAAGTATCTGTAAAGTCGGAGGATGAGTCACCTGAATCGCGTATCAGAGATGGATTTAGCAAAGAATAGATATTTAAAGCTTCTTCGAAATCAGGAAACCCGTGATCTGCTAAGCGCGCTGATCTCCATTTGTAGGCCTTGTCCTCATATTCTGGTAACCATCCTATAGCGAGAGATTGAACTATCTTGAAGTAGTAATTAGAATCATACTGGAAAATACAGTCCAAAAAATTCTTTACATAATCTTCAATACCGTGGATTTTGAAATCGATAAAAAAATTATTGTCCAACGTAAATGGAGGTAAAAAATCTAATTGTTCTGTCAGATCTACATCAGGATTTCTTGATTTAACGGTTATTGTCTTATTGAGAATCGAACAAAGAAGTTCAGGATCACAAACCTGAACAAACTGAAGAATTTTCTCATCTCCAATACTGACAAGAATTTGGAACCATTTTGAAATAGAATTTAAATTAAGGTCATTTCTGGTCCATAAATCGATGTCCAGCAAATAAAGTAATTGGCGGCTAGTAGTAAAAGTTATCAATTTTTTGGCATTTTCTTCGCCCAAATCCTTTATAGTGAAAAACATTTCCTCTTCCGATATTCGTCGTATAATTTCACTTGGTCTTGAAATAAAATCGATTAAATCTTCACGTGCTTTGGGCGCCAGGTTCCCAAAAATTTCAACCTTTTGACTGATAGTCAAGGCATTGAATTGATCAATAACTTTCAGACAATCAGCTTTGAAATCATAATTTTCCATGACAACAGTCTATCTTTTTCGTAATCTTTAATTCAAGGTGTCATAAAAGAATTGTTAAAAAAATTTATTTTACCATTTTGAACAGGAGGGTTGAATATATGGATAAATTGACTGGAAAAGCAATTATAGCAATGGGTGGTGGCCCCACAGCCGTAATCAACCAATCACTAGTTGGCGCAGTGCTTCAGGCTAGGCAGTATCCTAATATTACCCAGTTTTATGGAGCCTTCAGGGGCGTCGAAGGTCTGGTAGATGAGCAGCTCGTTAACTTGACAGAAGCAACCGGCAATAATTTAGAAATGGTTGCTAGAACTCCTGGCGCGGGCATACGCAGCACACGTGTAAAGCCCGACGAAGAATATTGCAAAAGAATTTTTGATGTTTGTAAAGCTCATGGAATTAATTATTTCTTTTACGTCGGAGGGAATGATTCCGCCGAAACGTGCAGAATTGTGAATAAATTCGCTACTGAAGCTGGTTACGAACTCAGGGTAGTCCATATTCCCAAAACCATAGACAATGACCTCAGGGTTACTGACCACTGTCCTGGTTATGGTTCCGCAGCTAAATTCGTTGCTCAGGCGTTCATGGGCGTAAATTTGGACAACCGATCTCTTCCTGGTGTTTACATCGGTGTAGTAATGGGAAGACACGCTGGCTTTCTAACAGCAGCGTCTGTTTTTGCCCGTAAATACGACGACGATGGACCACATCTAATCTACGTGCCAGAACGATCTTTTGATACCGATGAATTTCTCGGCAGCGTAGACTCTGTTTACAACAAATATGGGCGCGTTGTGGTAGCTGTCTCCGAGGGTATTCAAGATAAAAATGGCACTCCCATAGCAGCAACTTTGGTCAAGGAAATAGAATGCGATTCTCATGGAAATGTTCAATTATCAGGTAGCACATCTCTGGGTGATTCATTATCCAATTTAGTCAAAGAAAAACTGAAGATTAAGCGTGTTCGTTCCGACACCTTTGGATATTTACAGAGATCCTTCCTTGGCTGTGTAAGTCAAGTTGACGCTAACGAG
>Ga0067045_1003262_pt1 | contig 24830 bp, 17 predicted proteins | sample TerdegcTABiofilm_FD_59184 | JGI IMG/M metagenome (GOLD analysis project Ga0067045, IMG submission 59184) | Combined Assembly of (Gp0054472, Gp0054536) Wastewater bioreactor microbial communities from Singapore -Terephthalate degrading... | reverse complement strand
ACTGAGGTCATTGTCATAAACCGGACTTACCAGCCGGTCCATTCCCATAAAGTCAAGATAGGTTGAAACCCAGGTCTGGTCCTGGGTGTTCGGGTCGGTCCAGGTTGCCGGGATGCCACCGTCAAGGTCGGTGTCCTTCATCAGAAGGGTGTCGGTGAGGTACTGGTGGTAGATAAAATAAGCGGGGTTACTGGTCAACTCTGCCGCCGCCCGATAGGCGTTGGCAAGCCAGATGTTGTGGGAGCAGTTCCAGGTGCCGGTGGGATAAAATCCGGGCAGCGATTCCGCATAGGTCAAAAGCCACCTCTTACCCGCGACGGTGTCGTCCTGACAGAAGGTCTTTGCAACACCCCAGAAAGCGGTGCCGCCACACATCGCCCAGTTCTGAAAACCCAATCGGTTGCGGGCATTTTCTTCAATCCAATTTTTAACCCTCATTCCCCGGACGAGCGCGCTGTCCTTCAAAACCGGGTCGTTTCTTTCCCGGGCATAGTCGTAAGCCATTCCCGAGCTCTGGGCGGTTACAAAGTTTTCCAGATAGTTTGCCGGATTGAGCGGATGGGCGAGATAAAAGTCCCGGCACGAGTCCCCATAAAAAAGGTAGGTTGAGTCGTTGTAAACCCGGCGATAAAGCGCCTCAGCCCACATTCCGAGTCCGCAGTTCCAGACCGCATACCAGATGTTTGCGGGGTTTCCCTGGTGTTCCTGATAAGCGGGATGGTTAAGGATGTAGTGCCAGGCGCGACTGATGTTCTGTTGATAGTCGTCCCGTAGGGTAAGTTCGTACCAGCGGGTCCAGACCCAGAGCGCCTCCTGGGTGTTGTCGGTTTCAATGATATTGGGCAGATGCTCGGCTTCAATTATGCCGCCATAGTCTGGTGATGTTGAGTCACTAACCTGATATCGGACAAGAAAGTCGCACAAAAGTTTTATCCGTTGCAGATAGTTGAACCGCCTTGGTCCTAAAATCACTGTGTCCGGGCGATAACACGAGGAAGGTTGATAAAACAGGAGACTGGTTTTCAGTTCTTCTGGTGTCCAGATGCGGGTGGCGATGCCGAGAGAGAAAACAGTAAGGATGATAACTGTTAACCGGCGCAACATCACCATTTCAGGATAGACAAGGACAAATCAAAGTCAAGAGGGAAAACAGGGGGTTGTTTTAATAGATTTCTCTTTCAACGATTGAAGTTAAAATTATTGCCAGAACTTTCCTGTAAACCGCACAACAAACGGTGCCTGAGACCGGTAAAGTGATAGAACCGGAGAGTTCCAGAGTGGGCGCCATTATAGCGATAACTGATTCCATTATAAGACAAAACCCAGTTTTTCAATGGGTTATACCAGCGACAATAGAACCTGAAACTGCTTCAGATAGGGCAGGGAAGGGCGTTCGGTAGGTGAATTTAGGGACGACTCAGGGAGCGACTCCCAGAACGGCTTTCTGATTGACTTACTGAGCATTCATCGGTGGGGTGAACGGGCTGAAGTTTAATGTAAATAAGTGACCAATTTAATGGTGGTTAAATTATAGAAAAGGCAAAAAATGAGTGGTGGAGAGAAAGGTTAAGCAGGTGGATTTGTTATATTTCCAAAGCGGCGTAGACTGCTTCATTGTGAAACAAATCCATGATAATCACATCGTTATCGGTTTGCGCAATGGTATTGATAACCTATTGTTTTGTAATATCTTCCGAATTTACATTTTAAGGTGTTTGGGGATAAGAAATTTAGAATTTCTATCTTGGTCTCGATATACGCTTTCCCAAGTTGAGTAGTGATAATTTTTAATAATCTATCCTGATTTTGTCAGTTTTTGCCTTTTAACAAAAACTCCTATTCGTGACCGAGAACCCGGTTACGATAACTCGCCGGCAAGCCGGGCGCCGAGTTCGGGCCTACTGTTTATAGCCGATTTTTCTTAAAAAGTTCTTGCGCTCCTCAATCTCTTTTTCGGATTCAACCCCTTTGGGTTTTTCACCGTCAATTACGCCGAGGATACCCCGGCCGGTTTCGTCTTCGGCAATGACAACTTTTACCGGATTGGCGGTGGCACAGTAGATGGTGCACACTTCCTGAATCTGTTTTAAGCCGTTGAGGATGTTGATGGGATAGGCGTTGCCCAAAAGGATGACGAAGGAGTGGCCAGCGCCGATGGCAAGGGCATTTTTTATCGCCAGGGCTTCAAGTTCGTGGTCGGTGCCCGAGTGTCGGATAAGGCAGGGACCGGAAGATTCGCAGAAGGCGATGCCGAATTTTGCTCCGGGGATGGATGTAACAAGTAGTTCGTGGATGTCTTCAACCGTTTTAATGAAGTGGGATTGGCCAAGGATGAGGTTGATTTCTGCCGGTTTTTCAATTGGAACCGATTTAATCTCCATTTCTCCCTCTTATTTTGAGATGGTAAATTTGCCGGTTTGAGTGAAGTTCGGTGCAAGGCAGCGGTAGAAGTAGGTGCCGGCAGGTTGCTGACGGGTGGACCAGGTAGCGGAAAGGGTTTTGTTTGCTTCAGGCTGGAGAGGGAGCGATTTAATCAATGTGCCGTCGGCACGGTAGATTTCAACTCGGGCGGTGCGGGCAAAGGGATGGTTAAGCCGGAACAGGGCGAAATCTTTTGCCGGGTTGGGTGTGAGGGTCAGTTGTGCCTGACCCGGAAGCAGGGGCTTGAACTCTTCCTGACCGGTGAGGTTGACATTGAAAGTAATCATTGTGCTTTCCGGTGAGCAGAACGGAAAGGTGGTCCAGAATTCAATGTCGTTGTCAGCAGAGAATTCGTCCATTGCCCAGATGTAGTAGTCGATGCGCGCCGGTGCCGTGACCTGGGGAATGGTGAAGTAGTAGGTGCTGCCGCGCTGGGAGTCGGCAGGTACGCCGGTCCAGGTTGGATTCAGGTTGATGCGGTAGAAAAGGGACTCGGCACCAACCGCATTGTTGTCGGTAATTACTGACGAGACAGTAAATGGACCGGTAAAGGAAGTGTCGGTCCAGATTGTGGTGGCGCCGAAGCGTGGGGGATAGAGGTCCCAGTCCGGGATGACAAGGGTGTCCAGTTGCATAAAGGTTTCAACGGTGACGAAGTCCGGTGCGGCACCGTTCTGGCTCAGTGCCGCAGCAACACCGTTGCCACCGCAGAAGTGTCCGGGCACAACCCATTCGTAAATCCAGCGCCGGTCGTTGGTGCCCATATTGTCGGAGTAAACCATATAATCTTTGATTACGAGGCAGGGCCAGAAGTACTCACCGGACATTGGCACTTTGACCTTACCCTTGGCAACAATCCGTTTCTGGTGCTGTTCTGTTGCCTGATAGGGTATGCCGGGAATGATTTCGTACTGCCATGCCCAGGCGGTAATCCAGCTGGAACCGTAGTACATCGGCAGGCTGTAAAGTACACCATCAGGCCGATAGTTGCCGAGGAAACGAAAACCACCCTGCGAGAAGTCAATGCCGTCGGCATAGAGCCCGAACTCGTCTAAGTAGAGGTACACTTCGGATTCGGCGTTGTTTCCGAGGGTGTCGAACTCACACACATCCGGGTCTGGTGGGTCGTTTTCCATTGTGTCCGGTGCCGGATATCTGCCTTCGGTGTAGTCGCGTAAGCCGAGTTTGGCACGCAGTTGTCCAGGGTAGCGTGTCAGGTCCCAAACCTGCCGGGTGGAGTCAAATGGTGTCCAGTAAAAAAGGGACTGGTTCTGCCGGTATCTTCCATAGGTGTCGATGACGAGCGGGATTTCGTGGCTGTCAATCGTAATGTTGTGCGCCGGTATCAGGTCCGGGGTTGCAATCAATAGTAAAGTCAGGAATAGCAGTACTTTTTTCATTAAGCCTCCTTTTTTATTGTTGATTCAGGTTAACATTTAAGGCCGATTTGTCAATTTTAACAGCGGTAACAACTCAGCCAGTCTATTTCTTGACATTAAAGGGGATTGTATTATATTGAATCTCTTTTTAGCGGGAAAAAGCAATAATCTGATGGTAAATTAAAAGAAAGGAGTGTTATTTTTATGGCACCAACATTCTGGATTGCGCCGACAAGCGCATTGTTAGCGCTTGGGTTTGCGCTGTATCTTGCGATAAGCAGTCTGCGCAAGAGTGAAGGCACTGAGCCGATGAAAGAGGTTGCACGGGCGGTTAAAGAGGGAGCGACCGCCTATTTGAAGCAGCAGTACAAGGGTGTCAGCCTTTTCTTTGCGGTGGTGTTTGTCCTGCTGGGTATTCTGGCGCTCTTTAAGTTGCAGTCGCCGTTTGTGCCCTTTGCGTTTCTGACCGGCGGGTTCTTTTCCGGGCTTGCCGGATTCATCGGAATGTCAATTGGGGTGCGTTGCAGTGCGCGTACGACCTGGGCGGCAAAGCAAAGTTTGAACTCCGGTTTGCGGGTGGCGTTTTCTTCCGGGATGGTGATGGGTTTGGTGGTTGTTGGTCTGGGTTTAATTGACATTTCCATCTGGTATCTGATTCTGAATGCGGTCTATGCCCATGAGCCGCTGGCGCACAAGTTAGAGTTGATTACCTCGACGATGCTCGCTTTCGGGATTGGCGCGAGTTCTCAGGCACTCTTTGCGCGGGTGGGCGGTGGTATTTTTACCAAGGCAGCAGATGTTGGCGCGGACCTTGTTGGCAAGGTTGAGGCCGGGATTCCAGAAGATGACCCGCGCAATCCGGCGGTGATTGCCGATAACGTAGGCGACAATGTGGGCGATATCGCCGGGATGGGTGCTGATTTGTACGAGTCTTATGTTGACTCGATTATCGCTTCGATGGCGCTTTCCGTGGTGGCGTTCAGCGGTACCGGTTTTGAAATCGCCGGGGTTTTGTTGCCGATGGTGCTCGCTGGCGTTGGGATTGTTTCCTCAATCATTGGTAGTTTTCTGGTGCGTGCCGGCGAGAAGGCAGAACAGAGTGTGCTTCTTGCCGCACTGCGTCGGGGAATTTACGGGGCAGCGATTCTTGCCGCCGTGGTCGGGTTTTTAGTCACAAAATGGCTTCTGCCGCAGTACTGGACAGTTTACTTTTCGATTCTCTCCGGACTTGTTGCCGGGGTTTTAATTGGCTTCTTTACCGAGTTTTTCACTTCGGACTCTTATGCGCCAACCCGGACGATTGCGGCTGAGGCAAGGACTTCAGCGGCAACGGTGGTGATTGAAGGGCTTTCCGTAGGAATGAGGTCAACGATGCCCATTGTCCTGGTTGTGGTTGTGGCGATTATCCTGAGTTACTATCTTGCGGGCGGTGGCAATCCCGGGCTCGGGCTTTACGGCATCGGGATTTCAGCGGTGGGTATGCTTTCAACTCTGGGTATCACACTGGCAACTGATGCCTATGGTCCGGTTGCTGACAATGCCGGTGGCAATGCCGAGATGACCCATCAAGAGCCAATTGTAAGGCAAAGGACCGATGCGCTGGATGCGCTCGGCAACACGACCGCAGCCACGGGTAAGGGGTTTGCGATTGGCTCAGCGGCATTGACCGCACTGGCATTGATTGCGGCGTATCGCGATGAGGTAAGGATTGTCAGTCAGCGGTTTCTTGGTTACACGCAAACGCTTGACCTTTCGCTTTTGAATCCGCGTCTTGTTGCCGGGCTTTTTGCGGGCGCGGTGATTCCGATGGGGGTCTCTTCAATGGTGTTGAAGGCGGTGGGCAGGACCGCATCCAAGATTGCTGATGAGGTGCGGCGGCAGTTTCGGGAGATTGCCGGACTGATGGAAGGTAAGGCGAAACCGGATTACGCTAAGGCGGTTACGATATGCACGAAGGCGGCACAGAAGGAGATGGTGGCGCCGGCTTTGACCGCGATAATTGCGCCGGTGGTAACCGGGCTTCTTTTGGGCCCGGAAGGTGTTGCGGGATTTCTGATTGGCGGGCTGGCAAGCGGTTTCTGTCTGGCGGTTTTTATGGCAAATACTGGTGGTGCGTGGGACAACGCGAAGAAGTTTATTGAGAAGGGTAACTACGGCGGCAAGGGTTCGGATGCGCATAAGGCGGGTATTGTCGGCGACACGGTTGGTGACCCATTGAAGGATGCGGCAGGCCCGTCATTGAACATCCTCCTTAAGTTGCAGTCGATGGTTTCAATTGTCGTGCTCGGTCTGGTGTTGAAGTTTTCTGCTTACCTGCCCTGGGTTAAGTAAATAGCGCGGTAATCTACGATGGGGGCACAGAAATTCGTGCCCCCATTTTTTTAGATGTCCTGAGTGACTCTGAGGACTTCTTCCGGTGTTGTTAAACCGGCAAGGGCTTTCGCAATACCGTCCTGCCGCAGGGTTTTCATTCCATTGCGAATCGCAACGGCGGCGATTTCTTCGCTGGAGCGGTTTCTCATTATCAGCGCGCGGATTTCCGGTTGAACCGGAAGGAGTTCAAAAATTCCCAATCGGCCCCGGTAACCTCTGTTACCACAGGCCGGACAGCCTTTGCCCCGGCGGAAGGTTGTTTCCGGTGCGATGTTTAATCTTTTCAGGAGTTCAGGTTCCGGGGTGTAACTTTCTGCACACCGGTCACACACCTTGCGCACCAGGCGCTGGGCAAGGATGGCGATGACGCTCGAGGCGATAAGAAACGGTTCAACTTTCATATCAATCATTCTGGTAAGACCGCTGGGCGCATCGTTGGTGTGCAGGGTGGCGAGGACAAGGTGACCGGTAAGAGCCGCTTGAAAGGCGATTTCCGCAGTTTCGAAGTCGCGGATTTCGCCCACCATAATTATGTCCGGGTCCTGACGGAGTATGGCGCGTAATCCTGAGGCAAAGGTTACTCCAGCCCGGACATTGATTTGACACTGTCGGATACCGGGCAACCGGTATTCAACCGGGTCTTCAAGGGTTATGATATTTTTTTCCGGGGTGTTCAATTCGTTGAGAACGGCGTAGAGGGTGGTGCTTTTGCCTGAGCCGGTTGGTCCGGTGACAAGGATGATGCCATGGGGTTGATGGATTAATCTTTGGAACTGGGGTATTAGCGTTTCATCCATTCCGATGTCGGTTAACTTTAAGGGCCCGCTTGATTTGTCAAGTAAACGGAGAACTAAATTTTCGCCGTAAATGGTGGGGAAGGATGATACCCGAATGTCAACCCGCCGGGAATTGTTTCTGAACTCCATCTGGCCATCCTGGGGCTTTCGTTTCTCGGAGATGTCCATACCGGCAAGGAGTTTTATCCGCGAGGTAACAAGGGGGTGGAGGTTTAAGGAAAAACGACCTCTTTCCTGAAGCAAACCGTCGATGCGGACCCTGATAATCAAAGCGTCTTCTTCGGGCTCGATGTGGATGTCCGAGGCGCGCTCGACAAGTGATTGTTCGAGCAGGGTGTTGACAAATCGGACAACCGGTGCCTGATTTGCCAGTTCTTCGAGGGATATTGTTTCCTGGTCAGGGCGACAGACATTCAGCGCCTCTTCGGCTTCAAGGTCAATCAGGGCGGTGTCGATCTCAGCCCGGGGTGTTTCCTGGGGATAATACCGGTCAATTGCGGCTTCAATCGCTTCGGGAGATGATAGCGCCGGGTTTATTTCGAGATGCAGGCGGCGATTGAGTTCGTCAAGCAGGCTGATGTCTTCCGGCGTTGCCGTGGCGACAATCAGGTTGCTGTTTAGTTGCAACAGGGGGACAACTTTAAACTTGCGTGCCAGTTCCGCGGGAAGCGCGGCAATTGCCTGAGGGTCTGGAGTGTAATGGTCAAGGTCAATGTAGGGGATGTTCAATTCGTTCGCATAAGATTCGTAGAGCGCTGCCTTGTTTGGGATTAATCCCCGGCGCAGGGCGACTTCTTCCAGTTCCAAGCCGCTGTGTAATGCCTCCTGTTTTAGTTCGTTGATCACCGGATCGGGTATCCCGAAACGCTGATTGAGGATTTTTTTTAGTTTTGTTTCGTTCATTGTTTTTCCGCACCGGGTTCGGAATGCGCCGGGGTTTTCGGTTCAATAAGGTTTTCGATGGTGGTCAGTAACTCCTGGGGTTGAAATGGCTTTGTTAAATAGGCATCAGCCCCGAGACTAACGCCGGTTTTTTTGTCCTGTGCCTGAGAGCGTGCCGAGAGGATGACGATCGGTATGTGGCTAAAGCGCTGGTCGCGCTTCAACATTGCGCATACCGCAAAGCCGTCTATCCCGGGTAACATCAGGTCGAGAATCACCAGGTCTGGTGGTTGTGACCGGATACGGTTCAACGCTTCTAAACCGTTGCCCGCGGTTTCGACCCGGTAACCGGCTGCTTCTAATCGTGCCTGAAGAATCATTCTGATATCCGGTTCATCGTCAACCACCAGGACCGTTTTGTTTCTTTCAATTGTCTGTGCCATGGTTACCATCAAGGTTTATGACATTTTGTTTTACCTGAGAAGATTCGTCGTCACCGATCAATGGCAGCGGGAAATAGAATCGGGAGCCAGCATTGGGTTTGCTTTCCAATCCGATGGTGCTGCTGTTCAGTTCGAGCAGTTTTTTGGTAATGGCAAGCCCCAGCCCGGTGCCTGGAACCCGTAATCCGGTGTGGTGATGCGCCTGGTAGAATTTGTCAAAGATACAGGACTGTTCTGATTCCGGGATACCAATTCCGGTGTCGGTTACCGATATGAGGGCCTGTTTTTCTTTTTTCTCAACGGCGATGGTGATACCGCCCTGTTCGGTAAATTTTATTGCGTTACCAACAAGGTTTACCAGGACGCGGTGGATGTGTTTTTCGTCGGCGTAGACCATTACCGGTGCCGGCGGTGTTGATGTTTGAAGTGTAAGTCCTTTTTCCGCAGCGGCCGGTAGAAACGACCTTTTGACCTCTTCAATCAGGCCACAGATGTCGAATCTTGTGGGGTGGATATTGATTTTATCGGCTTCAAGTTTTGACAAATCAAGGATGTCATTGATCAGAGCGGTGAGCCGGCGGCAGTTTCGGTTTGCGGCGGTCAACAGTTGATTTTGCTTTTCCGAGATAGTTCCGGAAGAACCGTCGAGTAGCAGGTTTAACACCTCGGCAATTACGGTGAGCGGGGTGCGCAGTTCGTGCGAGACAACGGAAATGAACTCGTCTTTTGCGGTGCTGAGGCGTAACAGTTCAAAGTTTGCCTTTTTCAGTTCTTCGGCTTGCTGCCGCAATTCTTCATTTAATTCCGCCAGTTTTTGGGTCTTTTCGATTAGTTCATCCTGAATCAGTTTCATCTCGGTAAGGTCGTTGTGAATCATTAGAAAGGCGATGATGGTGTTGTCTTCATCGTGTAACGGTGCGACCGTAGTTTCGATGTGGCGGGTGGTTCCATCAGGGGTCAGGTGTTTGTGGGTTGCCCGAAAAGTTGTTCCTGATGCCAGGACATTGACAATCGGGCAGGTTATGCCGTAATGATGGCAGGGGCGGGAAAAGCCGTGTACCACACTATGACATTTTTTTTCTTTGAGTTGTTCGGGCGTCGTTTGGTAGATACGCGCAAACCAGGGGTTTACCTGTTGAATCGCATACTGGCTATCAACAATAACCACGCCGGTGGCAAGGTTTTCCCAGATACTCTGGAAGTACTCAAAACGGCGTCGGGCAGCGAGTTCGGATTTATAATGGTTGGTGATGTTGATGAGTACACCCAGCGCCCGGTTAGGATTTTTCGGTGTCAGGAAAGCGAGCAACCGATAGTAACGGGTTGAATTTTCCGAAGGGATTTTTACCAATCGCGTGGCGGTACTCGTAGTTTTCAGGTTGGCAAGATAAGAGTGCATCTGCGCTTCACTTTCGTTCAAAAAGAAAAAAATGTTCTGGGTAACAGCCGGACTGGGGACGGTTTCTGTCAATTTGAAAAATGCCGGGTTGAAGTTAAGGATTGTACCGTTTTCCGGGTCAAAGGTAAACGCGGGAAGCGCTGAATGGAAGAGTAGTTCACCAAGGACACCGGGTGATGTGTGGACATTCTGCTGCCGGAGCAGGGCGTTTTCTAATGTGAGAAACAAGCGGTCGGGTGAGCAGGGTTTGCGCAAATAGCCAAAGGCACCCTCATGCAAAGCCTGAATTGCCGTTTCCAGGGTTGCGTGGCCGGTCAGGATGATTACCTGTGCGTTCGGCGCGCACTTTTTAATTTTTGGTAACAGATTGATACCATTGGTGTCGGGAAGCCGTAGGTCGACAAGAATTACATCCGGCGTAGTTTGTTCCAGTAGGTTAATTGCCTCCCACCCCGATGTGGCGATAAGTGGTTGATAGCCTTTAGTGAGGAGGATGTCAGCGAGGGTGTTGGCGAAGTCTAACTCGTCATCAACGATAAGGACGGACGGGCTTTTTCCCTCGGTGGCGGGTGCTTTTAATGCCGTCATCACAGCGCGCACATCGTAATTACCTTTGTGATAGAAGGATTGCGGTTATGGCAACATTTGCGACTGCCGCGGCAGCAGTGATTACCGGTAAACCGTTACGGAATTTGCTCCAGAAAGATTCCGGGATAATTACCACATCACCGGTGGCAAGGAAAAACCGTTGACCGGATATCGCGAGACGCTGGAGATTAAACCGGTGCCGGGTGCCGTCTTTTTCCCGTAGAACGATGATATGGCGGACATCGGCGTTGCTTGTTGGGCCACCGGCAGCGGAAATCAGTTCAAAAAGGTCGGCAGCACTGTTGAATGAGTACTGACCTGGGTGATTAACCTGTCCCCAGATTGACGCGCGGATTGAGATTGCCGGCGCTTGCGGGTACTGGTCGTTCTGACCGCCAATAGGTTGGGCGAGAATCGTGGTCATTAACCCGAAAATCGCCCAAACCCCAACCGCTATTTTAGCCATACTTCCTCCCTGGTTATATTAAACTGCCTTTTGTTGCTCTTTGAATTTCTTATATTACCCCCTGATTCGTGCTAATTTTGCCCGGTCCGGTTGTTTACCGCCACAGTAAACGAGTGTCAGGGTAGTACCGACGGTGAAGAAACCCATTTCCTGGTAAGTTTGCGTTAGGAAGCCGTCATTGGTATGGAGTATCAATTCGGCGACGCGAACCCCTTTTTGAACAAATTGGTTCAAAGACTCCTTGAGCAGTTTGGTTGCGACACCGTTGCCGCGGTATTCCGGAGCGGTCGTCAAAATGTCAATAGTTCCGACATTAAAACCGAGTGCATTACCGGCATCGGGTTTAGTGCGTTCGGCGGCGATACCAACGACGCGACCCTGGTCAACGGCGGCAAACAGCGCTTGGCTGAGACCGTTCGATTTGTTGATGGAGGTGCTTGCCGCGGATTGCGCTGCCGTTGCCGGTGCGGTTGCCGCATAGGTGCGCAACCAATCACGATGGACTTTACTGAGGATGCGCGGTGGCAGATTGACATCCCAACCCAGAACCCCTTCCGGAATATCGAGAACAGACTCGTCGAAGTAATCAATGTCGTTTCTGTCTATCAGTGTTACCTCGTAATCTTCGGCTGGAGTCGCCAGCCAATCGTTTTTCGACAGCTCTTTTGCCAGAATCAATGCGGTGTGTGTTGTGAAAAAACCGCAACTTTCCAAGGCATTGATTGATGTCAGGTCTGAGTACGGGCAACGGGCAACGATACAACTGTTTTTAGGCAGTGTTCTTAATGTCTCGCGGATGAGCAAGTTCTTGACAAGCATCTGAACATCAGGTTTTCCCATTGCGATGAGATGGGTTATTCGGTAGGACCGGCATTTGAGTTCCTGGGTTGCCAAAATGTCCGGTTTGATAACGCATAATCCCTGCACTTTGCCATCGAGATAATAGGTGCGGGCGATGCCACCGGCTTTTACCGCTTCATTTATCTGTGATAAGATGTAGTTGTCCGCCGCGCCTTCTCTTTCCTTACCCAGTGCCCAGAGATAGGGCTTAAATGGGTAGGTTGCAAAAAGGTCACGCATAAGTTCGTTACGTTCGACGGTAAGCAGTTCTGCAAACATTTTTCACCCCCTCGTTTGTTTGTTTACAACTATCCCGCAGGCAACGGAATGGCCCATAAACTTATCGCTCCTTCGGATGTAACCCCTTGAATTGGGCCATCCCGTTACCCTTTCCGTTTTATAATTAAGCAATATGCGTTCCCTGAGGTAAAATTTCAATTCAATTGCCTAAGTTTTTATAGTATTGATAGTTAAACAATCAGAATTTGTTAAGCACAATTGGCGTAACGGTAGTTTGTTAGATGTCTTTATCGGTTAGTGTGTTGAAAATATGTGGTTTACACGAGTGCGACACCCCATTCCGGGTTTGCTGTCAGGGTGGAAGTCGTGATCAGAGGTTAAAAAGGTTTACTGGTCTTTTAAAAGACGGTTGAGTTCGGCGAGGAGGTTTAGTGCCTTAAGTGGAGAGATTTCGTCTATGTTCAGGTTGCGCAGCCTCTCAAGCACCGGATGATTAAAAGGCTGGTCCGCAGCAACGGGTTTTTCCGGCGCTGCTTTTAACTGCGCAAAGTTAATCTGCTCGTTTCTAGTGAAGAGGGTTAACAGTTCACGCGCCCGGCGGATAACTCGTTCTGGTAAGCCAGCGAGTTTGGCAACCGCAATTCCGTAACTTTTATCCGCCGGACCAGGATGGATTTTTCTCAAGAAGATGACCTCATCACCCTTTTCCCGGACCAGAAAACTGAAATTCTTTGTCCGGGGCAAATGGTTGGGAAGCTGGGTCAGTTCGTGATAATGGGTTGCGAACAGGGTTCGGGGGCAGAACTTTTCATCGCCGTGGAGATATTCAACTGTTGCCCAGGCGATAGCGACACCGTCTTCGGTTGCGGTTCCCCGGCCAACTTCATCTAAGATTACTAAACTGCGTGAGGTGGCGTTGTTCAGGATGTTAGCGGTTTCGTTCATTTCTGCGAGGAATGTGGAGACACCCCGCGCCAGGTCGTCTGAGGCGCCGATGCGGGTGAAAATCTTATCGACGATACCAATCCGGGCAGAGCGTGCCGGCACAAAGGAGCCGAGTTGCGCCATAATGACAATCAACGCCGTCTGGCGTAAGTAGGTGGATTTTCCCGCCATATTCGGTCCGGTGATGATTAGAATCTGATTGTTGGTCGTGTCGAGATATGTGTCGTTGGGGATGAACGGTTCGGTAGAGATTGTTTCCACTACGGGATGGCGGCCCGCTTTGATTTCGATTGTGGTTGAACTGTCAATAACCGGACGGGTGTAGTTTTTTTCCCGGGCAAGCCGGGCAAAGGCTGCCAGGACATCAACTGTGGCAAGAGTGTTTGCCAGTTCGATGATTTTGTTACAGTCCGGTTTGATGCGATTGCGCAGGTCGATAAACAGTTCGTATTCAAGGGTTTTGCTGCGCTCTTCGGCGTTGATGATTTTTGTTTCGTACTCTTTTAACTGCGGGGTGATAAACCGTTCGCCGCCGGTAACGGTTTGTTTGCGGATGTAGTCACTCGGAACAAGGCGCAGATATGACCGGGTAACTTCAATGTAGTAACCAAAAACCGAGTTGTAGCCGATGCGCAGGTTGGGGATACCGGTGCGGGCGCGCTCGGACTCCTGAAGTCGGGCAAGGAACTGTTTCGCATCTTTGGTGAGTTCCCGGAGGTTGTCCAGTTCTTCGTTGTAACCCGGTCGGAAGATACCGCCGTCGGTGATGGTGGTGGGCGGCGAGTCGATCAGGGCGCGCTCCAGTTCTTTTACGAGCGGGGTGAAGTCGGGGATGAGTTCGGCTGACCTCTGAAGGATTAGGGCAGAAAGGTCGTTCAGCAGCAGTTTTATGTCGGGGACAACGGTCAACCAAGAACGGAGGGCAACTAAATCACGAGGGGTGGCACGGTCTAAGGCGATACGGGAGGCGACTCTTTCGAGGTCGCCAACTTTGCTCAGGAGTTGCTGGAGTTGTTCAAGGGGAGAGGCGGGTGTCAGTAATGCTGCGACGGCGTCAAGCCGTTCGTTGATTTTTTCGACCGAGAGTAATGGGGTAAGAAGCCAGCGGCGGAGCAGTCTGGTGCCCGCCGGGGTGCAGGTTCGATTAAGAAGCCAGAAGAGCGTTCCGATTTCGCGGTCCCCTTTGTTTTGGGGGTGAAGTTTTTCGAGTAGTTCGAGGTTGCGCCGTGAGATGCGGTCGATGAGCAGAAAATCGGTGTTTTGATAAGGCGTGAGGCGCTGGAGATGGGGTAAAGTCGTGCATTGAGTTTGCTCCAGGTATTCGAGGATTGCGCCGGCGGCACAGATCGCTTCGGTCAGATGGTCAACACCAAAACCGGCAAGATTGGCAACACCGAAATGGGAGGTGAGTTTTTCAAAGGCAAATTCGGGTGTGAAGTAGTAGTCGTCCAGTTTTGTTACCCTTCCCGGCAGGTAGGAGGGAAGTTCGCCCATCCAACCCTGGGGCAAAAGGATTTCGGAAGGTGCAATGCGGGTAAGTTCTTCGCCAATTGATGCCGGAGGAATTTCGGCAGCGTAAAATTCTCCGGTGGAAAGGTCGGTAAAGGCGACACCCCAGATGGCACCCGGTGAGATTGCCAGTAGATAGTTGTTGCGGTGTTCATCAAGCAGGGTGTCGCGCACCAGGGTGCCCGGAGTGATTACCTCGACCACATCACGGGCAACAACCGGTTTCCCCTGATTGGGGGGTTCGAGTTGCTCGCACACCGCAATTTTGAACCCCTGTTCGACGAGGCGGGCAACATAGGTGTCGAGCGACTTTGCCGGGATGCCTGCGAGGGGCACGCGATGGTTCGGACCGTGTGAGCGGGAGGTGAGGGTCAGATTCAGCGCCCGGGCACCGATTTCCGCATCCTGATAAAACATCTCGTAAAAGTCACCTACCCGAAAGAGCAGAAGTGTTTCCGGATAGCGTTGCTTTATTCGGTGGTACTGAGTCAAAAGGGGAGTGAGTTTTTCTGCCATTGCGGCGTTGGCTACGGTCGCGGTAAACTTATGTCACATCATCCTGCCAGGTGCCGCATTGGGGGCACCGGATTTCACTCTGCCGGAGCAGGGCGTTACATTTATTACAGTGCCGGGTGTCGGCGGCTAACTTGCTCATCGCTTCATTGAGGACGGTGAGTGCGCGTGCCGTTTCACCTTCCCGCAGCAAAATCTGCGCCAGGAAGATGCGGGTGGCAGCATCGCCGTTTTTCGTTGCCTTTTCAAGGATGTTGCGGGCTTCCTTTAAGTTTTCCATTTTGGCGTAGATTTCGGCTAACGCCAGAACCAGTCCGGTGTCTTGCGGTACCCGAAACAGGAGTCGGCGGTAGAGGTTGGTAACCTCTTCGTAGTGGCCACTCTCAAAGTATGCCCGTTCCAGTCGCTCCCGGACGAGGTAATTTTTTTCCGGCGCCACTTCAATTACCTCTTTCCAGACCCGGATTGCCTCGTCAACTTCACCCTGGCTTAACAAGAGGTCACCAAGGAGAATTCGGGCAAGGAGGGAGTTCGGATTGAGTTTCAGGGCGTCGTGCAACCATTTTACACCTGATTTATAGTTAACTTTGCCATAGACATAGCCGTAGAGGGCGTAAAGGCGGCTGGCGCGGTTCGGGTCTCCTGCCTGTAACTCTTTGAGAATCTCTTCACACTTATCCCAGGAGTTGTTTTCGATGTACAGTTCGAGAAGGGTCTCCCGGCTGGCAAGGTCCTTGCGGTCCGCCCGAATCAACTCTTCAAGTAACGGTATCGCCTTCACCTTTCGGCCCGTCTTTATGTAGTCTTGAACCAGCGCCCGATAAATTGCTTTTTCTTCTTCTGGTTTTAAATTGCGCCGCAGGGCAAGGTTTTCGTGGATGCGCAGCGCTCTTTCAAAGTCACCCTGTTCGAGAAATAGTGTGCCGAGCCGGATATAGGCGTCAACATTGCTGGTGTCCTGTTCTACCGCCTGTTTTAACTTTTTTGCCGCTTCATCAACATTGCCATCGAGGAGTAGTTTGAGACCTTCAACATAGGCGGGAATCGTTGCCCGGCGCTGACGGAAGAAGTCGCGGATGACCGGATACAGGGCGACAACTAAAAGGGCGAGAATGACAATTAACAGTGGATACATAATGCTATGCTCCTTTTGGGCTGTTGTCGTCGATGGGAATTTCGCTCGGTGCTTGTTCCTGGGGCGAAGGAATTATGCTCAGTGGTGCATTGCGCAGGGCACGAAGTTCTTCGGTTAAGGCTTCAATCTCCTGGCGCTGCCGGTGGAGTCGGGTACGCAACCTGATTTCGGAAACAATCGTAAATATGCCGACGCACAGGGCACCAAAGGCAAAAGAGTAAAGCATTACAAAGGCAAGGGGGACATTGTAAAAGGTGCGCCAGAACACTTGAACGGTTGCCGTGGTTTGATTCTGCCAGCCCAGGATAAAAAGGATGACAAAGGCAAGTAAGATAAGAATTACTCTAAAGGTAAACATTTAACAACCTCCTGTGACAAGGGCTTGTATTGGATTGCGCACCTGACCGATTGGCGTCCAACCTCGAACCGCTTTGACCATAGTTGAGACAAGAGTACCCGGCGGAATTTCCTCGTCAAGGATGACAACCTTTCCTTGGCGGGTTCTGCCCAGGCTACCCTGGCCACGCGGACTCGGTCCTTCAATCAGCAGTTCGCAGGTTTTTCCGACCAGCGCCTGATTGGCATTCCGGGTAATCTGGTTTTGCAATTTAATCAGTTCGGTAAGGCGACGCCGGGCTATGGCTTCCGGCACCGCAGGCTGGATTGCGGCGGCGCGCGTTCCGGGCCGGGGTGAATATTTGAACATATAGGCAAAGTCAAATTTGACCGCCCGGACAGTTTCCAGTGTGGCAGCAAAATCATCTTCATCCTCGGTGGGAAATCCCACAATGATGTCGGTGGTAATTGACACTTCGGGTATTTTATCTCTTAACAGCTGCACTTTCGCCAGGTACTCCTCGCGGGTGTAGCCCCGGTTCATAAGCTGCAGGATACGATTGGAACCCGACTGTAATGGGAGGTGGAACTGCGGGCAAACTTTCGGTAAACGGGCAATCCGGTCGATTATTTTTTCCGTCAAATCACGGGGATGAGATGTAAGAAAACGAACCCGTTCGATACCGTCAATAGTGCAAACGGTTGCCAGCAGGTCGGTGAAACTGGTTTCCCGGTCCTGATAGGCAAGGACATTCTGGCCCAAAAGCGTTACCTCTTTTACTCCGGCGCGTACCAGCTGCTCGACTTCATTTACGATGCTTTCCACCGGTCGGGAACGTTCCGGACCTTTTACATAANGGACGATGCAGTATGAACAAAAGTTGTTACAACCGCGCATTATTGTTACATTTGCGGTAACGGCATTTCGGATTTGGGGGTGAATGTCCGGATAGCACTCGTCGTTAATCGGCACAAACAACTGGGGCGGGGCACCGTTTCTTCGGCGGTTGATAAGTTCGGGAAGGTGTCGGTAACCGTCAGGTCCAACAACGATATCCGCTCCGTAGTCGGTGATTAGTTTTTCGTTTAGGCGCTGGGCAGCACAACCGAGAACGCCGACGATTTTTTCCGACGAGCGGTTTTTGTAGGATTTAAATGTTGCCAGTCTGCCCAGGGCTCTTTGTTCGGCGTGGTCGCGTACCGAGCAGGTGACCATTAAGAAGACATCGGCGTCCTCTGCGTTATCAGTTTCACTAAATCCCGATTGATTAAGTATGTGGCGCACCAATTCGGCTTCGTATTGATTCATCTGACAGCCGTAAACCTGCAAATAGAATTTTGCCACCAGTAGATTTTCTATCATATAGGACAGATTGTCAAGGAAAAGATGTTTTGGGGTAACAGGGTGTTGGGGGATAAAAAGGTTCGGCACTGTTTCTGGTTTCGAACTGGCAACATTGAGCGCAAACCTGAATCTCATAGTCAGAGGGTAATGAGCCATAACTTACTGTGCCGGTAGCGGATAATTTAGAGTTAAGTATACTTTTAAGTATACTTTCAGCGGTAGGGCGGTTTTACATAATGCGTTTGTTTTCAACAGGTTAATAAGTTTGAGCCTTGTTTTCCCTACCCAACCCCGGAGTAGTTTCAGGGATGGTAATGGAAACTGGAGTTGTCGCTGTGTGCGGGCATAACTTTTTTGGGGAATAACAGACTTTTTGACGATTCTTAATACAAAATTTAGTTGACATTCAAAAGAAACTGGCGTATATTTAACCGGCGGGTTACATCCTGTTTCTTCCGGTTAACAGTTTAATTGCCGTAAATTAAGGGTTGCAAACAGCCAAAAGTAAGGAGGTTAAAATGAGCGGTATAGTTATCACGCTGCTGAGTTTAATCACAATGGTTTTCAGCAGCAATGGAATTCCTGTTGCGGACACTGATGGCTGGTCGGGCCCGGTTAATATTTCCGATGACGCAACAACTCAATATATGGGTTATGGTTATCAGCATACTGTGGCAACCGATACGGGTGGTAATGTTCATGTTGTGTGGTATGACAACCGAACCGGCACCAATCAGGTTTTTTATCGGAAGTGGTCAAGAGCGACTGGTACCTGGGGTCCAATTACCCAGGTGACCAATCAATCGGTTGCGGCTTATCGTCCGGCTGTTGCCTGTGACGATTCAGGGAATGTTCACATTACCTGGTATCAATCAACATCGCCGAACTACGGGATATGGTATAAAAGATGGAATGTCGCCACCGGCACCTGGGGAGATTCGGTTTATCTTTACAATCCCGGAGGCAATTATCTCAACTACTACCCGTCAATTGCCTGTCGGCCTGGAGGAAATAATGTCCATATTGTCTGGTATGGAAGGGATGCGTCGAACCCGACCTTTTTCAGAATCAAACATATGGAGTACACCCCGGGTACAGGGTGGAGTTCTGTTTCGATTGTTGATAACTTTCCGAGCGATTCAAACATCCAGGCATCAGTAGCGGTTGACCAGGCGGACAGTGTTTATGTTGTCTGGCGGAAAAGGGTGGCTGGTTACTACCAGGTCTTTTATCGTGGGCGCAGCGGTAGCGGAGTGTGGCGGGATATTGAGCAGGTGTCAGATGTTAACGCAAATGCTGATATGTTTGCGTGTGCGGTTGCGGTGAGTGAAGACGGTTCTACGGTTCATGTGGTCTGGAATGGCGATGTTCCGAGTTCTTCCAACGACCGGATTTTTTATCGAGCAAAAACCGGGTCCGGTTGGGGGACCACGGAAACGGTCAGTACCTATAACAATGGCAATCAATACGACCCGGTTGTTGCCGAGGTTGATGGGATAATAAGTGTTGTGTGGCGCGGTTATACAGAAATCTCACCTTCCCGTTATGAAATCCTTTACCGAAAGAAACAAACTGGCAGCTGGGGAGAGGTGATGCAGTTGACAAACCGTAATAACTCTGGTCTTTATTACCCGGCTTTATGGGCGGGCGAGTTCGACGACCTGCACATCGTCTGGTATGACAATTCCGATGGCGACAACGATGTTTATTACATTAGAGGTGAACTGGTTGATGCCGGGGTGTCTTCAATTTTGTCACCTTCGGGATTGATAATACCCGGAACCGCTGTTACGCCCCGGGTGGTTTGCCGCAATTTCGGCGCATTTAACAATGTTGACTTTCGGTTGTTTTGCTTCCTTATCAATCCGGCAGGCAACAGGGTTTATTCGGAGTCGCTGGATGTTGCTAATTTAGCACCCGGTGCTGAGACCACCCTTGTTTTTTCTGATTTTGTGGTGAATGGGGCGGGGCAATGGACGGTGCGATGCTCAACCACAGCGGTTTTGGATAAAAACTCAACGAACGATGTGCGGGAAGGAACTTTTACAGTTTACAACACCGATATCGAGATGTTTCAGATTCAAGCGCCCAGTGGCACAATTGATAGTGGCGCGGTAGTGACACCCCGGGCGCGCTGGTGGAACCGGGGAGATAATCCGGCAGATTTCAGTGCCTTTTTAAAACTGATTGATGCCAGCGGAACGGTGGTATACAACGAATCGGTTCCCATCATTGGTCTTGCCGGTCGAAGGGACACGATTGTTAACTTCCCGGCGTATACGATGGGCGGTGTGCCTGGAACATGGTCGGTGCGGTGTTCAACCTTCTGTAGCAACGACACATTTCCGGACAACGATGTGCTCAGTGCCGATTTCGTGGTCCGGCGCATTCCCCATTGGCCCTATGGCTGGCACGAGGTGAGTCAGGTGCCACTGGCACCTTCCAATAGAGGGGTAAGTGATGGAGGATGGCTGACTCAGATGCGTGTGAGCGGGACGCGTTGCCTTTTTGTCCTGAAAGGGAACAAGGTGGGCGACTTTTATCTCTACGACCCATTAGCCGACACCTGGCATCAGTTAAAGTCGATGCCTTTAGGTGCGGATGGCAGACCCCCGCGTCGGGGCTCAGTGGGTGTTGCGGGTGGTGACTATGTTTATGCGACCAAGGGTAACAACACCTTAGGGTTCTGGGCTTACAATGTAGAGCTTGATACCTGGGTGCCACTGGAGAATGTGCCAACTGGTTCCAGCGGGAAACGGGTGAAAGCCGGCACCGATATGGTGTATATCAAGCGACCCCATACCGACACCGGTTATGTCTATCTTCTGAAAGGTTATACCGATGAGTTCTACCGGTTTAACACCGTTTCCGGTGTATGGGAGCCACGTGCACCCGCACCGTTAACCGCGACCGGCAGAAGATGGGACCGGGGCTCCTGGATTGTTTATAACGCGCGACCGGGACAAAATCAGTTTTACATTTATGCCCATAAATCCAAGGTGCACGAGTTGTGGAAGTACGATGTCCTTGCCGATACCTGGTTCAGTCAGTCTTTATCCGGAATGCCATTTATCGGAAAGTTGGGGAAGACAAAGAAGTGTAAGGATGGCAGTTCTGGTGCCTGGTACAATGATGCAATCTATGCGCTCAAAGGCGGCAACACCTGCGAGTTCTGGCGTTACGATGCACTGGGCGACTCCTGGGTGGAACTGGATACGATGCCTTCGGTTGGCTCGACGGGAAGGAAGAAGCGGGTGAAAGGTGGGGGCGACATCGTGCTTTATGAGGATGGGATTTTCTTTGCCCTGAAAGGGAATAAGACACCGGAGTTGTGGTGTTATGTTTCCGCCGATACTCTCTTCGCCGATGTTCCGGATAAAAGCGGCGTAATGGGTACGGTGCAAAACGAGCCCGGTTCGCTGACCATTGCGCCTAATCCAACAGGAAGTCAGGGTGTGCTGTTCATCTCGGGTACAACACCAGGGATGCGAGTTCAGATTTTTGATGCGACGGGCAGAATGGTGTTGAGTCAGCCGCTGGGAAGCGCCCGGGCGACGGTGAACCTGCGGATGTTGCCGAGCGGTGTCTATCTTCTGAAACTGGATGGCGAATACACCGTGACCCGGAAACTGGTTGTGAAATAGCGCAGACCGGTAATCGGTATTAATGATACGGGGCGGGCTTTCGCCCCGTATCTTTCTGGGGTCTTTTAGGGGGCAGCGGCTCTTATCTTTTCGGCGATGGCATCCAACTCGGCTTCAGAAAACTGTGGTTTAAGGCGCACCTGACAGAAGTGGTGCAGATTGAGCGTTTTGTCAAGGATGTTTTCTTCGTTTCGGATTGTCGGGACGAGTAACATATGGAGATGAGGTACCCTGGTGCCCCGAACGAGCATCGTGACATATTCGCAATCAAAGGCGTTTTTTATCTTGCGGGCAACGAGGTAGCAGGCACGGAGAAAAGGTCCGGCGATGTTGTCCTGGGGCTGGATGTCGGTAAACAGGCGGATATGCTTTTTGGTGATGACAAGACAGTGACCGCGGGAAATGGGGTAAAGGTCCAAAAACCCCAAGGTGTGCTCGTCTTCATATACTTTACGGCAGGGTGCTTTACCGGCGACGATTGAACAAAAAGGGCAGTCACTCATTATTAGTCTCCTCCTAAAAATTCCTTGGTTTGCAGATGATTTCTCTTACCTTCGTTTCAAAAAAGCGGCTGGAATGAGCAGGCTGGATAACGATTGCAGTGTCGGCGCCCGAACCGGTGCCGGCGATACTGATGAGGTCTTTGCCATAGGGAACAAGGCCGGCGTCAAGTGCCATTACCGAGATTTCAATCGCCACTTTAACGCCTTCGCCCAGGGTACGGTATGCGCTGGCGACTACCTCAGCAGGACCCGCACCGCCGAATTTGAGGCGCAGGGCGCGGTCAATTCCAGCAAAGAGATGGGTCGTTCGTAAAACGGCGACGCCGGATGCTTTCAGCCGGGCTTCGGTTGCTAGAGAAAGTTCTGATTTGCCCGGCTGGGCAAAACCAGAATGATGGGTAACGCAGACGATGTTAAATCCCTTTTTTGCCTGGCGGATTAAGTTGAGGGCGGTTTTTCCGGTGGTGGAGGCGACGATGAGGTGTTTGATGTTGAGTTCAAGGGCGCGGTTCAGGGCAAGGGCGATGGTTTGAGCGGTGTTTTTGCTACCGGCACGGGGAAAATAAATCGGAATGGAACTCAGTTCTCTCATCTGCTAAATGATATTAATTGATGTTTGTCAGTCAAGTCAATTTGTCCTACCTTTTTATTGCCCGCCAGGGCAAAGCAACGCAGTTTAAAAGGTTTTCGCTGTGGTACAATTAAATGGGCAAAGAGCGGGGTCTATTTCAGGGCTGACACAACGCACTGGACCACAGACTGGAAAATAGCCTCTAAGGCACACCTGATGGCACAGGGGTAAATGGTAATAGCAACAGCACACAAGGTTAACCGGTTTATTATTTAAAAGATGATGGCGAATAGGGTTCTGAATATAACCTGATGAATTGTTATTAAGGTATAACCGAAGGGTGCGATTCCAACCACCGCGCCATCAGGCTTCTACGGTATCTTACCTTGGTTTATAAAGGGCGCGTCAGGGGCTATCTCCAGAACTGCTCCCGGACTACTGGGTGGGTGGTTTTTTGTCACTTTTTGTTGATTTTTCGTATACAAATAGAGGGGAAAAATTGCAAATGGCAAAATAGAAACCGAACCGCGACAGTTACGCAGGGGTCATAACATCAAGCATACCTTGACTTTGGATGGAAATTGGGTAAAACTTAATAAAGTTTGGTTAAGCCGTGCTTGTTATTGACGGGTTACCATTCTGGGGCCGTGGCGCAGTTGGGAGCGCGTTTGACTGGCAGTCAAAAGGTCACGGGTTCGAATCCCGTCGGCTCCATAGTTTGAAGGAGTAAGGTGTTGCTTGAAGTTTACGAAAAGGAGCTGAGATGAAAAATTTCTGGTTTTTTGTAATGGTTGCGCTGTTCATTGGAGGAGCACTCAGCACTGGATGTGCCCCGACGCAGACAGTTACCAAATTTTCCGAGGAGCAGTTGCAGGCAAGGCGCGACTCGGCGCAACAGAGTTATAGCATCGGTGCCGGTTATTACCAGCAGGGAGATTTTGAATCGGCGCTCAAGAATTTTGCACAGGCACTGGCATACGATTCGCTTTATTACGACCCGTATATCGCAATTGGTAATATCTGGCGGAAAAAACGGGATGCAAGTCAGGCCGAGGAGTATTATCGGAAGGCGATGAGAATAGACCCCAGGAAGGCAAAGGCTTATGAGGCACTGGGTGATATGTACCTTGAGATGGGGCGAGTCGATGAAGCGCTCGGCGTTTATCAGGAGGGGTTGAGACAGGATTCAAGCCTTGCTGATTTGTACAACGGCGTCGCCGATATTTATGTGCGTAAAGGAATGATGTCCCAGGCTGATTCGATTTATCAAATAGCATTGAAGCGTTTTCCGGATGACCTGGCGGTACAACGGCTCTGGGGCGAGTTTCTCTATAAGGTTGGGCGGTATCGCGAGGCGGTGGAGGCTCTGAAACCGCTGGCGGCACGGTTTCCCCAGGTGACAAGTTTACGCGCGAAACTGGTTGATGCGATGGTTGAGTTGAAGGATTATAAAGGAGCGCTGGCACAGATTGACACGATTTTGATGCTGGAACCGACAAATTATCAGGCGAAGTTGCGGCAGGGTTTAATTCTGGCACGCCAGGGCAAGATGAAGGATGCGATAAAGAAGTTTGATGAGGTGATTGCCAGTGATTCAACCCTTGCGATTGCCTATCTCTACAAGGGAGAGGCGTTGAGCGAGCAGGGTAATTATGGGGCTTCGGATGCGAATTTGCGCCGGGCGCTGGCTTTGGACCCGAACTTACTCCAGGCGTATGTTGACCTGGGTGACAATCGGCGCAAACAAGCCGATGGCAAACGGGGTACTAATCTTGCCCAAACTTCAACCGCCAATCTGCGTGCGGCTAAGGCGTTGTATGAAGAGGCGCGGGGTTATTATCAGAAGGCGCTTAGCGATTCTACTTTAGCCGGTTACGCCCGGGCACAGATTGAGTATATCGACAAAAGTATCAACGCTATTGACAAGGAGTTGTTTGTCCGGTAGTTTTTAGAGATGAGATGCTAAATCGTCCGGTTTTACTTTTAAACCAAAACTACGAGCCGATTTCCGTCTGTCGCACAAGACGGGCTTTGGTTTTGGTCCTGACCCGCAAAGCAGAGCCGGTAGAGAATGCTGGAGTCGAGTTGCACACGGTTAATATGAGTTTTCCCCTGCCGAGTGTGCTGCGGTTGAACTATTATGTGCGGGTTAAGCGCCGGGAAGTCCCTTTAACCAAAAGAAACATCCTGCGCCGCGACAATAACACCTGTCAGTACTGTGGCGCACGGGGACCGGTGATGACCGCCGACCACGTTATTCCGAAATCAATGGGGGGGAACGATTCGTGGGAAAATATGGTTTGCGCCTGCCCGCAATGTAATGCCCGAAAGGGGAATCGCACCCCAGCGCAGGCAAATATGAAACTACGCCGGAAACCCAAGGCACCCCATTATGTGACCTTTGCCTTGAATGCGCTGGGAGACATACCGGAGGATTGGCGTCAGTACCTTTTTCTCAGTTAGTCAGACGCTATTACTGCTTTTCCCGCTGGAATTACCGG
>Ga0067045_1001244_pt1 | contig 24845 bp, 22 predicted proteins | sample TerdegcTABiofilm_FD_59184 | JGI IMG/M metagenome (GOLD analysis project Ga0067045, IMG submission 59184) | Combined Assembly of (Gp0054472, Gp0054536) Wastewater bioreactor microbial communities from Singapore -Terephthalate degrading... | reverse complement strand
GATGAAATCTCCTTTGAAAATGCTTGGTCAAGCTGTAGTTGCTGGAATAGGCCGTAACTCAGCTTCGTAACCCAGTTGAGCCAACCGTTTCAGCAACCGTCGCTTCACCGTTTCTTTGTTCCGTTCGTCAAAATAATTGTGACCTAAATCGTTATACTCCGTTTGTTGGGTAATCATATGATACCCAGCGACCAATAAACTATGGGCCACTGCCACGATCGCCCGTTTCTTGCCCCGGCGGCCGGCTAAGCGGTGGTACAACGCCGCGTAGTAACTCTTTTTGGTCCGGGCGGCCCCATGGGCCGCTTCGACCAAAGCCCGCCGCAACCAGCGATTCCCTTTGTTGGTCTTGCCACTCAGCCGCTTGCCGCCGCTTTCATGGTTCCCCGGACACAACCCCACCCAAGAAGCGCAATGCTCCGCATCGGCAAATTGGTGCAAATCCGCGCCGGCTTCCGCCACAATTACCTGCGCGATGCGTTGGTTGACCCCGGGTAATTGATCCCAGCGGTCAACCGCCGCTTGAAAAGGGCGGATTTCCTCCGCAATTTGCGCATCCAATTGGGCGAGTTGCTCGTCCAGAAAATCCACATGGGCTAACAGCTGGGCGAGCATAAACCGGTGATGCGCGGATAAGGTCCCGGTCAGCGCCTGGGCCAACTGTTCCCGCTTGTCGCGCAAGCGCCCCTTCGCCAAGTCGGCCAGCGTGCCGGGGTCGGTCTGCCCCGCCACTAACTCGGCCAGGATTGCGCGGCCGGAGATCCCCATAATGTCGGTGGCGACGCTCGCTAACTTCAAGTTCGCATCTTCCAACACTTTCTGGATACGCTGGACTTCGCGGCTGCGCTCGTCGGTCAATTGGGTGCGATAGCGGGTCAAGTCACGCAACACCCGTTGGGCGGCCGACGGGATAAAACTGCCCTGCACCAGCCCGTACCGGAGCAAATCCGCCAGCCACTCCGCATCGCTGACATCGGTCTTACCCCGCAACTTCTTGATGGCCGCCGGGTTCACCACTACCACTTCAAACCCGCTTGCCAATAGATTGTACACCGGCTTCCAATACACCCCCGTGCTTTCCATCACCACATGGGTAACCGCTTGCGTCTTGAGCCACTGCCCCAACGCTTGCAAATCTCCGGTCATGGTGGAAAAAGTGCGGGTCGTTTTTACCGGTTGCCCCACCGCATCGGGCACGATGACACAGGCGACCACCGTCTCTTTGTGGACATCAAGGCCACAACAGCGTTCATAGTGCACTTGCATTGGACACCTCCCTGGTGCTGGTTGCGCTCACAGTCCAAGTCAGTGAGGTCTCCCTCAATTAAAGATTCTCCTTTTGCGTGCTCACCCATGGCTGGGGGCGACAAACTGTGGTGCCTCGGGACACCCCGCGCAAACTCCTCTACGCGTTCATGACACCAAGCGAAACGCCGCGCTCCGACACTGGCTGGACTGTGCACCCCCCTATTTTCATCCAACCGCTGGTGAACGCCAGTTCATGGACAATTCCTCTGAAAATAACGCTCTGAGTTTGTAGTGAGGCGCTTCAGCGCCGTTGGACGCGCTAAAGCGCGTCACTACAAGCATAAAGCGCGCCTACCCACCTTCAGAAGATGGCTTGCACTACACTCACCAACAGGGCCTCAGCCGCCCACAAAATCAGCAGCGCCACGATCGGTGAAAAGTCCAGCCCGCCGGCGAGCAACGGAAGCCGTTTGCGGAGCGGGCCCAAGAGCGGCTCCGTGATGTTCCACAGGAACCGCATCAAGGGCGTGGCGTAGGAAACCCGGATCCATTCCAGCAGGATGCGGACCAGGAGCGCGAAGGTGTAGAGCTGGAAGAGCAGGTTGATCACCCCGGCCAGCCAGCCGCCCAGGTCCTTCCCCGGCTGGAACAGCCAAAGCGGCGGAGCGGCCACCCACAGCAGAATCCGTATCACGACGGCCTGGACCAGCCAGAGGACCAGGAGCGCCACCAACGGCGCCAGGTCCACATAAAATCCGCCCAGAGAGCCGTATAACGTCTTTCCCACCACCCGGCGCACCGGCCGGAGCAACGGTTCGGTGATGGTGGTGAGGAACTTCATGAACGGGTTAGAAGGCGAGACGCGGGCAAAGAGCAAAATCACCCGTAAAATCAGCGCCAGCGCGAGCAGGCCAAAACCAAAATTAACCACCTGGATGAGAATAGAAATCGGCATTGCTCCCTCGTTGTTCAGGATGACACACTTAAAAAATTCTGCATGGTGTGAGCCTCATGCTTTTACTGCGGCCGGGCACCGAAGATCGCCCGCCCGATACGCACTAACGTCGCCCCCTCGGCGACGGCCACCTCAAAGTCGTCCGTCATCCCCATGGAGAGATGCGGCCACGCCACGGCGGGGAAGCGCTCGCGCAGCGCCTCCCGCAGCGCCCGCAGCGAAGCGAAGACGGGCCGCACCTGCTCCGGGTCGTCGGCCAGTGGCGCCACGGTCATCAGTCCCTCCAGCCGCAACCCCGGCAGCGCCAGCAACGCCGCCACCTCACCGCAGAAACGCTCGCGCAGGGCCGGCGTCTTTTCCCAGCCGGACAGCCGGTAGCCGTATTTGCTCGCCTCGCCAGAGACGTTGCACTCCAGGAGAATGGGCAATTCGCGCCCGGCGGCGACCGCCAGCGCACTCAACTTCTGCGCCAGCACCAGGCTGTCCACCGAATGCACCACGTCAAAGTGCGCCAGCACCAGCCGCGCCTTCCGCCGCTGGACGTGACCGATCATGTGCCAGACGGGACGAGCTCCGTGGAGCGCCGTGGCCACCGCCGGGATTTTGACCGCCCCTTCTTCCGGGCGATTCTCGCCAAAGTCGCGCTGACCAGCCTCCCACGCTGCCAGGACGGCCTCCGCCGGGAAGGTCTTGCTCACGGCGACCAGCTGCACAGTGGCCGGATCGCGCCCGGTACGCAGCGCCGCTTCGGCGATCCGCTCCCGCACCTGGGCTAAATGACTGGTAACTTGATTCATGCGTTGTCCAAGTTCCTCCCTTGAAATATAGAAACCAGTTCAGGAGTGAGCAGAGAGCAGCAGGTCGCAGTTCCTGCTTCCTGCTCACTGCTCACTGCTCACATTTTCATCCCACCGCCGGTGAACGCCAGTGCATGGGGAATTCCCTTGAAAATAACGTTCTGAGTTTGTAGTCAGGCGCTTTAGCGCCGTCTGAGCCGCGCTGAAGCGCGGCACTACGAACCTGTTTTCATCCCACCGCCGGTGAACGCCAGTGCATGGGGAATCCCCTTGAAAATAACGTTCTGAGTTTGTAGTCAGGCGCTTTAGCGCCGTCTGAGCCGCGCTGAAGCGCGGCACTACGAACCTGTTTTCATCCCCCCGCTGGTGAACGCCGGGTTAGTACCGGTTCTGCCACCAGTTGCTCTCCGGCCGGTAACGGTCCGTCCCGTAGACATAGCGGTACGGAAGACGCCGTTTCTGGCGGAAGAACGGCATCAGGACCATGCCGGCTATAAAGCCGCCGATGTGCGCCCAAAAAGCGACGCCACCTGTCTGCGCCGTCATCACGGCCAGGCCCGCCACCCCGTTGAACAGCTGCACCAGGAACCAGGAGACCAGAACAATCACCGCCGGCACGGCCACCGTCGTAAAGATCAGGAACAGCGGAATCAGCACGTAAACCCGCGCGTGAGGATAAAGCAGTAAATAGGCACCCAACACGCCGGCAATCGCGCCACTGGCCCCGACCGAAGGGACACGCGAGGTCGGATCAACCGCCACCTGCGCCAGTGCTGCCAGCACTCCACAAAGCGTGTAGAAGACGAAATAGCCCAGGTGTCCCATCCGATCTTCCACGTTGTTGCCGAAGATCCACAGATAGAGCATATTCCCGATCAGATGCCACCAGCCGCCGTGCAGATACATGGAGGTGAACACCGTCAGCAGGACCGCCGGCGACTGCCAGTGGGCGACGAGCTGCGCCGGCACGACCCCCCACTGTCTGAAAAAGAGCTCCAACTGCGGGCCAAGCGTCAGCTCCACCAGAAAGACGAGCGCGTTGACGGCGATGAGCCCGTAGGTGACGAACGGGAAACGCTCGCCGGGGACATCATCACCGATGGGAATCATGATAAGCCTCCTCTTTTTGACCCGGTGCCGGCGGCAGGCGATACGGCATCGGGATGTAGCCCACCGAGGGCCGCCCAGTCCCCTGCTGCGGATAGAGGGCCATCAGTGCATAGACCTCTTCCGGCATCTCCGTGGTGACCGGCAACCCTAAGCGCTGCGCCTCCTCCACCGAGATGGGATAATCGTGCGTCCACTGGCCGGTGCTCAAAGTGTTGGCCAGGCGTTCAGCCTGCTCCTGGGAGACCCCGTTAGCCTGGGTGATCTCCACCACGGTATCCCAGACTTGACGCAGTGCCTTGCGGGCGATATCGGCCTGGATGAGCGTCTGATCGTCAATTTCGGCGACCGGTTTCTGCTCCAGGACCTTGAGCAACGAGGCCGCGGGCGTCTGCCCCAGCTGCGGGTCCACTGGGCCGAGCACGGCATTGGGATCCATCACAATCTGATCAGCCGAGAGCGCAATCAATGTGCCGCCCGACATGGCGTAATGGGGGACAAAAACGGTCACCGGCGCTTTGTGGCGCACCAGTGCGTGCGCGATCTGCTCGGCAGCCAGCACCAGCCCGCCCGGCGTGTGCAGGATCAGGTCAATCGGCAGCTCCGGCGGTGTCAGCCGGATCGCGCGCAGAATTTCCTCAGAGTCATCAATGTTAATATAGCGCGAGAAAGGAATCCCCAGAAAGGAAAGCGTCTCCTGCCGGTGGATAAGTGTGATGACGCGCGAACGGCGTTTGCGCTCCAGGTGGACAATCACCGAACGGCGTTGTGCCTCCAGCAGCTGCTGCCTGAGCATCGGCGTCAGCGTGCTGGCGATGATAAGCAACCAGAAAACCCAGGTGAAATCCATGACAACCCCCTTCTATATCATTATCCTCTAAAGCCGACGCGGTGGCAAGCCCTGCATGAGCTAAATTTGTCGGTCCTTTGTTTTGTGCTATAGTGCTCTTCGCCGGAGGATCAGCCCCGATCATCTGCTCCGGTTATTCTGTATCTTACACGATCTGCATTAGAAGGAGGATAGAACCATGAAGAGAAGTTCCACTCTTTTGAGCCTGGTGCTGCTGATCGGCCTGCTGTTCACGGCCTGCGGGACCACGCCGACGGCCACGCCGACCACCGCTGCTCCCACCACACAGCCAGCCACGACCGAACCCAGCCCTGCGCCGACTACGGCCGCGCCGACAGCGGCGCCGACCGGAGAGGTCACCGCCGCGCCCACTCCCGCTCCAGAGGCCCCCAAGACACTGCGGCTACCCGACTTGAAAGGGCGCAAGGTGGTGGCGGTGACCGGTAACGACTACACACCGCTCAACTTCGTGGATCCGGTCACCGGCCGGGCAGTCGGCTGGGAATATGACGCCGTCAACGAGATCTGCCGCCGCCTCAACTGCACGGTCCAGTGGCAGGTCACCTCCTGGGACGCCATGATCTCCGCCGTCCACGACGGCCAGTTTGATGTCGGCATGGACGGCATCACCATCACCGACGAGCGCAAGCAGCAGGTAGATTTCTCCGATCCCTACATGCTCTCCCAGCAGTTCATGCTGGTCCGCGCCGACGAGAACCGCTTCACCACCGCCGCCGAGTTCGCCGCCAACGAAAAACTGCTCATCGGCTCCCAATCGGGCACCACCAACTTCTACACCGCCGTCTACGAGGTCCTGGACGGCGACGAGCAGAACCCCCGCATCAAGCTCTTTGAGACCTTCGGTGCGGCGGTGCAGGCGCTCCTGGCCGGGGACGTGGATATGGTCCTCATGGATGCCGCTTCCAGCAAGGGCTACATCGGCGCCAATCCCGATAAACTGAAGCTGGTCGGCGATCCGCTCGGCACGGAAGAGTTCGGCTTCATCTTCACCCCCCGGTCCGACCTCGTCGCCCCCTTCAATGCCGCCATTGCCACCATGAAGCAGGACGGCTTCCTGGACCATCTGAACACCCGGTGGTACTTCCTGTACAACCCAACCGCTCAATAACACAAGAGAGTCATCCGTGAGCAGTGAGCAGTGCCGTAGGCTGTTGGCTACTGCTCACTGCTCACTGCTCACTACGCTTTTTTCCTGATCCCCTGCGGAGGTTAACAATGGCCCATCCCGCTGACTCCCGCGCTGGCGAATCCCGGCTGTTGCCGATCACCAACCGGCTCGCGCGCCTGCCCTACTGGTTGCTGGCGACGATCCTGCTCGGCATCTTCTTTCTCTGGTCCTTCCTGAGCGACGCCAACTACAAGGTGATTTTCACCGCCGTCCTGAAAGGCGTCGGCACCACCGTCTATGTCTCCCTGATTGCTTACCTGCTGGCGATCGTGGCGGGGTTGCTGGTGGGGCTGATGCGCGTGTCGCGCAGTCGGGTGGTGCAAGAGGTGGCCTCTTTTTACGTGGAGATCATCCGCGGGTTGCCCATGTTAGTGATCCTCTACTACATCGCCTTCGTCGGCGCGCCGTTTATCGTGAGCGTGATCAATGACGTGGGGAAGCTGCTGGTGGATATGGGCCTGGGCGCGTTAGGCCAGCCGCTGGCCGAGATGCCGGTCCGCAACCTGGATTTCACGGCGCGGGCGGTCCTGGCGCTGACGATTGGCTACAGTGCCTTCATCTCAGAGATTTTCCGCGCGGGCATTCAATCCATTGGCCGGGGGCAGATGGAAGCGGCGCAGGCTTTAGGGATGACCTACTGGCAGGGGATGCGCACCATCATCCTGCCGCAGGCCATCCGCAACGTCCTGCCCCCCCTGGGCAACGATTTCATCGCCATGCTCAAGGATTCGGCGCTGGTCTCGGTGCTGGGCGTGCAAGACATCACCCAGCTGGGCAAAGTCTACGCCGCCTCCACGTTCCGTTTCTTTGAAACGTACAACGTCGTGGGGTTCCTCTACCTGGTGATGACCATCGGCCTGGCGCTGCTGGTCCGTGCGCTGGAGCAGCGGATGGGGAAAAGCCAGCGGTAAGATCAGGCAGGCTTGTCATGAGGCGCTTCAACGCCGTTTTCACCGCGCTGAAGCGCGCCCCTACAAACCTTTGCCCCCTTTGGCAGTTAAAAAGTGAGCAGTGAATAGTGAGCGGTAACCGTCATTAGCCTGATAACTACTCACTGCTCACCGCTCACATTCCATATGGTGTCTCAATCCAGAATCAGCCGCGCGCGCCGGAAACGGGCCAGGGTCGCCGCCAACAGCGCCACACTGAGGGCTACCAGCACGGCCAGCGCGATCAACACCACCCGGGTCAGGTCCAACCCCGCCAGCGCCGACCAGACCTGTTCCTTCAGCTCAGCCGGCAGCGCCTGCAGGCCGAACAGCGGCACAAAGAGCACCAGCATGTTGATCAGGCTCAAAGTCTGCTGCGCCTGCCGGGCCGTGGACGCCCGCAGCGAGGCGAACGCCCCTAAAACGCTCCCTAACAACGCGGCCACCAGGCTCAAGACCACCCCGCCCACGGCGATCTCCGGGCGGTACCATTGAATCGTCCCCTGCCAGCGCACCACGTTGACCGTCACCAGCCCCAGCAGGATGCTGGGCAGCGTCAGCCCCCAACCGTAGACGACGCCCGCGGCAATCTTGCCGAAGAGGATCGCGCGGTCAGAAAGGCGGCTGGCGAGCAGCGTCTCCAACGTATGCCGCTCCCGCTCTCCGGCAAAAGCGCCCGCCGCGACGGAGGAAACAACAAAGAGCGGGAACCAGCTCCAGTTATAGAGCACGATCGGCGAAGAAAGCCATTCCTCTTGCATTTGCAGCGGCAGGAAAATGCCGAAAACGCCGAACCACAGGGCCAGGCGCAGCCAGCCGCTCCTGGCCCCACTGAATTCCAGAATCTCTTTCAACTCTTTCCATAACACCGTCATGACATCAGCCATCATAGTCATATCTCCTTTTTGGCCATCAGCATTCAGCCATCAGTATTCAGCCGTCAGCGGTTAGCTGTGGCTTTCCACCCTCATCCTTCTTCATCCTTCCGCCTTCATCCTTTCGTCCTCCTCCCCCACCAGGGTCAGGAAGACCTCTTCCAGGCTCTCTTTGCCCTTGCGGACTTCTTCTATTTCCGCTCCGGCGTTCACCATAAGACTGATGAGCGGCGCCGTCTCCACGGGAGCCTGCAACGTGATGATCAAATGACTGTTTTGCGTGGCGACGCTCGCCACCTCCGGCCGGGCGCGCAACCGGGCCAGCACCGTCTCGGTGAAACCGCGCCCCACGACCTCTACCTGCGGTCCGCCGGTCCGCACACGCAGCGTATCGGGGCTGCCCAGCGCCAGCAAACGCCCCTGCCGGATCACACCGACCAGCGCGCAGAGCTTCTCCGCCTCGGCCAGATTGTGCGTGGTGAGAAAGACAGTCGCGCCCTCGCGGGCCACCAGCGCGGCGATGTCGTCGCGCAGGGCCGCCGCCGCGACCGGATCCAGGCCGGCGGTTGGCTCATCCAGGAAGATCAGCGGCGGCCGGTGCAGCAGCGCCCGCGCGACCGCGAGTTTCTGCTTCATCCCACGGCTCCAGGTCCCGACGAGCTCCTTCCGCCGCTCCCACACCCCCAGGTGAGTCAGCAGCTCGCGAATACGCGCCTGCCGCTCGGCGGCGGGCAGCCGCGCGATGCGCCCGTAGAACTCCAGGTTGTCCTCCGCGGTCAGCCGCTCGTAGAGACCGTTGTGCTCCAGCAGGGCGCCGGTCTGCGCGCGGATGGCGTCGGCCTGGGTGCGCGTGTCATAGCCCAATACCTCGGCGCGACCGGCGGTCGGCTCCAGCAGCCCCAACAACAGGCGGATCGTCGTGGTCTTGCCAGCGCCGTTCGGCCCCAGGAAGCCAAAGACCACCCCGCGCGGGATCTCCAACGTCAGGGCGTCCACCGCCCGCACGTTGGCAAAATCACGGGTCAAAGATTCGGTTCTCAGTGCGATCTCCATCGTTTCCTCCCCAAAATGTTGCAGGAAAGGGACTGGGCTCCGGGAATTCACTGCCATCACCCCAGTCCTCCCGCGCTCCAACTACTCCGGCAACCGCGCCACTGCTCGCTTGAGCTGCTCGCGGTACAACCGGAACGCCTCCCGTCCTGCCTCGGTCAACCGGCAGGTTGTCTGCGGAATTTTGCCGCGATACCCCTTCTCAATCGCCACGTAGCCGGCTTCCTCCAACTTCACCAGATGCGACGAGAGATTCCCTTTGGTCAGCCCGGTCTCGCGCAGCAAGTAGACGAAATCGGCGCTCTCCACGGCGTAAAGCAGCGTGACAATGACCAGTCGCGCCGGCTCGTGAATCACCCGGTCCAACGTGGTCACCTCGCGCAGTCCCTCAGCCATGGTCATTCCTCCCCTGCCGGGTCGGGTGCCGGCGTGGAGTGCAAATAGCGCGCTAACGTCACCCCGCCAGAGATGCCCAGGCACAGCCCCAGGAAACCAAAGAAAGCCGCATTAGCCATCATAGCGGTGAGTCCGCTGATCCCCACAACGATCCCGGCGCCCAGGGCCACCAATGCCAGAGTGTAGAGACGGAGCACCCCCACCCGCCAGGCCTGGTAGAGAAAGGTGCCGCTGAAGGCCAGTCCCACCAGCACCGGCGACCAGTACACCGGCAATGAAGCCAGCGCTGTGGCCCCCCCGACCATGGCCCCGACCAGCATCGCCAACAACAGCCGCCGCCAGCGTTGCCAACCTTGAGGCCGGCGGTAAGCCACATAGCCCGTGCGCGGGTAGGTAATCCATTGCTTAACTTTGTTGATCCACCAGCGCGAGGAGATAAACAATCCCACGATGAACGCTACCAGGACCAGATGCCCCGCAATTCCCAGCGGTCCACTCATCACCAGGCGGGTATCCAGGTAATAAAAGAGCGCCAATAAGCTCAGCAATATCCCTGTGACCAGCTCCGCAATACCATCTTCGTACCAGTAGCGGTAAGGCCGCTGCATCAAGCGATCCAAATCGGAACCCATGGTGTCCCCTTTCTTTACAGACCGGTTTGTACTGCATACCAGTCTACAACAAGAATACCACAAACAAGAGATTTGTCAATGGGCAATCAGACATTAAAACGCACCCTTTACGGAGATGGAACTTGACACCGTCTGGCAGCGTCTATTATGATAAATTCAGAAGGACTGGTTTTGACGACCACCGACCACGGGTCACCGACCACGTTTTGACTGATGGGTGGCCGGTGGTTTGTCGTCTGTGGTTCAACCAGTGGTTGGAGGTAGTCTATGGTATCGCCAAGGCCCAAATCACAACCCGGCGGCTTCCCCTGGGGGATCATCATTGCCGCCGGCCTGCTACTGGTAGGCCTGGCCGCCGCTGCCATCTTGTTGATCGTGGTAGTGCGCAGCGCCGGCCAGCTCGTCCGCCCGACCCCGACCCCCACCGGCCCGGTGTTGGTGACGGTACCCACTCAGGGGGAGCCGGGGATGCTCATTACCGTCATCGGGCGGCAATGGGAACCCGGCGCGCTCGTCACGTTGCGGCTGGCCGACCCCACTGCCAGCCAGGAAGGTCCCGATCTGACCACGGTCACGGTCAAAGACGACGGGACGTTTGCCACCTCGTTCACCTACCCGCAAGAACCGCCCTGGAGCGGCCTGACGCAGGTCATGATCAAAGGGAATACCCCGGCGGCCCAGGCCACGGTCGTGCTGAACGTCAAACCGATCGCGCCCACAGCAACGGTTCCTCCCCCCACCGTGCTGCCGTCTCTCACCCCGACGCCTCTGCCGTCGGCTACGGCCACCCCCACACCCACGCCGCTCCCGCCCACGGCGACCCCCACCCGGCGACCGCCGACGCGCACCCCCACGCCCACCGCTTCACCCACACCGGCCTTCACCGGCTGGCGTGGTGAATATTACGGCAACCGCGACCTGACCGGCGCACCGGCGCTGGTGCGCAATGACGCCGAGCTCGCCTTCCGTTGGGGGGCAGGGGCACCAGCGCCCGGCCTGCCGGCTGATTACTTTGCCGCCCGCTGGACACGCACGGTGACCTTCGCGGCCGGAACGTACCGCTTCTACGCCAGCAGCGATGACGGGGTGCGGGTCTGGGTAGACGGCGACCTGATCATTGACCAGTGGCACGACGCCGACGGGACACTCTACGCGGTGGACCGTACACTCGCCGCCGGCCCCCACGCGCTGCGCGTGGAATATTACGAGGCGCTGGGCGACGCCGTACTGCGCTTCTGGTGGGATCGTCCCGGCGACTACCCCCAGTGGCGGGGCGAATATTACAACAACCCAACGCTGTCCGGTAATCCGGTTTTGGTACGCAACGACGTGGCGATTGACTTCGTCTGGGGGACCAACGCGCCGGCGTCCACCCTACCGGCCGACAATTTCTCGGTGCGCTGGACGCGCACGCTCACCTTTGAGGGGACGCTTTACCGCTTCCGCCTCGTCGTGGACGACGGAGTGCGGCTTTACGTGGACGGCAATCTGATCCTCAATGAATGGCGCAGCGGTGCCCAGCGCGAGCTCGTCGTGGACGTGCCGCTCACCGCCGGTACACACACAGTGCAAGTAGAATACTTTGAGGCGACCCTCAACGCTGTCATGCAGCTGCGCTGGGAAAAGGGGACCAGCTTCCCGGATTGGAAGGGCGTCTATTGGGCCAACCGGACCCTGAGTGGCAACCCGGCCCTGATCCGCAACGATGCCACGCTGGATTTCAGCTGGGGAACCGGCGCGCCAGACCCGGCGCTGCCCCCCGATAACTTCTCGGCGCGCTGGACGCGGTCGGCCACCTTTGAGGCGGCCACCTACCGCTTCCACCTGGTGATGGACGACGGAGCGCGGCTGTGGGTGGATGACCAGCTGCTGATCAACGAGTGGTACGACGGCCCAGAGCGCGAGCTCACGGCCGACCTGGCCCTCACCGCCGGCCAGCATCCTCTCAAGGTGGAATACTACGACAGCGGCGGGCAGGCGCGCCTGCGCCTCTGGTGGGAAAAAATCACGCCCACCTTCCCGGATTGGAAAGGTGAATACTGGTCCAACCCGAACTTCACAGGTGCGCCGGTGCTGGTGCGCAACGACAAAACGCTGGATTTCAACTGGGGCACGGGCGCGCCGGCTCCAGGACTGCCAGCCGATAGTTTCGCCGCCCGCTGGAGCCGGGCCTTGAATCTGACCGCCGGCATCTACCGCTTCTCGGCCAACGCCGACGATGGGATCCGCATCACGGTGGATAACGTGCTGGTGTTGAACGAGTGGCACGCCAGCAACGGGGCCACGACCTATCAGGTCAACGTGCCGCTGGTCGCCGGGACACACGCGGTCGTGGTGGAATATTACGAGGGGAGCGGTAACGCCCTGCTCAAAGTCGGGATTAATCGCGTGGGTGACCTGCCTACCCCCACCCCGACCCGGACACCCACGCCGACCCCCACCAATTCCCCCACGCCGACGCTCACGCCAACTCCCACCGCGACGCCCACCGCCACGCCGACGCCTACGCCCACCCCAACCCCCACCGCCACGCCGACGGTCTCACCGCCGCCGGATGTGCGGATCAACGAGATCCTGCCGGTGGCCGGCACGCGCGACTGGAACGCCGACGGTCAGGTGAACGACGGGGATGCCTGGATAGAGTTGTACAACCAGGGAAGCACCGCGTTGACGCTGGGAGGCTGGGCCCTGGAGCTGGCCGATCAATTTGCCCCCCGTTACACGCTCCCGGCCGGAATGACGATACAACCCGGTGGCTTTGTGGTACTCTACAGCGCCCAGACCGGATTGCCGCTGGGCGCAGGGGGGCGGCTGCGGTTATGGACGCCGTCCAACGTGCTCAACGACGAGAGGACCTTTACCCCCTTAGCGCCGGATGCCAGCTGGAGCCGCGACGACGCGGGGGTCTGGCATTCCGACTGGCCGCCCAGCCCCGGTGCGCCGAACAGCCCCAGCCGCTAAACAATTTCTAAGGGGGGCGCATAGGCCCCCCTTATCTCTGCCTATTGGGACTGCGCCCCCCACGCTACGGCCAGGTTCAGGCAAACCTGGGTAGCCTGCGCCATCTCTTGCAAGCTGACCCACTCCAGGGGGCCGTGCGCGTTGTAGGCCCCGACAAACAGATTCGGCGTCGGCAGCCCACGCTCCGTCAGGCGCGAGCCGTCGGTCCCCCCACGGACGGGCTTGATCACCGGTGTGATCCCCAGCTGGCGGACCGCCTCCAGCGCCAGTTCGACCGGCCGCATCTCTTGCTCCAGCCAGTAACGCATGTTGCGATATTGGGGCGTGATAGTGCATTCCACTTTGGCGCGCGGCTCGCCCGCCTGTAACGCTGCGGCCGCCGCGCGCAGCAAATCACCGTGGGCCTGCAAGCCGTCCAGTTCAAAATCGCGCAGGATGAAGTGCAGTTCGGCCACCGCGGCGGTGCCGTTGAGCTTGTAAAGGTGGATGAAACCCTCCCGGCCGTCGGTCGTCTCTGGAGTGCGGGTGGCCTGGGGCAGGAACAAGATCAGCTGGGCGGCCAGCTGCAGCGCGTTGACCAGTTTTCCCCTGGCCGTGCCGGTATGAGTGGAAACCCCGGCAATGGTCACCACCGCCTTATCCGCCGAGAAGGTCTCGTAGTTAACCTCGCCTGACGGCCCGCCATCCAACGTGTAGGCCACGTCCGCCGCCAGATCCTCCAGCCGCAGGTGAGCCACCCCCCGCCCGACTTCCTCATCCGGCGTGAAACAGAGCCGGAGCGGGCCGTGGGGGATTTCTGGATGGCTCAGTAGATGCGCCGCCAGGGTCATGAGGATGGCAATCCCGGCCTTGTCATCGCCGCCCAGCAAGGTTGTCCCGCTGGCGGTGACGATGTCGTGCCCCAGTTTGCCGGCCAGCTCAGGGCAGGTGGTGGCATTGAGCACCTGGCGCGGATCGTCCGGCAGGACGATGGGGGCGCCATCGTAGGCCCGATGGACGAGCGGCTTCACGCCGGTCCCGTTGAAGGCCGGGGCGGTGTCCACGTGCGCCAGAAAAGCCACGGTCGGCAGCGTGACGGCCGGCACCGTCGCCGGAATCGTCGCCAGCAGGCAGGCGTAATCGGTCAACGTCACGTCCTGGGCCCCCATTTCCCGCAGTTCACGTTCCAGGAGCCGGAACAGGTCATACTGTTTGGCCGTGCTGGGCACCGCCAGCGACGCTTCGTCACTCTGAGTATCAATTTGCACATAGCGCAGGAAACGCGCTTCCAACTCGGGTAAAAAGGATTCCGTCATAGTCGCTCCATTCGTAGCAAAATTTACGGGTGTGGTTCAATCCGGCGCGGGGGTCCTCCGCCCGGGTCAAAGGCCCAGATCAGATTGTTCAACGCATCGGTGGCGTAGAGCGTCCCGTCGGCCCCCACCGCCACCCCCATCACCTGCCAGAGATGCACCCCGGCAGGCCGGTATGCGGCGAGATAGGTGCCCTCCACATCAAAGGCCTGGATCCGCTGGTTTCCCATGTCGGCGACGTAGACCCGGCCGGAGCTCGGATCCACCGCTACCGACTGAGGGTACGAGAACTGTCCCGGTTCCCGGCCATACTCCCCCACGACCAACCGTACCGTCACGGTGGGCACGCCGTTCGCATCCAGTGAGAGCGTGAACTGTTGCAGGCGGCCGTTGATGCTATCTACCGCATAGAGCAGCCCGCGCTCAGAATCAACGGCCACATCCGCCAGGTCACGGAACTCGCCCGCCGCAGCCCCATAGACGCCAAAAAAACGGGTGAGCAGCCGGCCCTGAGGATCAAACACCCGCACCGCGTTGGCTCCCAGATCGGCCACGTAGACCCGCCCGGCTTCATCTACAGCCAGCCCCGTGGGAGCATTGTGATTCATAGCGGTCTCTTCTGTGTAACTCTGTCTTCCTATCTCCTGCACCTGATGCCCGGTCGGGGAGAAAACCTTGATCCCATCCTGGATCCACTCCCCTTCCATATTGAAAATCCTGTTGCAGACGTAACGCTGGCCCGCTGCATCCACCGCCACATCCCAGGCCGAATAGAGATCGTCGGCCCCGGTTCCCAATTGGCCAAAAGCATCCAGGAGCTGGCCCGTAGCGGTGAGCTGCACCACGCGGTAGTGCCCCCGATCCATCACATAAAGGGTGCCGTCCGGCGCAACGGTGATCCCGTTCGGGCGCAGCAGGGAAGTCGGATAGACCCCACAAGCGACCAACCCTATCGTCAACGCCCCCCACAGTAACCAGACTGCCCGGCCGAAACCCCAGTGTTCCCTCATGTCCCATAGTTTAGCACGCCGGACTAAAATAGCAAAACCGGTTTTGACGCCGTGGAGGTTGCGTTTCGTGCCGGTGGTGTTATGATAACGATTGAGGAGTAAGAGCGTATGGATACCATATCGTTCACCCTGGTGCCCGCGGCCGAGCTGCCCAGCGAGAAATTGGCGTTTCTCATCAACCAGGCCTATGCCGACTACATGATCCCGGTCTGGATTGAGCAGGAACAATTTGTCCGGCAATGCATAGAAGAAGACATTGATTTGAATATCTCGGTAGTAGCTCTGGCATCCAGCGAACCGATTGGGCTGGCCTTACTCTCCAAGCGCGACAGCCGGGGTTGGATCAGCGGCGTTGGCGTGTTGCCGCAATGGCGGCGGCGGGGTATCGCACGGCAAATGATGCGCCACCTGCAAGCCACAGCCCAGACCTTGGGGCTGCAAACGCTGACTCTGGAAGTGTTGACGCAGAACCGGGTGGCCCTGAACCTGTACCACGAGTTGGGGTTCAACCACCGGCGAGAGCTGACGGTGATTATGTTGGAAGCGGGCAGCACCGCCTACGCGCCATTGCCGGAGCCAATCAAGGTAACGCTCCCGGCCGTATTAGTGGAGCATTACGCCCTTTTCCACGATGTGGCGTTGCCCTGGCAACGTGAACTCCCCACTTTGAACCACCGTCTCCCCTTTATGGCCGGGCTGGGCCTTTGGGATAACCACCAGCTGATCGGCTACCTGCTCTATCAGACGCAACGCCGCTATCAATTGATTTACGACCTGGCGCTTTCCCCTGCTTATCCGGCCCGGCTGGAAGCAGCCCGGCTGCTGCTCCGGGCGCTGCACCAGCTGCGGCCCGACCTGGGGGGCTATCTGATCAACCTCCCCACCGACGATCCGCTCTTCCCGGTCTTCACCCAGCTGGGCTATCGGACCTGGCAACGGCAGTACGAAATGACGTGGGAATGTCAGCCGCCGGCCGCGGCTCCCCGTGAGTCCTGAGGCCCAGGTAAGGGGACAATGAGCGAACCAGCGTCCACGGCGACCGCTTCGGAACAGGCCCGCTGCCCCAGCTGTGGACGCTTTGTCGGCCCTTATGAGACCTGCCCCTACTGTGGAGCCCGGCTCCGGCCGCGCCTGACGCTGCGAGCCGTCAAACTCGCGGCGGTGCTGCTGGCGACGGTCGGGTTGCTGGCGCTCTGGTGGATTGCGCGCCAGGCTCGCATCCCCACCCTTACCGCGGCCGAGGCGCAGGGTTCCATGAACATGGCCTACGTCCAGGTTCAAGGGCAAATTTCACGCGCAGTGACCTATGACCCCGAAGGCGGCTACCTCGCCTTCTGGGTGGACGATGGCACCGGGGAAGTGCACGTGACCGCTTACCGCGCTGTAACCCAAGCGCTGCTGGCCGCCGGTCAGGTGCCGGCACTGGGCGACCAGGTCACCGTGGCCGGGACGCTGCGAATCAGGGAAGATATGACCTCCCTCACGATCAATGCCCCTGAACATTTCACGCTCAGCCGGCCGACGCCGGTAGACGTCGCCATCGGCGACGTGACGGCGGGTGACACCGGCCGGCGGGTGCGCGTGACCGGCACCGTGCGCGACTATTTCCAACCGTACAAAGGGCTTTGGCTCATTGACGTGGAGGATGAAACCGGCGAGATCACCGTGGCCATAGACGAGACCACCATCGCCCTGACCGGGCCGTTGCCTTCTTTCACCAAAGGCCAGATCATGACTGTAGCCGGGGTGGTCAGCCTCTACAAAGAGACACCGCAGCTGGTGCCAGCCTCTACCGCCGACCTCGTGGTGGGCGAGACCGCCACCGCCACGCCGACGGCCACGGCAATTCCCAGCGCCACGCCGACGCCGGCGCCGACCCGGCCCGGTGAGACCGCCACACCGGCACCCACTTCTACTCCCACTTCCACCCCAACCCCCACCGCCACCCCTACTCCCGCTTACATCGCCATCAGCCGGTTAACCGCCGAGGCCGTCGGACAAACCCTCACGGTGCAAGGGCGGGTGGTCGCGTTAGAGGGCTTCAAGGGCGGGGTCAAAGCCACTGTGGATGATGGCACCGGTCAGCTGCTTGTTTTGCTATGGATGGACACTTACACCGGCTTGAAGGAACCCGCTGCGCTGGATGTGGGAGCCGAGGTCGCCGTGACCGGCGAGCTCCAGCTCTATCAAGGGGCGTTGGAATTGATACCGGGCCGGGCGCGCGATGTGAAAGTGCAGGTAGCGGCCCCGCCGCCGCCCTGGGTGCAGGTCTCGGCGCTCTCGGCGGCCAACGCCGGCCAGGTCGTGCGCCTGCGGGGCGTCTTGGGAGAGCCTCAACCGTTCTCCGCCGGGATTCGGGTTCCACTGGATGATGGCACCGGCACAAGGCTGGTGATCCTCTGGTCCAATGTGGCCGAGGCTTTGGCGCAGCCGCCGGCTGCCGGCATGATGGTAGAAGTGGTCGGCGTTGTGGAGATCTACAAAGATCAGCTGGAGCTGGTTCCCCGCTCCCCGGTGGATTGGCGCCCAGCGCCGTAACCCGGTGCGGTTAAAACAAGGCGCCGGCGTTTTCCCACGCCTTTTAGCGCCAGTAACTTGACAGTAGATTATCAGAGAACAATAAGGGGGACAAAGATGGCTCATCCGAGGTGGCCATGGGCAATCCTTTTGGTGTTGGGTCTCCTGGTGGCCTGTAGTCCGGCCTCAGACTCTTCCACCGTTCCCACCCTGGAAGGGGTCTACCGCGTCAAGGGCGTTGATCTGACAGGGCAGACTTACCAGGGCACTTTGACCATAGAACGTACCGGTGAAATTTACCGTCTTACCTGGCAACTGGAAACAGGAGTGATCACGGGGGTCGGCGTGCTCCGTGCCGGAGTCCTGGCTGCCAGTTGGGATGAGGCCACGGGCACCGGCGTGGTGGCTTACACAGTGTCACCCAATGGGACTTTAGAGGGAATATGGACCTGCTCTGGCTCGGAACAGACCGGCACCGAGCGGGCCACCCGGCAAGATTAAGTTAACGATCTGTTAGCAGTCAATTTAAGCACTATTTTCAGAAGGAGCGTATGAACACCGTCATAGACTATGTCCGCCTTCAGCGTCCTCGTTTCGTACAGGAACTGCAAGAATTTCTCCGTATCCCCAGCGTCAGCACGCAACCGGATCATCAGCCTGACATCCTGCGCGCAGCGACCTGGCTGCGCGACAAGTTGCTCACGGCCGGCTTCCCCACCGCCGAGGTGATGCCAACGCCCCACCACCCCATGGTCTACGCCGAGTGGCTCGCCGCCGGGCCGACCGCGCCCACGGTGCTGATCTACGGCCATTATGACGTGCAGCCGCCCGATCCCCTGGAACTCTGGCAGACGCCGCCCTTTGAACCGACGGTGGTGGGCGACGACCTGGTGGCGCGCGGCGCTTCCGATGACAAGGGACAGACATTCCTCCACGTCAAAGCCGTGGAGGCTTTCAAAGCGACCGCCGGCGCGCCACCGGTCAATATCAAATGCCTCTTTGAGGGCGAAGAGGAGATCGGCAGTCCCAGTTTTGCTCCCTTCGTCCACGAGCACCGCGACCTGCTGGCCGCCGACGTGGCGTTGATCTCCGACACGCACATTTTGGGCAAAGAGATCCCGGCCATCGTCTGCACGCTGCGCGGGCTGGCCTACCTGGAGGTGGAGGTCACCGGTCCCGACCACGACCTGCACTCCGGCATCTACGGCGGCGCGGTCCAGAACCCACTGAATACCCTCTGCGCGATGATCGCGCAGCTGCAGGATGCACAGGGGCGCATCCTCGTCCCCGGCTTCTACGACCGGGTGCTCCCGCTGACGCCGGAAGAGCGCGCCGAGCTGGCCGGGATCCCGTTTGAACGAGCAACGTGGCTGGAAGAGGCCGGCGTCAAGACCGATTGGGGCGAGCCGGAGTACACGATCATGGAGCGCACCACCGCCCGGCCTACCCTGGACGTGAACGGCATTTGGGGCGGCTACATTGAGCCGGGCGCGAAGACGGTATTGCCCAGCCGGGCCACGGCCAAAATTTCCATGCGGTTAGTGCCCAACCAGGACCCAAGCGAAATTACCCGGCTGGTCGGGGATTATTTACAGCGGATCGCCCCACCGGCGGTCACGGTGACAGTGCGCGATCTGCACGGCGGCGAGTGGGCGGTCGTCCGGCGTGACAGCCCGGCAATGCAAGCTGCCTTCCAGGCCTACGCGCGCGGCTTCGGCAAGGAGCCGGTCTTTATGCGCGAGGGCGGTTCCATCCCGGTGGTCACCACCTTCCGGCGCGAGTTAGGGATTGAGACCATCCTGATGGGTTTCGGCCTGCCCGACGACCGGTTGCACTCTCCCAATGAGAAAATCTACCTGCCGAATTTCTACCGGGGGATTGAAACGGTGATCCACTTCCTCACGCTGTTGGGGGAAAAGTAGGTTAAGCGGTATAGTGCAGTGCAGTAATGAAACGTGAAACGTAAAACGTGATGCTAATTTCACGTTTCACGTTTCACGTTTCACGTTTTACGTCTTACGTCTGGGGTTACGCCAGCGGCAGGTTTTTGAACGCCTTGACCTGCGCGGTGATAGCGCGCTCGGTCGGCAGCCGCTCAATGCTGGAAGCGCCAAAGAAGCCCGCAATCCCCGGCATTCGCGGCAACGCCATCCCGACGCTCTCCGGTTCATCAAACGGCCCACCGTGGCAGATCACCATCAAGTCGGGGACGACGCTGCGTCCGGCGGCGGCGATCTCCAGCACGCGCGCGATGGCCTCGTCTAACGTCAGCGCAACCCCTGCGCCGATGGAGCCGGCCGTGGTCAGTCCCACATGAGCAACCAGCAGATCCGCCCCGGCCCTGGCCATCGCCTTCGCCTGGTCGGTATCAAAAACGTAAGGCGTCGTGAGCAGGTCCAGCTTGTGCGCTAAGGCAATCGTCTCAATCTCCTTATCGTACCCCATGCCGGTCGCTTCCAGGTTGGCGCGGAAGTTACCGTCAATCAGCCCGACGGTGGGGAAGTTCTGTACGCCGGTGAAGCCCATCTCTTTGAGTTGCTTCAGGAAAACCGGCATCAACCGGAAAGGATCGGTCCCACAGACACCGGCGAGCACCGGCGTCTTCTTGACGATGGGCAACACCTCCGCCGCCATCTCCACGACGATCCCGTTGGCGTCACCGTAGGGGAGCAGGCCGGCTAAGGAGCCGCGCCCGGCCATCCGGTAGCGCCCGGAGTTGTAGATGATGATGAGATCGGCCCCGCCCGCCTCGGCGAACTTGGCCGAGATGCCGGTGCCGGCCCCGCAGCCGACAATCGGCTTGCCGGCCGCAACCTGCGCCCGCAGCGCTTGCAATGCTTCGTCCCGAGTGATGAATGCCATTTTTGCCTCCTGCCCTGAATGGTTAACCCAAGTTGCTATCTTTCGTTGGCAAGGACATTTTCTCTTTGGGCCACAGACCGCCGACCGCCCTTTTTTAACCGCTGGTGGCCTGTGGTCAGTCGTCCGTGGCCTCCTGGCAGTGCAGATAGCAACTTGAGTTTAGTTAAAAGATCAAATGCCAAACGCCAGCTTGTCCCGGAGGGAGCTTAACATTTGCCGTTTGACGTCTCACGTTTCACGTTTCACGTCTCACGTCTCACGTTTCACGCCTCACGCCTTCTTGAGCAGCTCCAACAATAACGCCGCAGCCCGGTCCGCGAACTCCGGGTCGTTGATGTTGGCCTCCAACTCCAGGTAGGGGATCCCAGGCCGGAGGTTTTCCTTGATCGCCCGGAAGCAAGCCCCGTCGGCCTCCGGGTCCCAAAACATACCGCCCGGGCTATCCAACATAGAAACTCCCCGGAGCGGGATCAGCACCACGACCGGCCCCTGCGATTCGTTAGCCGCGTGAGCGATCATCCGCCCCATCTGGATGTTCTCTTCCACGTTGGTGCGCATCAACGTCACATTGGGATTCCACTGGTAGAGCAGGCGCTGGCGATACTTCTCGGGCACCGTCTCTACGGCCCAGAAGTTGCACATATCCACGCAGCCGGGGACGAGAACGGTCGGGATGCCGGCCCGCGCCGCTGCGAGCATCCGCTCCGGCCCGGCGCTCAGCACACCGCCGCAGACCTCATCGGCCAGCTCCGTGGTGGTGATGTCCAGCGAGGCGACGATATAGCCGTCGGCGATCAGGCTCTCCATCGTCCGGCCGCCGGTGCCGGTGGCGTGGAAGACAAGCACCTCGTAACCGGCCGCCTCCAACGCCGCGCGCGCCCGGTCCACACACCTGGTCGTGTTACCGAACATGGAGGCGGTAATGAGCGGCTTCCCCGCAGTCTCTACCGGCACGGCCATCTGAACCATGCCGGCAATCGCGCCGGCCGCGTTGGCGTAAATGCGCCGGCTGATGCTGTTGATCCCGGCCACGTCCACAATGGAAGGCATGAAGGTGATGTCCTTGGTACCGGCATAGGCGCTGACGTCACCGCCGCCGACCGTGGAGACCATCACCTTAGGGACGCCGACCGGCAACGCGCGCATCGCCGTCGTAGCGATGGAGGTTCCGCCGGAGCCGCCCATCCCCAGAATCCCGTCCAGCCGGCCCTCGTCGTAGAGCTGCCGGACGACGGCGGCGAGCCCACGCGCCATCACTTTCATCGCTTCGTCCTTGTGCTCGCCCGAGGCCAGGTCGGCCCAATGGCCGCCGCCGGCCGCTGCCACCACCTCGCGCTGGATGTCCGGCTCAAAGGCAGGCGCGCCGAGAACTCCAAAATCCACTACCAATGTTTTAACGCCGGCGGCCTCAATCAGGGCCTTAACGAAGGCGAACTCCTGGCCTTTGGTGTCCAGCGCGCCCACAATGACCACTGTTTTTGTCATGGTGCTTCCTCCCGAGGTTTGGCTTATGACGCTCTGAGGCCCGAGGTTGGGACGAACAGGAGGGCCTCTGGGATAACGCTACTTACTTAGTATATCGGTAAATGGCAGGCCTGTCAATCGTTTTGCACATCACAACCAGGCTTCTGCGCCTTTGTGTCGGATTATTTTGATTTTCGCTCGCGGATTATTGAATTTCCTGCCCCAAGCGCCAAGCCCACCGAGGATGCCAGGGGGGCAGATGATCTCTGGTAGCTCAAGCCTGCACCCATTGCGGGTTGGTTTCCGCCTTAGGGATCCGCACCTGTAAGGCCACGCCAAAATTGACCAGCGCGATGGCTACCCCCAGTAAGAAGACGTACTGGTAGCCCCAGGTATTCCAGATCACGCCCCCCACCAGCGCCGTGGTGATGGAGAAGACGTGATCAATCGTCACCCCGGCGGTCAGCGCCGGTTGCACATGAGCGGGGTCCAGCGCGGTCTTCTTCATGTAGGTGGAACGCGCCATCCCCACCGACATCAACATCTGATCCAGGAGATAGCAGGCGCACGTGATCAAAAATGCGGCCTGAGCCGGAAAGACAAATCGGCTGAACCCATACCCCAAGCAAACGAAGACCAGCAGCACCGCCTCCCCGGCCAGAACGGTCCGTTCACCCAACCGATCCACCATCCGCCCCAGGAAGGGCTGGAAAAGGATGCCGATGATGCCCCCTATGGTCATCAACGTGGCGATGAGCTGGGTCGGCTGTTTAAAAACCGTGACCAGGACCCAGGGCGCAAACGTCAGAAAGATCTGCTTGCGTGAACCGGCCAAAACGGCCAGGAGATAATACAGGCGATATTCCCGGTGCAATTGCAGGTATGTTCTGGGCGCGTTTTTCTTCTCCGGCGTCATGGAAAACATCAGGATGGCGGCCGCTACCAAAGCGATGGCCGCCAGGGCAAAGGTGTGCTGGAATGTGAAGCCCAGATATTTGAATCCCACAAAGACCAGGAAGCTGCCCAGGATGGTGGCGAAGTTCCGCACCGCATTGAGCTGCCCCAACCGCCGGCCGGCCTGCCCCTCGTGGGCCAGTTCCATGCCGATGGTAGAGGATAGCGGCAAGAAGATATGCTGGCCCATACTGTAGATAAACAGCCAGATCACCATGACGGCATAACTGGAGGAGGCAAAGCCGACCAGCAATGCCCCGGCCGCGCCCAACAACATAGCGACGCCCCCTAACCTCCGGCTGCACAGGAACCAGAGCAGCGCGGAGACAAAGACCACCAGGAAGCCCGGCAACTCGCGGGGAAATTCCAGAAATGAGCGTTGGAACCCGGACAGGGAAAACGTCTCATTGAGGAAATTGTTAAAGGTGGAATCCATGATGCTGGTAGCAGTGCCCAGAGCTAATGACGCCCCGGCAAACAAGGTCAATTCACGTGAAGATCGCCTGATCCGTGTAAGGAATGACATTCCACCACCTTAACACTTAAGTTTCAAAGATCGCGCCGTTGAGGCAACCGGTGGATTTGAACCGGGCCTGTTTGGGGGCAGTAGTCACTGGAAATCTCACAGCGCCTGCAAAAAGCGGACTTTTTCGGCGACCTGATAGATCCCCCCGCCCTCGTGATGGTTGTACGCCCACACCCGGATTTGCTTCGGGCCAGCGAAATGGTTGTAAGCGGCAAAAACGGTGCGCGGCGGGCAAATCTCGTCCATCAGCCCGACGGAAAAAAGCGCCGGGCAGTGTGCACGGGCGGCAAAGTTGAGCCCGTCAAAATATTGGAGGGTGGCAAAGACGGTCTCCACTTTGTCGCGGTGGACCTGGCAGAAGCGCGCCAGCTCGTTGTAGGGATCCGCGTCGGTGATTTCGGTAGCGACCCGCATGTGGCACAGAAACGGCACATCGGGCAGAGCAGCGACGAGATCGGGGACAAGGCCGCTGACGGCGAGGGCTATACCGCCGCCCTGGCTGCCACCGGTGACGGCGACGCGGCGGCTGTCCACCAGGGGATGGGCGCGCGCCGCTTCCACCGCCCGAACGGCGTCGGTGAAGAGACGGCGGTAGTAGTAAGTCCGCGGGTTGAGCACCCCGCGCGTCATAAAGCCGGGCTGCTGGGGATTGCCGCCCTCCGGCTCCAGATCGGGCGTGTCGCCGGGCGACCAGACGCTCCCCTGTCCGCGCGTGTCCATGACCAGGTGCGCGTAGCCCGCGTTGCTCCACAACAGATGATCGTAAGGGAGCGAGCGCCCCCCCCCGTAGCCGATGTACTCCACCACACAGGGCAGCGGGGCCGCCGCGCCGTGCGGCAGCAACAGCCACCCCTTGATGGGTTGTCCCCCGTAGCCGTTGAAGGTCACATCCAGAACCTCCACCTGGCGCAAGCCAAAATCCACCGGCCTGAACTCGGCCTGCAGGGGAAACTGGCGCGCCTCCGCCAACGTCGCAGCCCAAAAGGCGTCAAAATCGGCGGGTTCGTCGCGCGGCGGGCAGTAAGTGCGCAATTGGTCTAAGGGCAGATCATAAAACATGAGGAACCTCCCTGAAGGTAGTCAATGAGTTTTTAGGTGCTCAGTTATTTAGTCAAAGAATCGGCAGAAATTCTTATCCCCCGGCTACTCCCTGGCACCGCCCCGCTTCAAACGGCGACGCCGGCCTGCAACACCCGGCAAGGACCATGCGGCAGGAGCCGGTACGCGCCGG
>Ga0067045_1003261_pt1 | contig 24849 bp, 19 predicted proteins | sample TerdegcTABiofilm_FD_59184 | JGI IMG/M metagenome (GOLD analysis project Ga0067045, IMG submission 59184) | Combined Assembly of (Gp0054472, Gp0054536) Wastewater bioreactor microbial communities from Singapore -Terephthalate degrading... | reverse complement strand
GAGTGTGAAGCAAGCGGAGTCTATGTCTGTAAAACCGACAAGAGCGGGATAGAGTGTAACGCAGTACCGGGTGAGCCCGGAGTTGAGATATGTGACGGAAAAGACAACAACTGCAATGGTCAGACAGATGAAGAGGGTGCACAGGATTGCAAGAAGTATTATAAAGATGAGGATGGTGATTTTTATTATGCAACCGGGGCAGATTATAAATGTCTCTGCAATCCGGATGTGACAAACAAATACACAGCAATAAATTCGGGTGATTGCAATGATCTGGATAAGACGATAAATCCGGGATTACCGGAGGTCTGCGGTGATGGAAAGGATAATAATTGCAATGGACAGTTAGACGAGGAGAACGCCCAAGGTTGTACAACATTTTATAAGGATGCTGATGCCGATACTTACGGGTTAACAAATAATACAAAGTGCCTTTGTGCTCCATCGGGTGCTTATAATGCAGTCAGAGGCGGAGATTGTGATGATAATGATCTTTTAAGAAACCCCGGCGTCGCTGAATTTTGTGATGGAAAGGACAATGATTGTGATAATCTGACCGATGAAGCCGGTTCACTGGGTTGTACTACTTATTATTATGATGGCGACTCAGATAGTTTTGGGTTGATAAACGATAATTATTGTTTATGCACTCCGACAGGCAAATACACAACTATAAAATATGGAGATTGTGATGATACAAGGGCATTTATTTATCCAGATGCCACAGAGTTATGTAATGGACTGGATGATAACTGTAACGGAATAGTGGATGAGGAGAATGCACAGGGATGTACCGTATATTACTATGACAGCGATGGCGATCTGTACTATTCACCGGGTGCACCTTCCAGGTGTCTGTGTTCCATAGGAGCTGTAAACAAATATACCGGCACGACTGCTTATGACTGTGATGATAGTAGTTCCGATATAAATCCATCGAGAGCAGAGATAACAGGTAATAATACTGATGATGACTGTGACGGGACGTCAGATGAGAATCCGGCATATACTATTGAATGGTGCAATACGCAATTCCCGTTCTCAAAGGATCTGAACTGGGGAGACCCGACAGGTGATATCTATGGCAGGGTATATGTACCGGGTCTGACGAATGCGTCGGGTGACCCGAATCTGATAATGGTAATGTTTGCGATAGCTCCTGCTGATTTCACTTCTTTTGGTGAATTTAAGACCTTCCCGGCCAGTTTCAATGTTCAGGTTGGGAATGATTATGAGTATAAGGCAAATATCAGTTTTGCCAGTTTTTATGTGCCGGGCAAGTATGAATATGTCTACGGCTTTATGTACAGTGTAGATGGCGGAATCAACTGGGTATATGGGGTAACAGATAATACATTCTACAAGAGCTGGATATACATCGATAAGGCAAAGTTAGGTAGATTAAATTTACTTAATCCAACACAAGGAGATCATCTAGTAATAAGTGAATTTATGGTTGCCGGTACTGATGCTGATGATGAGTTTATAGAGATTTATAATCCAACAGTTTCAGCTATTGATATTTCTGGATGGAAGATTAGGTACTCTGCTGCCACAACTGCACCAACAAGTTGTACATCTACACCTTCATTTACTTTCCCATCAGGGACAATTATACAACCCCGTAAATATATATTACTTGCAGAGACAGGAAAGACATATGCATCAATTGCAGATTTTACTCAGACCTCGATTTCACTTTCTGCTACAGGCGGGCATATTTTTATATGTGATTCAAGCAATAATAGAGTGGATTTAGTGGGCTATGGGACAGCCTCGTATCCCGAAACTGCTGCATCTGTTGTTGCACCAGCCAATAAGTCAGTTGAAAGAAAGGCAAGAGCAACCTCGACGAGTGATACGATGAAGATCGGAGGGGTAGATGAATTTCTTGGAAATGGTTATGATACTGAAAATAACTCCCAGGACTTTGTGTTAAGAGATGTTCCACAACCTCAGAATTCTTCTTCTACTCCCGAGCCGTAATCAGTAAGTATCAGATGAATTGATAATTAAAGGACGGATGAAATATCCGTCCTTTTTTATTTGCCAAAGGGATAATTTTGTATCAAGAAGGGCTACTATGTCTATGAGCTTTGAAAATGAAGTAATCGGAATTTCAGTCTTTACTGTCTGCGTAATCATTATGCTCCTTATCGATATGCTGGTCTTCAACAGGGAGGCGCACAGGATTTCGTTTAAGGAAGCTCTAATCTGGACGATATTCTGGATTGTTGTCGGAGTTTTATTCGGGGTTGGTGTCTGGTACTTTCTGGGGAGAAAGGTTGCAGTAGAGTATTTTGCAGGATATCTCATAGAGAAATCGCTCTCCGTTGACAATATCTTCGTCTTCATTGTCCTGTTTAAGTTTTTTAAGGTTGATTATAAGTATCACCAGAAGATTCTATTCTGGGGGGTTTTGGGGGCAATAATTTTCAGGGCTTTGATGATATTTTTAGGAGTTGCTCTCGTAAACAAATTCAGCTGGCTCTTTTATGTTTTCGGTATCATCTTGATTTATTCTGCTGTAAAACTCCTTGTCAGAAAAGAAGAGGATATCCATCCCGAAAAGTCTTTTGTAATAAGACTTGCAAACAAAATGCTTCCGATAAAGGACGATAATTCCGGCAGGTTCTTTTACAGAGAGGACAAACTCTATTTTACACATCTTTTTGTAGTTTTACTTGCAATTGAGACTACAGATATAGTTTTTGCAGTGGATTCCATACCGGCAGTCTTTGCCATTACAACAGACCCATTTGTAGTTTACACCTCAAATATTCTTGCAATATTGGGATTGAGAGCTCTTTACTTCGTATTACACAACTTTATGGCGCGTTTTAAGTATCTGGATATCGGTCTCTCCGTTATTCTGGCATTTGTTGGTATAAAGATGCTAATTAAGGATTTTACTCACATTAAGGTAGAGTATTCGCTCGGATTTATCTTTATCGTTTTACTTCTCTCGGTTGTCTTCTCTTTAATTTCGGACAGGAAGAAAAAATAATATAATCCTGAATTTCCCAAAATTAGTCCTTTATTTTGTTAAGCTCAATATTATGAGTATTCCCCGATATTTCGTCTTCTAATGTTATTGTTCATCAGTCTCTTAAATCATCCGGCATTTTTCCTGCAGACTTTCCTTCTTTCTGCTCAATTGCACTTATCATACACAAAGAAACAAAAACTATTAGTATGAGCCTGTAACGAAGAATATGAATTATTATAAAAAAGTACTATTTTGTATTATTAAACATCAACTTTTCAGCAGCTGCAGCAGCTGGAAACGGTAAGAGAGAGAGCTATCGTCTCAGAAATTGTCGGATGAATATATAATTAGCAATGACAATATGTTTTATGGTAAGAGCGCTGGTAATTCCTGTCAGCAATAAAACTTGTTTAATCCACGATCGAACAGCTGCAACCGGATGAGGATATTACTTCTTCTTCTGCAGGCTCTTCTTCGGTATCTTCTTCACCGCCCTTGAGTGAAAAATTTGCAACAACAGGTGTGTCGTAATCCATCTTTACGGTGCAGCTCTTGTTCTTGCCGCAGGAGCCTATGTTCCATCCGTCGAAGCTGGAGTTTGAATTCGGGACGGCGGAGAGTGTTACCTCGATGCCCTTTTCGAACCATCCGGAGCAGTCGCTCTTGCAGTTGAGTCCTGAGGGGTAAGACATAACTGTTCCCGAACCGCTTCCTTTGAAATCCACACTGAGTTTTCTGTACTCCGTCTGTGTGCCTGACTTTTCGAATGAGGCATAGATCTGATGGTCACTTGTGACATTCGTAAATGTATATGAACTGATTTTTCCCTGTGATTTCCCGTCTACAAGTACATCCTTGATTGAATATCCCGAATCCGGTGTAATCGTAAACTTCTGCGAAGCCCCTTTGTTTACCGTGATTGTCCCGGATGGTGAAATAGTACCGCCGGTTCCGGCAGATGCAGTTATCTTGTATGTCGTAACAGAATTAATTGCAAAGGTTACACTTATTGTATGATTCGACGTTACATTGGAGAATGTATAGGAGTTTGTACTGGCAACGGGGTTGTTGTCTACAAGTAGGGTATCTATATGGTATCCCTGATTTGGAGTGATTATGAAAGTCTGTGAACCTCCCTGCGGGACATTGACCGTGCCAGACGGTTCGATCTTTCCGTTTGCACCGGCAGTTGCAGTGATCGCATAGGTCGGTACGGTGCTCTTCTTGAAGTTTGCAACAACTGAGGTTGGTTTTGTAATGTTGAACTGATAGGGATTCTGAGTGGTTGTGATATCGCCGGTAAATCCGGTAAATTCATAACCTGCATTTGGTGTTGCAGAGAGAGTGATTGGGGAATTCGGTGCAAGCCAGCACTCGGGTGTACAGTATGGATTGACTTTACCGGCCGCTGTATCGGACGGGGCAGACTTGAGCTGGTACTGGGTAGTGAATTTGAATGTAATAGTCATCGGTGCTGTAGGTGCTGTGATTGCGTCCAGCATATCTTTTCCGTCGGTACGTGAGTCGAAGAAGTACTTGTATTTCCCGTCTGCGCTCTTCTGCTCGGGTTTGACATTGACGGGATGAGAGGTGCCGGCAATCCATGTAAAGGTTTTGGGAGCCTTGAAAACCGTATTGTCAACATTCAGTTCAAGCCCGGTCGGGTCTGTGGCTATTGTAACCTGAACTGCATCTGCATCGCTTACCACATCACCGTATGCCACTCCCATCTGCCCGAAACTTGTACAGGTATATGTGTTTCTGCTCGAATCATAACAGTCCCTGACCTCGCTGTAATCTATTCTGAAATAACCGTTTTCGCCCCAGTACTGTCCTGCGCTGTTTTTCACAATAAAACAGTTGTTGTAATCATCCCAGCCTACTATCAGAACCCCGTGACCCGAATCTATACTGCAACTCCCGCTTTTATGTTTGTAGACTCCGCTGTTGTAATACTGATAGTCATCACAGGCGATCATCCCGACCGGAACCGGCCCGTACTGATAGACTGCGGCCTTAAGTTCATTTACATTCTGTTCTACACCGATCCAGTCCTTGATTTTGTAATATTTTACCTTGTTTCTGTAATCTGCACAGGCTTTGGCACACCTTGTGGCGGATGGGTCTGATGTGGATGGGCTGTACGGAAAACAGGATTCCAGATATGTGCCGCTGTCCTGCAAAAATGATGCAGCATTCATCAAGAGTCCTCCATTGCATCCATAATTTGATGTGTCACAGGAGACGAGTATTTGTTCAGCAAAGTCAACATTTATATTCGGTGTCTTTTTGGTTATCAGGTACTTTGATTCTATCGCGCCTGTAGATGCGAATGACCAGCAACTCCCGCAATAACCCTGGTCCTTCGGTTTGGTTACGTAACTACCGTTATTGTTTCTCCAGTCGAAAGATGCCGGAAGAGCCATTTTTAATGTCCCTGCAATATTACTATTGAACTTTGTATCTCTTGGCAGAACAAGACTAAATACCGCCTTTCGCTGTTCCGGGGTCATCTTTGTATAAACGGTTTCACCCGCAGTCCAGTAGAGATTATTTTCGGTTATAGCCTTCTGAACCTCTTCGAGGGATACGCTCAGACCATTACCGGCGTAAACAAGAGATGAGTATAACAATAAAAATGAGACAGATAATATTAATCTCTTCATAAAACAGACCTCCTCACAGAAGCCATATATAATATAATACACAGATAATTTGAAAAGGTAAATAAGGTCTTGATTTTACTATGCCATTTTTTTCATATCAGGCTGTCTGAGTGACCTGACGGGCTTTGGGAAGTTTACATAAAAACAGTAAAATGTGCCAGGTACATTGGGTTAACTTGTTGAAATCATTGGACAATATAGATTTGGTTTTTTAGGTTTTTAGGTTATTCGGACTGGATTGGTCTTATGTCTTCTAACAATACCTGTTAAACCGGAAATATTTCTTTCGAATGTTGTATGTGGAAAATGGCATAGGCAAAAAAAATCTAAATGAATGATAAAAATCAATTTTAATTGTTATCACAAATTATTATGATAAAATTTATCAGTTTTTTCGGAGGTTTTTATATGAAGAGAATTTTAACCTTTATCCTGTTTCTGGGTTTGGGCTATCTGGGTTGTTCTGATGCGGGAGATGATAGCAATACTGATATAAATGCCTTAAAGGATATCTCTCTTGAAGATACTGCGGTGATTAGCGATGCGCTTACAGATATACCTGATGTAAGCCCCGCTGATACCGGTTCTGATGAGGGTCTGCCTGATTCGGGTTTTGACTCCGGTACTGATATTACCGAGATTTCTGATGATGCCGGACCCTTTGATGTTACTGCTGATACCGGAGGTTCTGATATTGTCACAGAAGATATTTCTGTTTCTGACATATTTGATACTGGTATCAATGATGTAAGCGGGGACTCTGCGGTTACCGATATTTACGAGGATGTTATTGTTGCGGATGAAGGTGGTGGCGATACTGATACTTTGCAGGATTTTGGACCGGCAGATATTGCTGATGCCGGAGATACTCAGGATACGGGTAGTTCTCTGACTCCTCCGGTACTCAAACTCATTACTGCATCACCTTCTCCCGAGACGACTGTAAAAATAGGCGGAAGTGCAAATGACGGGACTACAATTTATATTTTCAAGAACAAGGACTGCTCGGTAAAGCCAGTATTGATTCTTCCGACATCCTCATTCAACTCGGCGGGAGCCGATGTGACTGTAACTGCCGGTAGTACCACTTACTTCTCCGCCTATGTGAGCAATGGTCTGGTAAATTCCGCCTGCTCGAATTTTGTAACCTATGTACACCACAACAATGCCTACTGGTATATCTCGTTCTTCGATGATTTCAAGGGACCCCAGAGCGGTGAGGACCCTGAATGCTACAATATTCCTCCGCAGTGCATCGGTGAATATCTCTCAGGTCTTTATGAATGTCCGCAGACCGAGGTCCACAGCGGCCTTTCTGCCCTGAACAAGTGCAACTGGACAATATTAAGACAGCCCAACTGGATGGCTATGGAGTACGGGCCCGTGAAAAACGGGACCAATGGTTTTACACCTCTTGAGGTCTCTGTTGCACCGAATACTGATAATGGTATCCTGATTCTTTCCGCGAATGCTTATAAGTGGGACGGAACAAAGCTTAATGTTGCAAATCTTACAACAGAGGAGAAGAATTGTCTCTCTCAGCCCCAGTCAAACTGGCTGCTTCACGAAAATAATTTACCTGATTGCAGAAACGTAGTAAATTACAACTGTGTCTGGGAGAAGAACACACTCAATTGCCCTGTAATGGCAGGCGCAGTTTATAGCAAGAAATTCAGTTCATACAAAACAGGAAATACAGAGGTAAAAAAGGAGAGAGGTTTTATTCAGGAGTACGGGAGATGGGAGGTGAGGGCAAAACTCCCGTCAGGAATGGGTTCGTTCCCTGCTCACTGGCTGCTACCCCAGTCAGGGAGCTGGCCGGAGAGGGGCGAGATCGATATAATGGAGGCAGACAGGTATGCAAAGGAATCGTATCAGACATATCACACAGGTTACTGCGAAGGCTCTCCCAAACCTTATTACCCTGACCATCAGGACTGTACGAATAACGGCGGACAGAGGTATCATCTTGCACAGGGGGGCAGACTTGCTTTGAGAAGCGGTTCTTTTGCAGATGATTATCATATTTTCACTGCTGAGTGGAGTAAGGACAGGATAGATTTTTACACCGATAATGTTCTGGTTCTCAGCATTAATACGGGGGATATGAGTTACGGTTCGTTTACCGACTATTACAGATATGCAGGACAGGCAAGGCCAATGAATATCCCGTTCGGTGAGTTCTTTATTATCCTCAATCAGACTGTTCACAATGACAGTTACGGAAATATCTCCCCGCTGAGTTTTATAACTCAAATGCATAAAATAGATTATGTTAAGGTATTTGATATGTGTTCATCTCCTTCGGATTTCTGCAAAGATGGTTTTTACTTCGACGGCAACGACGGCTATTGTTATCCTTCAGACAGCTCGGGTATGCAGAAGGCCTACAAATCCCCTTGCAGAGAGAGAAGTCAGCTTATTCCTGAGCCGCAGCCGCTCAACACACAGCTGTTTTACAACTGCACAAATCCCTGTCCCTACGGCGGTTGGTCTGATGGCTCAAACTGTCAGATATTCAATTCTCCCTTTGGCAGAGAGGTCTTTTTCTACCCCGACGAGACAGGGAATCTTTATTATATTACCGACGGGAGCCCAAACGGAAACTGCACCGATACGGTAAATGGTGTAACCTTCCCTGTGGGTTATTTTGACGGGGCAAACTGTTATCTGGACAAGACACTTTCGGCACTGCACGGAAAATATTTCAGATGGGGGAGCCCGAAACCGACAGCATTTTATTATAAACCGTTTTGCAAATTCGAGTAAAGTAAGGAGTATTTATGTTTGAACCCAGAAGATTTGCAGATGTAAAGATTGGCGAGAAGGCGTCCATAAGGAGGAGTTATACGGAGGAGGATATCGAACTTTTCGTTATGGTGAGCCAGGACCGAAATCCGATACATTCGTCCGAAGAATACGCAAAGACCACGAGGTTTAAGCACAGGATTGTACCGGGACTACTCACTGCCTCGATGATTTCCGGTGTGCTGGGTACAAAATTACCCGGTTACGGGACAATCTATATGTCGCAGGACCTGAAATTCCTGCATCCTGTCTATTTCGGCGACGAACTGGAGTGTGAGGTCGAGGTTGTCGAGAAGATTGAAGAAAAGAGAATAATAATTCTGGATACGAAGATCAGGAATCAGGATAACCGGATAGTTATTTCGGGTAAGGCAACTGTTATGCTCGAATCCTGATATTACTGGCTCAAAAAACCTGTTTTTCCGGAGCCGGCTAAAAGCTTATAAATAGATTCTTGTGTCATTTTGCGGGTGCCAGGTATGTTTTAATCTGTTGATTTTGTTGGCAAAAATACTGATCTGAGCTTAAGGTGCCAGGCAGAGAAATGTAAATTTTAATCTAATCTGCTGTTAAAATTAACACAATATTTGTTTGACATATTGACATAAAAAAATGATAAGTAAAGGCGTATGAACGATATGATTCAGCATTCTCAGGCATTTAAGGTAAGAAGATTTATAAACTGGTTTCCGCTGGGGCTATCCTATGCCCTTTTGTATATGGGCAGGTATAATCTTACGGTGAGCCAGACGGTTCTCGGCAATCTGATGCCCAAGGACGCCTTCGGGACCATCTTTGGTGTGGGAGCGTGGGTATATGCAATTGCGTTCCTGATAAACGGACCGCTGACTGACAAGATCGGAGGCAAACGGGGCATTCTCATAGGTGTATTCGGGGCTGCAATTTCGAATCTCCTGATGGGCCTGTATATTCATTATGCGGTATCACTGCCGCCGGGCACAAATATAAATATTGTTCCTGTATTTGTCGCCCTGTATGCAATGAATATGTATTTTCAGAGTTACGGTGCGGTCGCAATAGTAAAGGTAAATGCGCACTGGTTCCATGTGAGAGAGCGGGGTACTTTTTCGGGTATTTTCGGTATAATGATTTCGACCGGTCTCTTTCTGGCTTCGATGTAAGCGAAAAGATACTGAAAATGGTTCACAAAAGCGGCTCCTATGATGCCGAAGGTGTATGGTGGGTCTTCTTTGCCCCCTCGATTCTGCTCTTTACATTCTTCCTGATAGAACTTTTTGTATTGAAGGATAAGCCTTCTCAGGCCGGATTCGAGGATTTTGATACACAGGACGCCTCGAGCGGAGAGGACGATAAGGCTCCGCCCATATTTGATGTACTGAAAAAGATACTCACAAATAAAATAATCCTTACCATCGCACTCGTTGAGTTCTGCACGGGTGTTCTCAGAAACGGTGTTATGCACTGGTTCAAGATTTTCGCAAAGGAACACATCAGGGCGGGTGATACGGCAGGCTGGCAGTATGTTAATGACAACTGGGGACTTATGCTTATGATAGCCGGAATTACAGGCGGGATGATAGCCGGTGTTGTCAGTGATAAATTCTTCCAGTCCCGCAGACCTCCGGTGGCAGCAATCTTATATGCTGTAATGTTCTTTGCTGTAATTCTTATGATACCGTTTTTACATAACGGGTGGGTTCTGGGCCTGATGGTCTTTCTGGTCTCTATCTGTGTAATCGGGACACACGGGGTACTCTCAGGTACGGCGACGATGGATTTCGGAGGAAGAAAGGGTGCTGCAACTGCTGTCGGCATTATCGACGGTTTCGTATATCTCGGTACCGGTTTTCAGTCCCTTGCGCTCGGTTTCATTACGATGCGAAACTGGCTCTTCTGGCCTGTATTTCTGGCACCGTTTGCACTGATAGGGGTCTTTTTGCTGAGCCGCATCTGGAATGCAACGCCGCTTAAAAAATCTGCCTCATCTCACTGATTCAGAATTCTGATCCGAAATTAAAGGAAATAAAACTGAAGTATTCTTCCTTGATTTCAAAGAAAGCCAGTCTGAATCTTGAGTAGGTAAGTTCCGAAAAGAGTGCTGATATCAGGTCATTTTTCTGAGGTATTTTTGCGCCGAGTCCGAGGATTATCGAATATGTTGTGGCACTGTTTTTGCGGTCGGAAAGATATGTAATCTGGCTCAGAATATCGTGTGTAAAGAACGGGATAACCGTGTCAGATATATTGAAGTAAACCCTGATGGCAAGACCGAATCTTATTGTCTGCATCTCTTTTTCTGTAAGTGTATAGTAATTATACCAGCTTGCCGCACCTATTTCGGTGTTGATTGTCTTTTTGGTGTCAGATACAGGGTACAGGAGGTGAAGGGCGCCTCCGTAAATACCGGCCGTCTTACTGCTGAATTCATTTTTTAGCGAAAATCCGGCAGAAGATGTAAGTCTTACCTTTGCATTAGCCTCGCAAAGAGGTAAGAATTCTATACCGAACAGAATCAGTAACAACAGCCCGGCTCTAATCAATTTACAATCTCCTCGACAAAGTAAAAGCCGTTGTTATCTTCATAGATGTATCTGACCCGGTCGGTTCCGTCAAAGAGAAACTGCGGTCCTTCGGGAGATTCCGATATCGACGGTATACTCCTGAATGTCTGTGCATCGAGTCCGAGCGAAAAGCCTATCTGCTCGTCTTTGTCCTGATAGGAATATAATATATGTTCCGAATCGGGGCTGAAGATGATTTTGTAAAATTTGTCGTGAGTGGCAACTTTTTTATCGTTGATAAAGAGCGACTCCTTCTTCCCTTCTTTTACGACATATGCGAATTTTGCAGAATCCGGTGAGAATGCAACCGAGTTCTGGTTTGAGGACCAGATAATCTCTTCATAGGAACCTGTCTTGCTGCCGTTTATGTATATCGCAGTTCTGTCTGCATTCTCCGAATCAGGTGCAATGAATGCAAAATCCTGTGAATTCGGGGCAAATCTGCAGTAGAGCGGTCTCGAGTTCTTCATCAGAGGGAACTTGAATATCTTCTTGTCTGCTGTGGCCACAATATTTTTCTTGTCGTTTGCAATTGTCATAATTTTTTTCGAATCCTTTGATATGCAATAGTAATATACCCCTCCTGAAAATTTCTGCTGTTCTTTTCCGTTTATTACCAGAAACTCGGTACTACCGTCTGTTGCCAGATAATATATATCGGAAGATTCAGAGAATCTGATATCTCTTACCATTTTGTACTTCTTCTGTTCCTTCTCATTTACGACCAGAAATTCGTTCTCCTTCTCCTTCGCCTTGAATACGATGCCCTTCTGGTCGGGGAGGAATGCTATAAAATCAATGCGGTCATATCTCTTCTTCTGAGGCTCATCCCCGGTTACAACAAATTCTTTACCATTTTCCGTTCCGACATAGATAAACTGATTCAGGACTTTAGAATAGGCAAATGCCCTGCTCTTGGAGGAGAGAAATTTTGAATACTCTTTGCCGTCAACTACCCAGAATAGATTTTTACAACCGTCTCTGGATGCCAGGAATGCAACCTTTTCGGTATTGGGTAAGAATGTAACTGTAGAGATGCAGTCGTAGAGAGCCTCCTGAACCTTCCCGTTTACTGAGATAGAGACCTTGTTGTCCCGTTTTACCGGATATGCCACAGATTTGAGGCTCTGGCTGAATGCTATCTCCCTGCGGTCATAGTTGTCATATGAAGGATTCGAGTCGATATTTACTCTCTGAATCTCCTTGAAACCGGCAAAGGCTGCTACCGGTATAAAAAGCAGAAAAATAAAAACCTTCTTACTCATTACGATACCTCCTCATTTGCATAAAAATATATATTTTCTTTGGGAATATAACAATAAAAATTGATATTGAACTTAATTAATTTTACTATTGTAAAACAGATAAAGGATTGTAAAATATCACTTTATGAAAACTCTCCTAAATACGATTATATGTTTATATCTGTTAACAGGAACTCTTACGGCCGGACTATTGAAGGATGAATATAAAAACATCGTCCCCAAAAACAGACCGCAGTACCAGATAGAGATAGAGCTCGACTACGAAAACCGCTCCTATAAGGGGAAGGAGAGAATTCTCTTCGATTACCCTTTTTCGAAGAATCTCGGAATCGTTTTGAGATTATTTGCAAACAGCGGCACAGTATCGGAGAAGAATCTTATTATAAAATCAATAAGGGTTGACGGTGCTGAAACAGATTTTGTCTATAATGACAATAATACGGTTACACTAAAGGGAGATTTCAGGGAGAAGAAGAGATACAGGCTGGATATAGAATTTTCTGCGTCACTTCCCGAAATCCCGGATGAAGATTCGGATATTTTCCTGACATCATTAAAACAACTGCTGGGACTTTCCGGGCAGAAGGTATCAGAGAACAATTACGGGATTTTCGGCTGTTCGTCAACCGTTTGCAATATAGCCACACCCGTGCCGTCGCTTGCAAAGACCGGTATAAACGGATGGTTTGTTACCGGGATAAACGGGCTGGGTGATTATCAGAGAGGTGATTTTGCAGACTACAATGTTGGTGTAATAGCGGATTCGTCCGTAGTTGTGGTAAGCAACGGGGTTATAAAAAAATCAGAGAAACTTCCTGACGGGAAAATCAGGTATTCTTTCGGGGCAGAATCGGTCAATGACATTATTCTCGGTGCATCTGCGTCTTTTAAGTACGAGAGGAAGGAGATTGACGGAGTACTTTACAGTTCGTATTATGTCTCCGATGCGAATCATAAACTCGCCCTCTCTTCAATAGAGATTGCCTCACAGGCCGTAAACTTCTTCTCGAAGTATTATGCAGCATATCCCTATACCGAACTCAAGATTGTATCCGCCCCTATGACCGGAGGTGCCGGCGGGGTCGAGTTTCCTGCACTTATAACGGTCGGTGACTTTTTGTATTCGGAGCTTCAGATGACACAGCCGGACGGGAGATTCGTCTCGAGGGACCTGATATCCCAGATGTTCGAATTTGTGGTCGTTCACGAAGTGGCACACCAGTGGTTCAGTACCCTTGTCCCCTCAGATTCGAGAAAGGAACCATATCTCGACGAGGGACTAGCCAGTTTCTCGGCATATCTGTATTTTCAGAATAAATACGGAGATAAGGAGGCTAAAAAATTTCTGGAGAATCAGATACGGCTCAACTATGTAATGATGAGACTTATGGGTTATAGTGATCTGCCGGTCAGTACCCCTGTTGCGGAATACAGGAATATGTTTCAGTATGCAGGTATAATATATGGCAAGGCCCCTCTCTTTTTTGTAAAACTCAGAGAGCTTATCGGTGATTCGAGGTTCGGTTTCCTTATATCAGGCTGGGTAAAGGAGAGGAGTTTCAGGGATTCCGAGATGAGACAGCTTATTACAGTCCTGAAAAAGAATGAACCTCAGAAGGTATCGCAGATAGAGGCGCTCTATTCGAGGTGGTTCGAAAATACCTACGGGGATGCCGATATCGGGAAGGGGTCGTTAGGCGACCTCCTGAAGTTTCTGAATGAGGGAGAAGATGTCGATATCGACCTCAATCTCGATAATTTCAAAGACTGGCTCGAGAACACATTTGATATGTTCAGACAGTACAGATAGGAGATCTATGATTGGAAGAGAATCTCGTAAAAGTGAAGGAATTTGGTAATCCGATCGAGGCAAATCTAACAAGAAGCAGATTTGAAGCGGAAGGTATATGGGTATTTATTGCCGGGGAGCATCTTTATAACAAGGAGGGACATATTGCGGAGCCTTTGGTTCTGATGGTCAGGAAAAGTGATTACGCAAAGGCGGTCGGGCTATTGATGGAGATAGAGAAGGAGATAAGACGATATGATGAGGCCAGAAGCCCGAGATGCCCGTTCTGTATGTCTACCGATATTTATATCAGAAGAGTTCATCCTCTTTTGTTCATAATAACCTTTATTCTGTTTTTAGTGGTCTTTACAGGGTTGAATCTTCCGTATGATATACTGCCTCTGAATCAGAGGGAGATAATCCTTATCTTCTTCTCGCTGATGTCGGTATTGACCCTGATAATTATCTTCTACCCGAAAGATTATGTGTGCAGGAAATGTCTGAATGTATTCAGGACACCCGTACCTCCCCAGAATGTGGATTCGGACTGAAAATAATATGCCGGGCGCTTATCTTCTTCAAGAATTATGTTGAATTATACGCACATTGATTATAATATATTTTACCAATGAATGTGGAGGTAAAAGATGAAAAATGATAAAGCTCTGCAGATGACCCTTATTATCCTGATATTGTTTATGTTTACTGACTGTGATTGCTCGAGTTCGAGCAGCCTTTCCGTTACGGCCGACCCGCTCGAGGTTCCGGCGGACGGAATCTCTTCGATAAAGATTACAGCCTATCTGGAGTATGACGACAGTACCGCCTCTGACGGGACGAATGTAAATTTTCTGACAACCGACGGGAGTTTTGACGCAGACACAGACAAGAAAGAGGCACAGGCCTCCACAATCGGCGGATATGCCACAATCTATCTTTACAGCTCCACTACACCCGGAGAAGTGACTGTTACAGCGAGTTTTACTACACCCAACGGCAAGAACCTTTCTGCATCCGTCAAGGTAAAATTTATCGAATTTGCAGGCGCCAACCACCGGAATATGACATTTACCTGCAGTGCAAGGAATATCGGGGCACTTGACACAGCCGGCATTACATCGCCGATTCAGGTAAGATGCGACCTTGAGGTTAAAAATGCAAAAGGTGTTCAGATATTAAGGCCTCAGCCTAAATTTATTACAGAGGCAGGCTCACTAAAGACGATTACTCCTGACAATAATACCGACCCGGAGTATTATATTTATACTGCCTCCGGTAATCCCCCTCTTGATGTGGACCCGCTTCCGGGTGAGCCGTCGGTAAATAATCCCGAGATCTCCGGAGTGATTAATAACCCGCGTGATGGTCTTGCAACGATATGTGCCGTGATAAAGGGTGAAGAGGGGTTCGATGATACGAATAATAACGGAAAATATGACAGCGGCGAACCATTTGACGATATCTCCGAGCCGTTTGTCGATGCAAATGATAATGGCGAATATGACGAGGGGGAGATATTCATCGATACGAATTCCAACTCCAAGTTCGATGGTTCTAACGGCAAATTTGATAAAGAGACGGATATATGGAAGTGTTTTAAGATTCTGTGGTCGGGTGCACCATATATCGGGGCGGAATTTTCGAATATAACACCGACCGGCAAGGTTCTACCTGCAGGGGCATCCCAGACCTTTACTCTTACGCTCGTGGACCAGAACCTGAATCCCGTCGCATTCGACAGCAATTACGATTATATATCAATTGAGGTTGACAATCTCTGTTCAACCTGTATAGAGAATGGCGGGGATGTCAAGGTCTTTACGCAGACCTATCCCGGTATGGGAATAAGGAAAGGCATTTACGGAGATGATGTGATAGAACCAAACTCATTCGACAAATTCAGGAAGTGGAGTTTCAAGCTCAAGGATAAGCTGACCGAGCGTGACCCCACTCAGGAGATTGATGTAACCATTACGGCAAAGGCGCGGTATACGCCTGCCCCCAAGGGAGGAGACCTCAATTACAATATAGATACTATGGAGAGTCCGACAATTTCGGCAACCTGTAAATTTCAGGCAGGAGAATAATATATGAGCAAGACGATTCTTATTGTTGAAGATGACAAGAGTGTTCAGAAATTACTCTCGGATGCACTTGAGGGAGAGGGTTTCTCTGTCCTTGTGGAGAAGGACGGGAACTGGGCACTCAAGACATTCGAAACCAAGAATGTGGACTTCATCATTATGGATGTCTTAATCCCTGTGATGAACGGCTTTCAGCTCGCGGACAGAATCAGGAAAAGCCCAAAGGGCGAGAGTATCCCGATTCTGATGATAAGCGGTGTTTACAGGGCGGTCAGTCACCGCAATGAGGCAATAAAGAAATACCGTGTGCTGGATTATCTGGACAAGCCTGTAAAACTCGAGCAGATTTTCAATATACTCAAGAAGACATTCGGAAGCGAATATCCCGGTCTCTCACCTGCGCCGAAGCCGGAGTCGAGGGGTGAGACATACGCCGATTCAATGGGCATCTCGGAGAGATATGAGGTGGACAGGCAGGAGGAGGAGATGTCCTTTGATATCAGCACCAAGGGGAATCTCAGGGATACTCCTTTCCCGGAACTCCTCTCGGCATTTTATCAGAAGAGGGCAACAGGCGTACTGCTCCTAAAATACGAGAAGATAAAGAAGATAGTCTATATAAGGGACGGAAGGCCGATCTTTGTCAAATCGAATCTCTTAAACGAGTGCCTCGGCAGGGTTCTGGTCAGAGAGAAGATGATAACCGAGGAGGAACTCAACGAATCCGTCAAACTGATGAAGGATTCCGGAAGACAGCAGGGGACAATCCTTATCGAGATGGGTGCAATCTCTCCCCACAACCTGAAATACGGACTCGAGAAGCAGCTCGAGATAAAACTCTATGATATATTCGGCTGGCCCGAGGGTGAGTATCAGTTCAACCTGAAGGATGATTTCGAGACACCGATTACGACACTGGAACTCTCAGTCGCCTCTCTCGTTTATGAGGGCATCAAGAGAAATTATGATGTCGGAAAGATCGAGCAGTATCTGGAGAGATTTCAGAACCAGTACCTGCATCCCAACCCGAATCCCCAGCTGAGATTTCAGGAGATGCTGATGGATGAGGACGAGGAGAATATCCTGAAGTCTATTGACGGAAGCCGCACTCTCAGAGAGACAATGATGAATTCGCAGATATCCAGAGAGAGAATGCTCCGCTTCATTTTTGCGCTAAAGATGACCGGTATGATTGTAATTAATCCATATCCGGCCGGTCAGGAGGCGCCTCCTCCGATTCCCGTTGCACCTCCTCCTCTCCCGGTAAAGCAGGCAGAACCCCCGAAGATTCAGCAGGAGAGTATAATTCCTCTCGAGGACAGGGAGATCAAGAACAAGATTGTAAAGAAGCTCTCGGTTGCAAAGAGCGGAAACTATTTCGACCTATTAGGTGTAAACCAGATGTCGACAGTCTCTGAGGTAAAGAAGGCATATATTGCCCTTGCCAAGGAGTTTCATCCCGACAGAATTCCTAATTCGGCCGGAAGGGAAGTAAGGAAGATGGCGGAGGAGCTCTTTCAGATACTCACGGAGGCACACAACACCCTGATAGACGAACAGAAAAGGCAGGAATATGTCAGTAAGGTAATGCAGGCAGGGAAGGCAGAGGCGGCAGATGATGTAACAAGGCTCCTTGCAGCCGAAGGAAAGTTTCAGGCGGGTGAGGAGTTCCTCAAAAAGAGGCTATTCTCGAAGGCAGTTGAGAATTTCAGGGAGGCAATAGAGCTCTATCCGGAAGAGGCTGAGTATTTCGCACATTACGGATGGGCACTCTATCAGTCCGAACCCGAGAATCAGGAAGTACTCAAGAAGGCAAGAGATGCCCTCGCCACTGCTATTACCAAGAATCCTAAACTGGACAAGGCATACCTCTTTATGGGATATATCTACAAGGGGATAAACAGGGATGACCTTGCCGAGAGGCAGTTTGAGAAGGCTATTCAGTGCAACCCCGACTGTACAGACGCACTCCGTGAACTTAAGCTGCTGGATATGAAGAAGAGGGAACTCAAGAGATAATAATCCGACAGAAAGGTATTTATGCCAACTTCAGGAACAGCATTATCTCTCTTTCAGAAGGTAATGTATGCGCTCGGCAATTTTGCACAGGGGGTAGGCCCTGCCGTCGTGATAGGATGGCTGCAGTACTTCTATACAAAATCAGAGAGTACGCTCGACGGAAATATCGTGAGGGAGGGGACAGCCTTTCTCTCCTATGCCGCATTTGGTTTTATTGCAGGCGGTGCCAGACTTATGGAGGCGATCTCGAACCCGGTTTACGGATATATCTCTGACAGGACAAAGTCGAGATGGGGGAGAAGAAAGCCGTTTATCATATTCCTTTCGCCGCTGCTCGCATTTACTTTCATGGCAATGTGGTTTCCGCTCTATCCAATGGCACATATAGCAAACGGTATATGGCTTGCGGTTATGCTGGGCATATTCTGGCTGAGTTATGCCGGTGTTGTAGGCCCGTATCTCTCACTGCTGCCGGAGATCACTCCGTATCAGGATGAGCGGATAAAGCTCTCGGAGATAATGGGTTACTTCGAAGTAGGCGGGATGCTCGTGGCAACCATTGTGGCCGGAATGGTCATTGAGGGGTTTGCAGACGGACTGAATCTCGGCTTTGTCAGGATATCAGACGGTTATAAGGTGCTTGCTGTTGCTGTGGGCATGGTTACATTGCTCTGCTTCTGGTTCTCTGTCAGATATGTCAGTGAGACTCCTCACAGCAGTTCCAAGGAGGTTCCGTTCAACTTCATCGATGCAATAAAGAATACTTTTAAGAACAGGCTCTTTATTCCGTATGTGGCATCGGTTGCCTTCTTCAGGATAGGAATCGATTCTGTCATAATTTCCATGCCATATATGATAGTCAAGATTCTCGGCAAAAAAGAGGACCTTGCGGGGATTATGCAGGGGGCGGTGATTGTATTCTCTCTGATTCTCTTTCCGCTCGTCTCGAAGCTCTCGACGAAATACGGCAAGAAGATTATCTATAATCTCGGTCTTTTGGGATTTGCCATAGGTCTGCCGCTCTTTTATTTTACTGCATCATTACCTTTTTTTGGTTCGGCAATCGTAAAAATCCTATCTGTTATCAATGTCAGTTTTGAAAATGAGTTCTTTGCCGCCCAGATGGCTCATCTGGTATTTATCCTCGGACTGATTTCCTTCCCAATATCCACTGCGTTTGTCTTGCCGAGGGCGATATTTGCAGATGTCGTTGACAATGACGAGAAGGAGACAGGATACAGACGGGAGGCGATGTACAACGGTATGGAGGGGATAATCTCTAAATCGGCCGCCGCCCTTGTCCCGGTAATCACCACACAGCTCTTCTCTCTCTTCGGTGCAACCTCTGACAGACCGCTTGGAATACTGCTTGTCGGCCCTGTTGCGGGACTTCTGGTCTTCTTGGGTTTTCTCTCATTTCTGAAATATCCGCTGAGAGACTGAACCGCTCAAACCGTTCAAACTGCTCAAACTGTTCAAACCGTTATCGCTGTTTCAGGGGAAGATATTTATAAATACAGCCTTTGAGTTTTCATCTATCCCGAATTTCTCCGACAGACCGGCATTGATTTCAAGTACATACCTTGAAGGTTTACTGATGCTGATGCTCTCTTCCGATAAAGGGGTTGCATTTCTGTGGATTCCAGCCACCATCATATCCGATGAGATGAATATCATATCAAGGGGGATGTAGGTGTTTTTCATCCAGAATGAGTGTATGGCGTCATCCCTGAAGATAAAAAGCATTCCTGATTCTTCGGGCAGATTCTTCCTGAACATCAGTCCCTTCTGACGCTCTTCATCCGTTGCCGCTATCTCTACCTTAAAGACGGCTATAAGTTTCTCCTCTTTATAGAACTGAACATAATATTGCGGATTCTCTTTGTCGGACGGACTGCCGGATTCACTTTTGAAGTCCCGCATATGACAGGAGATTAATGTGATTGTGAGAAAGAAGAATATCTTTTTTGTAAACATTTTTTATGGTGTCAGTTTGCGGCGTCTTCCGGCGTTCCTGTGTCAGAAGTACTCCCTCCAGCATCCTGCATCCCTGCTATACAGTCCAGATTCTGCTTGGGCACACAGAAGGAGGTGTTTTTCAGTTCCGGGTCGAGAGATGTAAAATTCTTCAGGCACCTGAATCCGGAAGGGCAGTCAGAATTGCTGATACAGGTCTTGGAGCAGAAACCGTCCGAACCGAGATAAGAGAGGCACCAGTGATGAATACAGTCCGAGGCAATATCATTGAATGCCATATTGTTCGAGCAGGAGGCCGGCGGGATAGGGAGTTTACAGCTTTTCCCTATATCATCTTCGGAACAGGCAATAATTTTTACAGATATCAGTACTGTCATCAGAAGGATTATGATTACTGCTAATCTCTTCATTTTAAATTCCTCCGCTAAAATCTGGTTATTACAACAAAGAACGGAATAAATCAAATCAAATCTCAATGCAGATTAAAAACAGGTAGTCGCCGGTAAATCTGTTTTCCCTGCAGTCATATTTTTTATTGTAATCGGCAACCTTTTGGTTTATTGATTGTGCCGAGGAGTATATATGTGGATGAATCTCTTCAATCCTTCAGATACAGATGAGGTCGCGAAGAAGATTTTGCAGAAAGGGGAGATAGTTGTCCTTACAGGGGCGGGTATCTCCACGGAGAGCGGAATCCCTGATTTCAGGTCACCTGACGGGATATGGAGCAGGTATGATTTTACAGAATATGCCACAATTGATGCACTCCTTAAAAATCCCGTTAAGGTCTTTGGTTTTTTTAAGGAATTTATCGACCCTCTGAAGACAGCTTCACCAAATAAGGCTCACTATGCGGTCGCAAGGCTCGAGGAGGCCGGAATTGTTAAGGCCGTTATTACCCAGAATATTGATAATCTTCATCAGAAGGCGGGTAGTAAAAATGTCGTCGAGCTTCATGGGAACGCCACAGTCGCAAGATGTATGGGTTGCCGCAAACTCTACCCTCTTAAGGAATTGGAGAGTGAAAAATACGGTTTTCCGCCGGTCTGTCCTGATTGCAGAAAACTCATCAAGCCTGATGTAATACTCTTCGGTGAGATGCTTCCGGAAGATGCGCTCAAAAGCGCCTACCAGTATTCGATGGGGACAAAACTGATGCTTGTAATAGGTACATCCGGAACCGTTGCACCGGCGAGTGCGCTTCCCCATCTTGCAAAACGTTCGGGGGCGGACATCGTCGAAATCAATCTGGAGCCGACCATAATTACAAAGAGTGTTACGGATTATTTTCTACAGGGGAAAGCCGGTGAGATTATGAATGAACTCGCCGGAAAGATACTCGGATAAATATCAAAACCGTTCAAACTGCTAACTATTAATAGTAGAATTTTATAAATACGAGGGAGAGACTTTTGGTGTAACTGATATCTTCATTAAGAATATCTCTTCTGTCCGAGTTTCTGGCAAGGAATTTCTCGCTTATGCCGGCAGATAGCATTCTGTTTATCATAAATTCCAGAGAGCCGTTGAACTCGAATACAAGGTCGGTATTCCCTTTGAGATTTGCATCATCTACGAGAGGTTTGCCAAAGAGCTCATAGGAGAATGCTCCTTCGAGGTCGAGCTGCAGCCTGCCGGCAAAGAGGTAGGAGAGTTTTGCATAGACCTTATCGATTCCGTAATAACCGTAAAGGGATGCCGGCTGAAAATCCCTCGAATAGCCGAGCGATGCCCTGGACTGCAGATTGAAATCATAAGTCAGTTCGAATCTGCCGATTACAGAACGGTAGTTATCTCCTTTGGAGGAGAACGTATCTCCGTATCCGACCTTCAGTGTGGTGGAGAGTCTCGGTGTCATCAATCCCATAAGTCCCGCGGTCGCCCTTATTCCCATCTGGTCCTGATTTTCAAGTACAGTATTCCCTACCGTCTTCTTGTTGGGATAGCTTCTTACATCCATTGACGAATCTATAACAAATGCGGTCTTTGGGAAGAATTTCCACTTTATCTTGAGTTCGGGCTGATGGGCTATTGCGTCCATATACTCGAGCCCGGTATCTTTATCAAAGAGGTCAAAATAGAACTTGTAGCCGAGGTTGAGTTCGAAAGCCCCTCCGGAAGGGATATATTCGATCGCCGCACCTGCGGAGTTGGACGTGCGGTTGAAGTTACCGACCGCATCCGAACGCGGGTCGTTGTTGCGGGTAAACATATCAGAAATGATAAATCTGAACTGCCCTTTGGGATTGAATGTCAGGTTCATATCGGCGTCGGCATTCAGTGTGCTGTTGTCAGCCGTCTGCTCATTATCTATACCAAAATACTTTATTATATTGAGTCCGGCTCCCAGTTCGAAGGAGACAGCCTTTTCGGGGGTCTTAAGCTCAAGGACAGGTTTTATATTCATCTGTGAATCGGGAATGGCGTATTTGTCGGGCTGGTATCTGACGTTTGTATCATAACCGCCCTCGAGTCCGAGCCCAAGATGCAGCCTTGTCTCACCGATAAGGAGTCCGTTACCCTCTGCCTGAGCAGAATACCCGTTAAGGCCTGTAAGGGCAATAATAAATAAAAAAGCAATATTTCTAATCCAATTCACTGGCATAAATACCATTTAACAGTAGAGCCTTTTAACACACAAAAATCAAGATGCAAGTAAAAAAATCACAAATTTTGCATTTTGATTTATTGGTACGGGCTGGCTCTGGGTGGTCTTTCGACCACAATAATATCCTTCTTTGGTTCGTCGGTGGGGTCTCTCTCGGTGATATCCTTCGGCTCCTCCACCTCAACCTTTGTTTCGCCCGGCGTCATCGATATCTTACCGGCGCAGGCATTTGCCTCCTGATTGAGCGATTTTGCCTTCTGGTAGGCAATCTCGACTTTCTCAAATTCATGCTGGGCAACGATTTCATCTTTCTTGATTATTGCCTCCTGAAGTGCCACATCTGCCTGTTCGGCAATCTTCAGCAATGCCTTGATGGCAGTAAGATTCTCATTTATACAATTGATCTTTACCACATCCTTCTCTTTTCTCGCCTCATCCAGAAGGTTCAGGATATCTTTATAGATATTCCGCATCTTTTTCAGGTTTTCCTGACTTTTGGAGAGCATCTCCTTATCGGACATCTTCTTCTCGGGTTCGCCCTGCTTCTCCTGCGCATAAAGCGAGAATACACTGATAATACTAAATATTATTGCAAAAATTATTAATCTCTTCATCATCCACCTCCATTATCATATAATAATACACTATTTCGGCATAAATCAAGTATTTTTTTAACTTTTTTATGTTTTTCGGTCGTTCCGGTTTATGGGCAGGATTTATATCTGCTATTTACAAAGAAAAGATACTCTTCCTGTCTTGAGTGAGAGGCCGGGTCGAGTTCGTACGGAAGGACATATCTGAACCAGCTGACGAATCTTTCTATGCCCTCTTCAATCTCTGTATCGGGTGCATAGCCGGTGATTCTTCTCAGGAGTCTGTTGTCGCAGCAGGTATATTTAAGGTCATATTTTTTACCTCTTCTGTATTTAATAACCGGACTTTTGCTCAGGTATCTTCCAATAAGGTGTACAATCTTCTCGATCGGGACTGTCTTCCCAGTGCCTATATTTATTATAAGGTTTTTACCGTATTTGCTGAATATTTCATTTCTCTTCCTCATAAGCAGCAGGACCGAATTAGAGAGGTCATCTATATATGTAAAATCTCTTTTAATCCCTTTACCGAATATCTGTACTGCTCTGTTTTTGCTGATCAGGTCTGCAAACCTGAAATACGACATATCCGGTCTCCCGTACTCGCCATATACGGTAAAGAACCTGAGTCCCAGCGAGGAGACAGAGGATTTCCTGAATATATCCTCGGTCAGAAGTTTTGTCTTTGCATATCCCGAAATAGGTTTTAGGTCTACGGCCTGTTCTGAGAATCTTCTTCCGGTTATATTACCATATACCGAACTGGAGGAGGCGAACAGAACCGGAATGTTATATCTCCGTGCGAACTCTTCAACGGCGAGGGCTGCCTCAATTGTTAGCTTCTCTGCCCACTTTCTCTCTTTTTCGAAGCGCTCTATACCTGAGACCGCCGCCAGATGGATTATACATTCAGTATCTGACCTGAATTTTTCAAGCAGAGAGAGTCTTACTTTCTCTCTGTAAAATTCGAAATTATCGAGCATCGAGAGATTTCTGAGCCTTATTTCTTTTATCCAGACGTCGTCAGTTTGCAGCAGTGCATCAATGCCTGTCACCCGATAACCTTCGCCTGTCAGTCTGTGACACAGGTGGAAACCTATAAAGCCGGCCGCTCCTGTAAGAAGAATTCTCTTCATAGACTCTACCTTTATATCACTTTTTTCACAAATGGTATAAATAAATTTAGGTTTGAACGGGTTGAACGGTTTAAACGGTCTGAACAAAATTACAGAAATTCTGAATATACCCCAAAATTTTGGTATTTTTAGAGTGTATGAGAGCAGGGATTATTGATTTTACTAATATTTGAAAGCAATCTGTCTCTCTAAGCCTCTTGTTTCCTTATGTTTGCAAGGACTATATAAACAAAATGCCCGTATTTTCGTAGGGTTTATGTAAGTGATATTTTCAGTTTTTCTGATTTTTTGATAATTTAAAATACTCCTCCTTTCTGCTAAATAAACCCATTATTTAGAGAAAGGAGGCAAAATGTTTCTGCAAGACATTTA
>Ga0067045_1005209_pt1 | contig 24853 bp, 27 predicted proteins | sample TerdegcTABiofilm_FD_59184 | JGI IMG/M metagenome (GOLD analysis project Ga0067045, IMG submission 59184) | Combined Assembly of (Gp0054472, Gp0054536) Wastewater bioreactor microbial communities from Singapore -Terephthalate degrading... | reverse complement strand
CCGAACTTTAGTTTGGTGGAGGAGATGGCAAATTTGATTGAAGCTCAGCGTGCTTACGGATTTAATGCCCGGACTATGCGTACCGCGGATGAAATGTGGAGTATGGCTAATAATTTGCGGAAGTAGGGTGATCTAAAAATGCAGTCTTCACCGGTACGGGGAGCTGCGGCATTCCAGGAGGCGAAATTGACCGAGATTCAGGTGGGTATAGCTGATTTGAAAGTTACGGCACAGCCGCATCGTTTGATAACCCTGGGCCTTGGTTCCTGTGTCGGGCTTACTTTGTACGATCCGGCTACCAGAGTGGGGGGGTTGCTGCATATCATGCTCCCTGACAGCACCCAGTTCAACAGCGTAAATAAACCGGCTAAATTTGCCGATTTGGGAATACCCCTCCTGTTATCGGAGATTGGACGATACGGAGGCAAAGTAAACAATCTTCAGGCGAAGATTGCCGGCGGGGCGCAGATGTTTTCCGGGCTGAATGAAAAATTTGTTTTAAATATCGGGGAGCGAAATATTGCCATGACCAGGCAGACCTTAAAAAACCTGGGTATCCGGATAATGGCGGAGGAAGTGGGCGGAAACAGGGGCAGAACCATGATTCTGGATACAACTAACGGTCAGGTGATTATCCGGACGGTAGGTACACCAGTGAAAGTGATTTGAAGGCTAGGCAGAAAATATCACTAGTGGATGGAGATAAAAGAATCAAGCATGGACTTTTCACTTTTTAAAGATAGAGTGCGCAGCAATTTTAAACTGAACTTGAACGCTTATAAAGAGAATCAATTAAAACGCCGGCTGGACAGCCTGATGACAAAACAAAAAATAAGCAGCGGCGACTACGCCGGCTTTCTAAAGCTCTTGCTTTCAGAGCAAAAGGTTTACATGAATTTCCTGGACACCGTGACTATCAATGTATCCGAGTTTTTTCGCGATAAAGCGATGTTTGACGTACTGGAAGAAAAAATACTGCCGATGCTGTTGGGAAAAGGTACCCTGAAAGTCTGGAGCGCGGCCTGCTCCAACGGGGCCGAGCCATATTCCATGGCGATTATTTTGAATGAGCTGTCTCCAAATCGCCGTCACCAGATCGAAGGAACCGATTTGGACCGGAATATTCTCCAGGCTGCGGCCACGGCTTGTTACAATGCGGATCAGGTGCGCAATGTCAGCAGCGCCAGACTGGCGAAATATTTCAGAAAAGAAGGCAATTCATACTACTTATCTGATAAGATTAAAAACATGGTAACCTTGCGGCAGCATGATCTGCTGCTGGATCAATACGGCCAGGGCTACGATTTGATCGCCTGCCGGAATGTGATGATATATTTTACCAGGGACGCGCAGGACGTCTTGAACAATAAATTCGTTAAAGCGCTGAGACCCGGAGGTGTGCTGTTTATCGGCGCCAGTGAAATGATCTTCAACTACAAGGAGCTGGGCCTTGAGAAAATTGCCTCATGTTATTATCTTAGAAAGTGATTGAAGAGGGGATTAATATGATAAAAAAAAAGGTAATCCCGGATGTCTATATTGACGCTTTACAGGAAATAAGCAATATCGGCCTGGGCAACGCGGCTACCGCCCTGGCTGAATTGCTTGATAAAAAAGTGGATATGGCTGTTCCCAAAGCCTTCTTTTTTGATGTGGAAGAAATATTCGACATGGTCGGTGGGCCTGAAGAAATAGTATCTTGTGTCTTTTTAAATCTAGAAGGTGATATTCACGGCACCGTATTGTTTATTTTTACGGAGCGGAGCACCTACAGGCTAATCGAAATGTTGACGGGACAGGAGGTTGGTAATGTTACGGAGCTGGACGTGATGGGTGAGTCGGCTGTTTCAGAAATAGGCAATGTGCTGACAGGCTCATTCATGAACGCCATCGGCGGGATGACCGGTCTGAGAATGAATACGTCGGTCCCCATGTTTGCTTTTGATATGTTTGGGGCAATTCTAAGTACTTCCCTGGTGGCCAGCGGCCACTGGGATGATCAAGTGCTGTTTATTGAGACAGTTTTTTTTCAGGAAACGGACGAAATAAGAGGGCACTTTTTTATGCTGCCGGAAACCGGAGCCTTAAACCGGCTTTTTGAAGCACTTGGCGTTACCGAAGGGGTATAGTTTATCAACAGGAGGGAAACTATTTTGGGAAAACGGATTTTAATCGTTGACGACGCGGCTTTCATGCGAATGATGATTAAAAATATCGTTACCAAGAACGGCTACGAGGTAGTCGGCGAAGCTGAAAACGGGCAAGTTGCCGTGGACTTGTACAAGCAACATAAGCCCGACCTCGTCACTATGGACATTACCATGCCGGAAATGAACGGGATTGAAGGGGTTAAAGCAATTCGCGGCATTGATCCCAATGCCAACGTGATCATGTGCAGCGCGATGGGCCAGCAAGCCATGGTAATGGAGGCGATCCAGGCCGGCGCGAAAGACTTTATCGTTAAGCCATTCCAGCAGGACCGGATCCTCCAGGCCATTGAGAGAGTCATGGCCAGGGCCGGCCAGTAAATGTATTTAGGGAAGGAATAACTTATGGACGTACTTTCCCAGAGTGAAATAGATGCCTTGTTGAACGCGCTGTCAACCGGCGAGATGAAAATTGAGGAGCTAAAGGACACCCAAAAGAATATTGATTATAAGCTTTATGATTTTCGGCGTCCGAATAAATTTTCCAAGGAACACCTGCGTTCCCTGCAGGTGCTGCATGGTGTTTTTGCAAGGTTTTTAACGAATTTTTTAACTGGTTATCTGAGAAACAATATTCAGGTGGAAGTTGTTTCCGTNGATCAGCTGACGTATGAAGATTTTATTAAATCCATACCGAGCCCGACTGTTATCACCATTTTNAAGGTNAAGCCTTTTAATGAAAATGCCATTATTCAATTTGATCCGATGTTTTTATTTCCCATGATCGACCTTTTTTTCGGTGGAAACGGGGATGCGCCGGGAGAAGTCCGGGAACTGACGGATATAGAACTCTCTGTTACGAAAAATGTCAGTGACATTGTATTGGACAACTTAGTATTGTCATGGAAAGATATTGTTCCGGTTGAACATGAGATCTTATCCGTGGAAACAAACCCCAACTTGCATCAAATTTTCCCATTTAACGAGATTGTAGCTTTGATAACCATGACTACCAAAGTGGGAGAATCAACAAAAGGCTTTATTAACCTTTGCCTGCCTTTCACTTTGCTCGATCCGGTCATTATTCAACCGGCGCAAAAGCGTTTTGGAGCGCATATTTCCGCCGCGGACGAGAAAGAGAGGAAAAAAGTCGAGTATTGGCTTGGCCTTCCGAAGATTGAACTAACTGTCGTAACCGGGCGGGCACAAATAACAGTGCGGGATTTTTTACAGTTGCAGGAAGGTGATGTGCTGGTCATGGACAGGAAGTTGGATCAGGATATGGATGTTTACGTTGGTGAAAATTTGAAATATAAAGCGCAAGCCGGTACGCTGGGAGACCAGTTCGCCGTACAAATAACCGCGCTGGCGGGGGAAGGCGATCATGATGTCTGATGGATTATTGAAACAAGAAGAGATTGATGCTCTCTTGGGCGGTTCAGATGTTGAGACCGAGCAAGTTGAAATGCTTAGTGAAGATATCCAGGAGGAAAAGCCGGATATTGAGGAACCGGTGACAGAAGCAAGTGCGTTAATAGATTTAACAGATGAAGAAAAAGACGCGCTGGGGGAGGTCGGCAACATTTGCATGGGTGCCGCTTCAACAACCCTGTCAATGCTGCTCAACCAGAAGGTTAACATTACGAGTCCGCAGGTCAGTATCACCACTATTGAGGATTTGTTTGCGAGCTTTACTGTTCCTTACATGACCATCTATATTCAATATATCGAAGGGCTTTCCGGGTTCAACCTGCTGATGATGAGATTGGATGACGCCGCCGTGCTGGCCGACCTGATGATGGGGGGAGACGGCACAAACACATCCGAAGAGTTGAATGATATCGGTATCAGTGCGGCATCAGAGGCGATGAACCAGATGATCGGCTCTTCATCAACTTCCATGGCGTCAATGTTTGGCCGGACAGTAAACATTTCTCCCCCTGAAACAATTGTATACCGCCAAGTTGAAGGAATGATCCCTCTGCAAACGGAAGTGGGCGGCCCGGTTGTAGTCGTTTCATTTAAAATGACCATCGGTGAAATTTTAGATACCCGGATCATGCAGGTTATGGGGGTGGAAACGGCCAGGGAAGAAGCGGGCTTTATTCTCGGCAATTTGTATGAGGAAGCGGGTAGGGAGCAGGATATTCAGGATGTTAAAGAAGAGAATCCAGTTGAAGAAGCTGCTGAGGAAATATTGGACAGTGCAGGAATCAGCGAATTGACGGACGATTTATTGAGCGGCATGCCGGAAGGCCTTCTCAAACCGGAGCCGCCTAAGCCGGTAACAGGCGCGAAAAAAACGCCGGCGCAGCGAATGCCTGCTAAAACTTTTGCGTCAACAACGCTGGCTGCTCCGCCCGGGGTTGACCAAAAGCGATTGGATATGATTTTGGACATTCCTGTAAAAGTAACCGCCTTGCTTGGGCGGACCAAGTGGCCGATTAAGGATATCCTGGGGATAACACCCGGTTCCGTGGTCGAATTGGAGAATCTGGTGGATGAGCCGGTGGAAATACTGGTCAACGGCATTCTTGTGGCGATGGGGGAAGTCGTGGTTGTAAATGAAAACTTTGGCGTGCGTATTACCAGTATTATTGGTCAAGAGGAAAGATTGCAAAAGCTTATGCAAAGAAAGATGCCCTGATCAGGTCAGGGTATCTTAGCTAATAGCCGCATAAACGGGTATAAATTTGGCAAAGAAATGCAATAATAAGCTGTTAATCATTGAAGACGGCCCTAATCAAGGCTGCGATGTAATTGAGCATTTAGAGGAGAGAAAATTGAAAGTTTTCGCCATAGGGGATGTGCACTTATCTTTTAACAGTCCGGTGGACCCTCGCCGCTGGGACAATGTAAAGACCTCCAAACCCATGGATATTTTCGGTGAGTTATGGTACGAGCACTACCGGAAGATTTACGACAATTGGCTGAGCGTGGTAAGCGCAGCGGATTTGGTCTTGATGCCCGGTGATTTTTCCTGGGCGATGAAACTTGGCGAGGCGCGCTATGATCTGGAATTTCTGGGTCTTCTACCGGGAACCATTGTCGGGGTGGCCGGAAATCATGACTACTGGTGGCAAAGCCTGTCCCAAGTGCGCGCGGCCTTGCCTGCAAATATGCGGGTGATCCAGAACGACCACCTGGTTTTTGGCAGTTTGGCCGTCTGCGGGTCGCGAGGATGGAATAGCCCGGGTGAAGCGCACTATAAAGAAGAGGATCAGAAAATTTACCGCCGGGAACTGCTCAGAATGGAAAACTCGTTAAAAGGTGTCAAAGGAGTTCGTAAGATAATTGTAATCACCCACTTTATGCCTACCAACGAGCAGCACGAAAAAAATGATCTAATTGACCTGTTCTTGCGGTACGGGGTGGACTCCGTGGTTTACGGCCACCTGCATGCGGATGCCGCGCGGTGGAAACTGCCGGAGCGCGCCTGGGGGATAAATTTTCATCTGGTAAGCGCCGATTANGTAAATTTNACACCGGTAGAAATTATGCAAGGNTAGACAACGTAGAAGCGGAAAGAGGGTTATTGGTGAATACCGAGGCTGTATTATTCGACCTTGACGGTACTCTTGCGGATACTTTGCCTTTGATTGTCCAGACCTACAGGAAAGTGTTTAGAGATATGAAGATACCCTGGGGTGATAATGATGTGGTGAAGTTAATCGGACTGCCTCTGGCGGAAATAGCCAGGCGTTTTGTCGGGAAAAGAGAACCCCGGTTTGTTGAGCTGTATCAGTATTATTATCAGCTGGAGCATGACCGCCTGACCAAACTGTTTCCAGGCACATATGAGATGATCAGCCGTTTAAAAAACATGGGCCTTAAACTCGGTGTGGTTACTTCAAAGGGCAAGCCGGTTACTTTGCGCACGATTGCTTACACAGGATTGGATTGTTTGATGGATGTAGTGGTAACGGCGCACGACATTGTTAAACCAAAGCCCGATCCGGAGTCGTTGTTAAACGCCTTGGCAGCGTTGGAAACCGCGGCGGACCGGTCAATTTTGGTCGGTGACAGCAGCTTCGACATATTAACCGCCCAAAACGCCGGTGCGCGCGCTTTGGGTGTAACCTGGGGACTGGACAGCAGGGAAGAATTAGCGAAGCTGGCACCGGACGGTTTGCTGGACAGCTGGGAAGAAATAAGTCTGTATCTGTAGGGGAAGCAGGGGGACGTTCTTTTTTCTTCCCACTTGTGGTAAGCAAAAGAACGTCCCCCTGCTTCTCCCTTATCGCCGGAGGGGAGTAGATTGATTGTCGGGATTTTAACTGTTGAACTGTTCATTGGCGAAGCCCACTCACTCAAAGAAAAGAGAAAAGTACTGAAAAGCGTTATAGACCGGATAAAAAAACGGTTTAACGTTTCCATCGCCGAGATCGGAGAGCAGGACATCTGGCAGCGCTCCACGCTGGGGCTGTCAATGATCAGCAATGAACAGGCCTATGTGCACAAAGTCTTTGCCGCTGTCGTGAAATTTATCGAGACCCAAGGAATGTTGACTATCACTGATTATCAAATACAGTTATTTTAGCAGCCTGCTTACTTGATGCTCTGTTTCACCCAAAACCATACCCGTTTATACCATGACTCAGTTGCGCTGATTATAAAAGAATAATTATAACGTGTGGGAGTAGGAATATGTGTGTTGGCATTTGTTCCCATAAAGTTTAAGGTGTGTCTCAGCTTACCGTTTTTGTCAGGTACGTATTTGCCCACTAAACGATCTATTGCCATCAATTAACACCCCTGTTATAAATTATATGCCCCNGGGGTGACATGTAAAGGGGTTGTTTTTGTCGTTTCTTCTGGATATTATCTTATGGTGANCAAAACATCGGCTGCCCGGACGCCCCGGCCTTTTGGATATACAAACAAGGGGTTNATATCAAGCTCGTCAATTTGGGGAAAGTCCAGCGCGATTTGGGATAATTTTAAAAGCACATCCGCAATGGCCTCCTGATCCATGGGGGGCTTGCCGCGAAGACCGGACAAAACCCGGAATCCTTTTATTTCGCTGATCATTTCTCTGGCATCTGCCGCGCTTAAAGGGGCGACTCTTAAAGATACGTCTTCCAGCGCTTCAACGAAGATTCCTCCTAAACCGAACAACACGGTAGGGCCGAAGACCGGGTCACGACTAACGCCGGCGATAACTTCGATTCCCCCGCTAAGCATTTCCTGAACCAGAATGCCCCGGATCAGGGCATCAGGGCGGTATTCTTGCACTGCCCGGATAATATCTCTGTACGCTTCTTTAATTTTTGACGGTGTATCAAGGTTAAGCCTGACTCCTCCGGCTTCAGTCTTATGAGGTATATCAGGCGAGTCGATTTTTAAAACTACGGGGTAGCCAAGGCCGGCTGCTATTTTTACCGCCTCTTCTTCATTAGCGGCTAAGCATTCCCTTGTGGCCGGGATGCCGCAAGAACTTAGTATTTCTTTTGATTGTGATTCAGAAAGCTTGTCGCCGGGTTTATAACTTTTTAGCAGAAGGGCTGCTTTCTCCTTGTCCGGCACAAGGGAGAGAGAAATTTTAGGCTGGTTAGAATAAGAAGCAGCTTTAGCGGAGTATTTCGCCAACGCGGCCAGACTACGCGTCGCATAATCAATCTCTCTTACGGCGGGAACCCGGTGTTCTCTGAAGAAACGCAGATCTTCAANGGCCGCTTCATCCGAACCCCACACCAACACCAGCACNGGCTTGNCCGAATGCGCCAATAAATCAACAATTTCTCTTGTCGGCTGCGACCAGCCCTTGCGGGAGGCCCAGTGCAGGATAATCAGCATGTCCACGCCGGGGTCTTTAATTACCAGGTTTGTTGTATCTCTTAACAGGTTGGTGTCAGTCAAAATCTTTGAAGTCATGTCTATCGGGTTGGCCGTTGTGCCGAATGACGGCAGCAGCTTGCTGAGGGCGGCTTGAGTTTGAGCGGTCAGCGAGCCCACTTCAAGACCGGCTTCGATACACTTGTCGGCCAGCAAGACGCCGTTTCCGCCGGAGCCGACAATAATGCCCACCTTGTTCCCACGGGGCAGGCTGCCGCAGGCCAGCAAGGAAAGTATGGTAATGAATTCTTCAACACCTTCGGCCCGGATAATGCCTTTTTGTCTAAAAAAAGAACTGTAAACAAGGTCCGATCCCGCCAATGCGCCTGTATGGGAGGAAGCCGCCCTGGCTGCCGCCGGATGGCGTCCGGTTTTAATCAATATGACTGGTTTTTTGGCTTCAAGCGCCATTTCAGCTGCCTGAAACAGTTTTTGTCCGTCTTTGATTCCTTCTAAATAACCGCCGATTACTTTAGTCGCGGCATCTTCAACCATATAGGCGAGATAATCGGCGAATTGAAGGTCTGACTCATTGCCTGAACTGATAAAATAAGTAAAGCCGATGCCATGTCCCGAGGTAATAGCATGCATTATCGCCCCGAACCCGCCGCTTTGGCTGATAAATCCAAAAAAGTTAGGCACTATTACTTTCTCCGGCAGTTCTGAAATAACAAATCCGGCTGTCATTGCGTTTTGGGCATTAAATATGCCCATACAATTCGGGCCGCACAAGGCGATGTTGCTTTCCCTGGCCAGCCTTGCCATATCTTCCTGGAATTTAATACCTTGACCGCCGACTTCGGCAAACCCTGAAGTAAATACTATAGCGGCCTTCACTTTTTTTGCGGCGCACTCACGCAGAGCTTTTTGGGCCAGCTGCGCGGAAACCGTAATGATTGCCAGATCTACTTCATCCGGAATATCCATCAAGGAGGGATAGCATGGCAGCCCGGAAATCTTACTGTGGTTTGGGTTGACCGGGTATATGCCGCCGGTGTAGCCGTTGTTAATCAATGAAACAATCGGCATGCCGCCAGGTTTGACGGGGTTGGCCGAAGCCCCGATGATGGCGATTGAACGGGGATAGAATAAATAATTCATCGCTTTGCTATCCCGTAACAGTGTTTTATCCAACGATAACCCCTCTCTTTTTATGGAACTTGTTCAGTCTATAATTTAAAGCCAAGCAATTTGAAACTTATCATATTGACCTGATTTTTTTATCGTGCTATAATAAAACCCGTGATTCTGTAATAATTATTAAGGTTGCAATTTAATCTTGCGGCAGTGGCGGAATTGGCAGACGCGCTAGATTCAGGTTCTAGTGGGCATTAAGCTCGTGGGGGTTCAAGTCCCTTCTGCCGCACCATAGCAAAACCAAGAGTACAAGATTTTTGGATGTAGCAGGCAAAAGTCTTGTATATTTTTTTATACCCGGCTAATTCTTTATTGCGTTGACCCGATGGGATAGCTAAGATAATTATTACTGTTAAGCATGTAAAAAAAGATCATTTTATTATATCATGGAACAGCGTATGAACCAACAATAATAGTGCGTATAGCATAAGAAAATATCAACATGACTTTAGAAAACAAGCGGACAAGGGCAAAGGGAGTGGCAAGGGGAGGAGTGGCAAGGAGTGGCAAGGGGAGGAGTGGCAAGGAGTGGCAAGAGTGGCAAGGGGACGGTTCTCCTGACAATGACAAGGGGACGGTCCGGCCTGTCTGTTCCTTGTCCGGAGCGCGATTCAGAGGAGGTCTTACGATGTCTTCAAATATGATCCTGGTTGTTGATGACGATGAACTGGTTCAGGATCTGATTAGGCTGTACCTGGAAAAGGAAGGATTCCGGGTGGAATCGGCCTGGGATGGGGAAGAAGCGCTGGCCAAGCTGCGCACTGCCGGCCCTGACCTGATTATCCTGGATATAATGCTGCCTAAAATGGACGGCTGGGCAGTATGCCGGGAGGTCCGGAAAACCAAAACAACCCCCATTATCATGCTCACGGCCAAGGGTGAGGAGTTCGACCGGGTGCTGGGACTGGAACTGGGGGCGGACGACTACGTTTGCAAGCCCTTTAGCCCGATTGAACTGGTGGCGCGGATCAAGGCGGTGCTGCGCCGCAGCACGCTGGCAGGTCAAACCAGCTCGAAAATATTAAGCTATCCCGGTATTATTGTGGATTACAACAGCCACCGCGTTGAAGTGGACGGCCGCGAGGTTGCCCTGGCCCCCAAGGAATTTGAGCTGCTCTGGTTTCTTGCCAGTTATCCGGGCAGGTTGTACAGCAGGGAGCAGCTGTTAAAAAATGTGTGGGATTACGAGTACCTTGGTGATCCCCGCACGGTGGACACGCATATCAAGCGCCTGCGGGAAAAGCTGGAGACAGGAGCGAAGAAGCGGTACATCAGGACAGTTTGGGGCCTTGGCTATAAATTTGAGGTGGCTGAATAAATGCGGAACAGCCTTTTTTCCAAGCTGATGGTTTCTTATCTGGTTGTTGCTCTGGTTACGCTTGCCGTCGTAGGCATCGCGATCTCCCAGCTCTTTGCCAATTATTTCTACACGAGCAAGGAAAGGGAACTAGGGCGCAAAGGCCAGGAGATGGCGAGGATTGTAGCGGTTTACTTGGAGAAAGGCCAGACCCAGCCGATGGAACTCTTGATCAACACAGTAGGCACTTTTTTGGACGCCCGGTTGACGGTTATCGACAAGGAAGGTTTGCTGCTGGGGGGAGACTCCGGTTTCCGCGGCTTGCCGCAGCTGTCGTTGACCGCTGAGGAAGCGAAGCAGGTGCTGGAAGGGAAGATTATTAGTAAAAGAGGTTTTGTCCTGCGCAGCGAACAGATGATGCTTTCGGTAACAGTGCCGGTGCAGATTAACAATGAGGTGGCCGGCGCGCTAGTTCTGACAGCTCCTGTTTCGGGCATGGCAGCTACCGTTAACGCTGTGCGCTTATTGATCTTTTACGCTGCCGCGGGCGTTGTTTTTTTGTCCGCTCTGCTGGGGTTCTGGCTGTCCCGCTCCATCTCCCGGCCTTTAAGCCAAATGAGCGAAGTTACCAGGGAAATGGCCAGGGGCAACTTCCGGCAGCGCGTCGAAGTGACCTCAAGTGACGAGGTGGGCCGGCTGGCGGAAGATTTCAATTACTTGGCGGGTTCTCTGGATCAGACCATCAGCGCCCTGTCGCGTGAAAAGGGTAAGATTGAGAACATCTTGACCAATATGACAGAAGGAGTGCTGGCGGTTGACGGCTCAGGCCAAGTAATCCTGGCAAACGGGGCTGTTTCCCGCACCTTGCAGGTGGATGCGGCAGAAATCCTGGAGCGGCCGGTTTCCGAGCTTTCCTGCTGTCCCGGTCTGGCCGGTCTTTTCAGTGAAGTTGTCCTGTCAGGCGAGCCTTGTTCCGCGGAATTTAAAGTCAATGAGGGTAAAACGTTCATCATCGCTCATTTGGCTCCCCTAAGGGAGACTGTGGGCGGCAGCTACGGCGCTGTGGGCGTGCTGCAGGACATAACGGAATTGCGGACACTGGAACAATTAAGGCGGGATTTTGTGGCCAATGTTTCACACGAATTGCGTACCCCGCTTACTTCCATTCAAGGGTTCCTGGAGGCTTTGATGGACGGCACCATAGGCGAAAGTCAGCCCCGGGATCGTTACCTCAAAGTAATCCACCAGGAAACCTTGCGTTTAAACCGGTTGATTCACGACCTGCTGGACCTGGCCATAATTGAATCGGGCAAAATGCGCTGGGAACTCAATCCAATTAGTGTTTCAGACTTGGCCGCCCGGGTTCTCTTCAAGCTGAGGCCGCTGGTTGAACAGCAACAGGTTAAAGTGGATCTGGATATACCGGCTGATTTATCCCTAATGCTGGGTAATGAAGATCGGATTGAGCAGGTACTGACCAACCTGTTGGAAAACGCGGTGCGTTATTCACTGCCGGGCGGCGCAATCACCGTAAAGGCTGTTGAAGAAAAAGGCAGTATTACCGTGGAGGTGGCCGATCATGGTCCAGGCATTCCGCCGGAAGACCTGCCGTACATTTGGGAGCGTTTCCACCGGGTGGAAAAATCCCGCTCGCGCAGCCTCGGGGGAACCGGACTGGGTCTGGCCATAGTAAAGCAGATAGTGGAGGCGCATGGTGGCCTGGTGAGAGTGCGCAGCGAAGTCGGACGGGGTTCCGCTTTTAGTTTTGCTCTAAGGGTTGTTCCCGCTGAAGAGCAGCAATACTCAGACTGTTAATATGGCATAATTTTTATTTTTGTCATAATTTGTTCACAAAACGGTTAAAAAAGAAAGGTATAATAAGTATGCGGCATTTTAAATATTGATTCTAGGGGGAGACTTTAGATGAACCAATATTTTAAATCTTTACCCAGGGGGAAAACAATTATCGCTTTTCTTGCGGTTGCCCTGGTAGTGGCTGCTGTGGCTTGTGCCGGCAGCTACCGTGGATTACCAGACCTTTCCTGGGCTGAAGAGACCAATGAGGGAGAGGTTTTTAATTCGTTGCCGGGAATAGGCCCGGACACTATCCCTGATATCGTTTCCAGCGTCAGTCCGGCTGTGGTTAGAATCGATACTACAGAACAAAGCAGCGGCAACAATGTTGATCCTTTTTTCAATGATCCTTTTTTCAGACAATTCTTCGGAAATCAGAACCTCGTTCCGTCTCAACCGAGAGTTAGCCGCGGTCTGGGATCGGGCTTTATTGTATCTACAGACGGGTATATATTGACCAACGAGCACGTTATCAGCGGAGCCGACGAAATAGAGGTGACCCTGGCGGGTCATGATAAGCCGTACCCGGCCCAAAAAATCGGGTCTGACCACGACCTTGACCTGGCAGTGTTGAAGATTGATGCCGGCGGCGAACTGCCCACTGTGTCCCTGGGCGATTCAGACAGCATCAGGGTTGGAGATTGGGTGATTGCTATTGGCAACCCTTACGGGCTTGATCATACGGTAACGGTGGGAGTAATCAGCGCCAAAGGACGGCCGATTGCTTTGCAGGATCGCCAGTACAAGAACCTGCTCCAAACCGACGCCTCGATTAACCCCGGCAACAGCGGCGGGCCGCTGCTGAACCTGAACGGTGAAGTAGTCGGGATCAATACAGCCATCAATGCCGAGGCGCAAGGCATCGGCTTTGCCATCCCCTGCAGCACCGTCAAAGCAGTTTTCGACGATTTGGTAAATAAGGGCGGGGTTACCCACCCGTGGCTTGGTGTATATCTCCAGTCGGTAACCAGTGAGGTGGCGCAATATTTTAATTTGAAGGATTTAAACGGGGCGATGATTGCCCAGGTGGTGGGAGGCGGTCCGGCCGCGAAGGCGGGGCTTCAGCGCGGCGATGTGATAACGGGTTATAACGGCAGTAAGGTCAGCAGCCCCGATGAGCTGAGTGAGCTGGTAAACGGGACCGGGGTCGGCAGCCAGGTTGAGATAAATTTTATCAGAGGCGGTAACAGCATGTCAGTAACAGCCACTATTGAAGCGAAAAAATAAAATTATTAGGAACGTAATAATTGTTTTAAGTCCTCGTAAAGCATGGTGAAATAAACCGTGCTTTTTTTATTTCTTGAATCAGCGGTGTGGGTATATTATACTATCATTTGCGGGGCTTTTAATAAACGCGAATAGCGAGGTGATTATTACGGGCGGAGCCGAAATAAAAAAATGGCGCAACCTGGCGCTGGCGGTTTCTGTGCTGGGAATAATATTATTTTCCCTGCCGTGGATACCCAGCAAAATCAAATTCCTTTCCGCTGTGCCACTTTATATTATTTTTGTTTATGTCTACTATCAATATATTTGTCTAAAAAAAAGAGCGCTTTCTGCTCAAAAAAACAATCACATCAAAGCCGGAAAGTCAAAGGAAGGGAACCGCTGATAGGCAGGGTTATTTATATAATTGGAACGGTTTCTGATCATACCACTCAAGCGGCTTAACATTCGGATTGTGGTATTTCTTTGCGTTGTAATAGCAGCTGACCAGCCGCATGGGGTTCATTCTTTCAAGCAGATATCGAGAATAGCCCCATTTCGACAATCTCTTTTCAATTATATTGAGTTCATACGGTAACATGCTTATCACCGCCTTGGGTTTTTAAGTATCATATATAATATCGCCACCTTTTGCATGAGCATAATATCCCAAATCAAATAGGACCATAGTCGTAAATTGGTTATTCTGCTATTTGTTACCGGTCCGATAAGGTACTTTAACGCCTTGGTATTTTTTACTGCTCTTTTCGGATTTTGTTGATGTTACGTCTGTATCCATAATTACTTTACGCTTATGAGGGCCGGTTATTTGTTTTTCCTCCCTTTTTTTCTTCTCGCTGGCGTAGCAGCTTATCAAACTCCATGGTTTCATATTTTCAACCAAATGGGAGGGATAACCCCAACGAATAAGTTGCTTTTCAATTCTCTCCAACGTTATCGGCAACATAATTAAATCCCCCTGTTAGTATAAAATGCTATAATTTAACTTTAGTTTACAACTTTTAGGATTTTGATTAAAGATAATATTTTATATTTTTTAAGAAAATAGTAAAAAAGACGACCGGATAGTAGAAAGGATTATTGTTTGATAGGGGGTGCTTGTTATAATTTATCCTGGTTGGGATATCTTATTAGGAGAGGTGAGATATCTATGTCCCAACCGAAGTTCCGGCGGCTTCCAAAGCATATAGGAGTCATTCCTGACGGAAATAGAAGATGGGCCGTACAGAATGGACTGCCAAAAGAGGCGGGGTATGAGAAAGGGTTGGAACCTGGCTTAAGGCTTTATGAATTATGCAAAAANATTGGAATAAAAGAATTAACTTATTACGGTTTTACTCAGGATAACANAAAGCGTCCCTCCATTCAGCGNAGGGCTTTTCAGAAGGCNTGTATCGAAGCTGTAAATATGTTTATTGACAAAGATGGGGCTTTGCTGGTTATCGGNGANTTCGGCTCGCCATTGTTTCCCCCGGAGCTTATTCCTTATACTAAAAGACAAACCTTCGGAAATGGTGTTATTCGCATTAACTTTTTGGTGAACTATGGATGGAAATGGGACTTGAATCATTTAACAAATAATATCTCCCAGAGAGATAATATATCTGCGGGAAATCTACTTGAGTCGATAGCTTCAGCTGATATATCGCGCGTTGATTTAATTATCAGGTGGGGCGGCCGGAGGAGACTCAGCGGATTTCTCCCGGTTCAATCAATATATGCTGATTTCTATGTTGTGGATGAATTATGGCCCGATTTCAAACCTGAGCATTTATACAGCGCCTTGGATTGGTATGAAACACAGGACATAACATTGGGCGGATAGGGAGTGAACTTGTTTAGCCATAGTGACCTTACCTAGCAGTTGTAGACACAAAGAAACCCAAATTCCTGCTTATTGTGCTTAATTTTGAGATCATGCTATATCTTTCAGTTTTAAAGGAGCAATATAACCGTTTCCGGAATGTAATCTTCGTCGGTTGTTAACCGGCAGCGCCTTGGTTATTCGCGGAGCGCCGTATATTTTATGATTGTTCTCAAAAATGTTCTTAATCGTTTCCAATAGTGCATTTCTTCTCATTGTGCGCTTGCTTAACGGCCTTTTGATAAAGGCATAGTAACCGCTCCTTGATACTTTTAAGGCCTTACACATCTTCGCAATCCAATTATGTTTAATTATCCTACAAGTTTATTTAATGTTTTTCATGGGTAGGTAAACATAATTTATATTATGTTTTATAAGTGGATTGCCCAAGAAAAGATTGAATAAGCACACTAGAGTAGCACTAACACAACATTTCCGTATTACTGGTATTGTCTCAACATGTTATTGGTATTATGCTTTATGGGTTTCTGTAGTAATGTTTAGTCACCCAGTCGAAGTTAGGTTCGGCAAGCCAGTTAAAGAAATTCTTGCATAGGAACCAGCGGTCCATAGCTACCCACAGACGTTCATCACATGTGCTGCGGAGATCCAGGGGCATTTTCCGTGCCAGCTCCAGCTTGGTTTGCTTATCATTCTGATTCTCGGTTTTACGCCAGAATCGCCAGAAAAGTGGGTATTCCAGGCCGTTTTTTAAAACGGCAAAGGTGGAAATCAAGTTCATACACCAAAAATATGATTCCTGGAGAACTATCCTACAACCACCACAGGAAGGGAAGTATTCAGCGGGTTATCGCAGCCATGTGAAGGATTTTACCTGATGACTGTAGAATATTTTCATTACAATTCAATTATATCTCTGTAATAAGGGGTTACTATGAAATATGTTGTTTTGTTAGGCGACGGCATGGCTGATGAACAAGTAAACGAACTGGCCGGAAAGACACCATTACAAATTGCCGCCACGCCAAATATGGATTACCTAGCTGCCAACGGTGTAATAGGTATGGCCAGAACAATCCCGGAGGGACTGCCGCCCGGCAGTGATGTCGGCAACCTTTCCATTTTGGGTTACGACCCCCGGAAATACTATAACGGACGCTCGCCACTGGAAGCTGTAAGTATGGGTGTCGACCTGGGGGAAAACGACGTAGCCTTTCGCTGTAATCTGGTTACCTTGTCCGAGCATGGCGAATATGAAGAAAAAACATTGATAGATTATAGCTCTGGCGATATCTCCACACAGGAAGCAAGAGAACTTATCGAAGAAATAGATAAGCGCCTGGGTAACAACATTATTCACTTTTATACCGGCAGCGGCTTTAAAAATCTTTTAGTCTGGGAAGGCGGGCCTGAGCGAAGCGATCTTACACCTCCACACGATATACCAGGCCGGCTTATCGCTGAATACCTTCCAAAAGGCGAAGGACATGAAACTATAATCAGCTTGATGAAAGAGAGCAACAAATTTTTACCGGTTCATCCTGTAAACTTAAAAAGAATAAAAGAAAGCCACCTGCCCGCTACTTCGATTTGGCTATGGGGGCAGGGAAAAAAACAGGCATTGCCTAGGTTTTTTGACAAATACGGACTTACGGGCTCAGTGATTTCCGCTGTCGATGTGATCAAGGGAATTGGTATTTGCGCCGGCCTGGAAGTGATTGAGGTAGAAGGCGCCACTGGCAACATTCATACAAATTTCCGGGGCAAGGTAATGGCAGCCATGGATGAATTGCGGAAAGGTAAAGATTTCGTCTATATTCATGTTGACGCGCCGGACGAAGCGGTACACCAGGGTGAACTGGCAAACAAAGTTAGAGCAATCGAAGAAGTGGATAAGATGCTGGCTGAGTTGTTAAAAGGGCTTAGTCAATTTAAGGATTATAAAATAATGCTCCTGCCTGACCATCCTACTCTAATGAGAACACGCACTCATTCAAGCAACCCGGTCCCCTTTGTTATATATACAAATGGAATTAATACTAATAACAAAATCACGTCATACAATGAAGAGACCGCGGAACAAAGTGATTTAATTATATCCAAAGGACACGAGCTTATGGATTATTTTATCAAAGCATTTTAACATCCAATGCAAGGGTAAATAGCAAGATTAACCAAGGGCAATCGTCAGATAATTTACTATCCTTCCGCGTAAATCATGGTCTGTTCGATTGGCAAACGTTCGGTCATATCCAATTTAAAAATGCCGTATGGATTCACGTGTAAGTATATTAAGGGAATCAATCCCCGTATTCAGGGCTGCTAAATTAGACTATCTCTACAATACGGTTTAAAAGGGTAAGAAAGTTTTCTACATCTNCCGTATAGCAATCCGGCCGAGGTTCATCTATCAGATATAAATCCGNAATTATTAAATTTAAACATATTCTTCGCAANAGATCAGTGTCTATAGCCACTTCAGCTTGAGCCGCCGTCCAGCCGGCTCTCGNACTGCCGGGATATGCTGTTTTTACCGTGCAGGAAATAGTACAAGAAGATCGTGGCGCAGACAAGGACAGCTATACTTACATATAAACCGCGATAACCCAGGGCAGGAACTAAAAATCCTAACATAAAAGGCCCCATGCCAGCNCCTATGTCCGCCATAATAAAAAAGGTAGCGGTCGCCAGCGCCTTGCGATGCCGGGGTGACACTTTAACAGCCAGCGCCTGAGCACTGGAAAAGAAGTTACCATAGCCAAAGCCAACTATAACACCGGCCAATAAAACTGAGTAACCTTGATGAGCCCGGCCAAGGATAATCAGGGCAACCGCAAATAACAAGAGACCAGGATAAATTACAAAATTCTCGCCTTTTTTATCAAACCAGCGGCCGGTAAAGGGTCTGGAAACTAAAATGGCAGCGGCATAGAAAATAAAGAAAAAGCTCCCTGCATCAATTAAGTTAATTTCTTTCGTGTAAGCCGCAATGAAAGACAGAATACTCGAATAACAGAAACACGTCAANGCTGTAATCACAGCAATGGGTACTGCCTTAGGTTCAATAAAGTCATGAAAATAAAATCCCCTCATGCTTTTGCTTTCGAGTTTCTTATTTGCAAATTCCACTTTTGGAACTTTTAAAGGAAACGCAAAGATNAAGCCGACACCCAGGGTAACAGCACATGCGATCAAATTTAAATTAAAGCTCGCATGCTGATTGAGAAACATTCCAATAAAAGGCCCGACAGCTGCAGCAATAGTCATACTCAGAGCATAATAGCTGGTTCCTTCCCCGCGCCGCTCATTCGGAATAATTTCCGCTGAAATAGTTCCCGTAGCTGTCGAAGCCATGCCGAAAGTGGCCCCGTGGAATACCCGGAGGATTAACAGGAAAGTTATACTATTGACTAAAAAATACAAAAGCGTGGTCATTAAATAAAACGCAAAGCTGAGATAAAGCATTCTTTTCCATCCGAGCCGGTCAATTGAACTTCCGGCATATAAACGTCCCCCAATTGCCCCCAAAATAAAAACGCCTGCGGAAAGGCCGGCTACACTTGGGGAAGCGTTAAATCTGTCCGTTGCATATACCGCTATGATGGTAATCAATAGGTAGTAGGTGAAGTAAACAAAAAAGTTTTCAATCGAAATAATCAAAAAATCCTTAGTCCATAATTTAGGCGCATTCAATTTTTTAACCCTCTTTTAATTACATTTGCAGTTTACTGCTGAACAATCAATTAGTTTTACATTCACCCCACCCGGATAACCAGATACCTCCTAGTTAAACATAACCTAACTGAATAATTGCCGGCAAAATCAATCGTACCGGCTTTTGCAATGAAATTCATCACCCGGCCTACCCTGTTACCAAAATACTTCACCAAAACTGATTTCACAGCCTATTAAAACTACTACTGTCGGCTTATAATTTTATGGCGTTGCTTATGCTAGCTCCACGCTCTGCGTATTTAACAATATCCTCCAGCTGGTTCAGGCTCAATTCTCTAAACTGCTCTATGTCGCAATCGCCATAGATGGCTTTAATCTTTTGCAACGCCGGTTCTTTCTCCTGGATCAATTCAGCCTCCGTCGGGCTGAGCAGGGTAACCTTTCCGAAACCCAGATAAAATCGACTAACTTCATCCTTTCACCAACTCCCTTTCTATCACAAAAATAATTATAACATATCATCGTGGTGTACCTCAGCCGGTAACGGGTAATTGAGGCACGGACCAGGCCGCGGGCAAGTCTAGGCCAAATTACAGGCAAATTAACGTTTCTACCCTCCGCCAGATAGTTTAAGCAAAACCACAGAAACAACCGTCATATAGCGACATTGTTAACACCACCGGCATGATAAGCCAAGTTATATAGTTTTAGCTTTTTCCTTAATAACTGAATTCGTTTCTTTCTCTGGCTCTTATTTAGACGTCAATAACTACTTCCACCCCCTCCCGGAGAAGTTATTGTGAAATTGCATAATTTTAGGGGCACAAAAAACAGACGCTTTGTCTCCTAGGGTTCAACGTCCATGGAGGCTTCTTCTTTCTCCTCATGGTTCGATATATAATTACCCAAGAGATACTGAAAATAGTATAATATATTAGTTAACCAGGCTACTGACAGCACCGGCTAACGATGGATGGGATTTTGAATGGAAAAAACCAGGAGAAAGTGGTGGTTTGAAAAAATGGACGTGGAAAGTGGTAAAAAACGGTTGGGGAAAGATTCCCTGGCCCGGTACCTTGGTATTGAATTAACCGATATGGAACCGGGATACGCTCAGGCTGTTATGGAAGTAAAACCGGAATTGCTGAATGGCGTAAATATTACCCACGGTGGCGCGATTTTCAGCCTGGTAGACGTTGTAATCGCCGCGGCGAGTAATGCCCACGGTCCCGTGGCGCTGGCTTTGAATGTAAGCATACATTTTATCAAGGCTACAAAAGAAGGCGTTATTCTCACCGCCACTGCCCGCGAAGACAATCTAACCAGAAAGACTGGAATTTACCGGGTTGAAGTTCGGGATGAACATAATAGTTTGATTGCTTTGGCGGAAGGGTTGGTTTATCGCCCCTCAGGGGACTAGATATTGTCAAAACGGGCCGGCGCAAACGCTCTCCGGATTGGTGGAGCCCGGAGGCGTTTGCGCCAGCCTGCTTTGACAAAAAGCTATTTGGAACCCTTATTTTTTAACTTTTGGTTAACATTATCCTCACAGGTTGTGTCATCGCAACTTTCGCAGGTTGTCTCCGAACTGGTTTCGCTCAGAGCTTCATCTGAAACCCTGTTTTTTTTGGAAAATGGACATTTTGCCATCTTTATTCCCCCTCGTGAGAATTTATTATTTATTAATGAAATATCCGGGAGCAATTTTTTATACTGTCGGTTAATTCACCTCCTGATTTTATTTTGGCCAATAATAAACCACAAAAAACAAGGGAGATGATGGATTAAAAATAAAAAAATATCATGCGGCGGTACCTCTTCTAAGGTATTAGATATATTATAATTGAGGTGTTTAAATTTGGATCCTTGGGAAGGCAAGCATATCTGGATTTGGGAGCTTGAGCAGTGCGGCGCGCCTCAGGATGTGGTAAATAAGGCCGTGGCTATCGGCCTGGCCGGACTCTTGGTTAAGGGCTGGGACGGTTCCAATTACTGGTCACAAGTGGAATCCATTGTTGAAAAGGCGCATAATGCTGGTTTGATTCTCGGCGCTTGGGGTTATTCCTATGGAGCAAAACCGTCTGGCGAGGCTGAAGCCGCCCAAAGATGCGTTGCCGCCGGTGCTGACTGGCTGGTTATTGATGCGGAAGTTGAATATGAACATTATCCAAGCCGTGCGCAGGCTGTTTTAAAAGCATTCAAATCGCTTGGCGTTCCGTTGGGTTACTCCAGCTTTGGACTACCCAGTTACCACAGTGGTTTCCCGTGGCGAATGTTTTCGGATGCCTGTGCCGTGGCAATCCCGCAAATTTATTGGGACGATTTTGGAATGACCGTTGACAGCGCGCTCTCCAGGTCACTGGCNGATCTGAATGCTTACGGGTTGCCNGTGGCTCCAGCNGGCCAGNTGTATGGAAGTGTGACAAATGACTCTATCGCTAGATTCGCGGANATTTGCCAAAATGCCGGATTGCCGGGGATAAGCTATTGGAGTTGGCAACATGCGGGCGAAGCAAGACTGGCGGCCGTCGGAGCGGCGTATATGAAAAAGGGAGGAATAACGTGAGCGATTGGGCAAAGGCATCGTGGGATAAGGCGGTGTCAAAGGGCATCATGGATGGAACCGAGCCGCAAGGGACCGTAACGCGGGAGATGCTGGCTGTAGCTTTGGACAGATGCGGCCTGCTGGATGCTATTAAGGTTGCACGGAAGGCAGCAGGCATGCTGGAACCGCAAGATTAACAACAGAGATAACACCCAAGCCCTGCTCCCATGGAGTGGGGCGTTCTGTTTTTTACCCGTACATAAAATGTTCATAGAATATAAACAAAAACTACACAATATAAACACAATATAGTAATCATTAAGTGGTAGTATAAAATTAAAAGGTGCACCGAATTTAAAAATATGAAAGAGGGTGTTTATTTGAAATTAAACAAAATGCGTGTTGGAGCTATTCTACTGGCTGTGGTCATCCTTACCGGGGCTATTGCCGGTATGTCCTTCGCCGCTACCGACCAAACGGGCAGCACCACCATCGATGCTCTATACCAGAACTTTGTATCAAAACTGGCGGCGAATCTTGGTGTAACTCAAGACCAGGTGACGACAGCCTTAGAGGCCACGAAGCAGCAGATGCTCGACGAAGCAGTTCAACAAGGCAAAATAACTCAAGAGCAGGCTGATAAAATTGCCGCCGGTAAAGGTTTTGGCTTAGGTATGTTCGGCATCAATCATGATAAGGGGCAAGGCCGCAACCTTGATAGCATGGCAAGCGCACTTGGCATTACCACAGAGCAACTTAAGACCGAAATACAGGCGGGTAAAAAGATTCAAGATATTGTTACTGAATGCGGCATGACCATGGAGCAATTTAATCAAAAAATGCTTGAATTAAAAAAATCTGAAATTTCTCAGGCGGTCGCAGATGGCGAGATGACCCAGGAGCAAGCCGATAAAATGCTGCAAAGATTAGAACAAGGTTTTAATGGCCAAGCTTTTGGAAACTGCGGTCATGGATGGATGGGTAGTAATGAAAACGATACATCAAATAATAATGAATAATAAGAACTAGCCTCCTTCAGGAGACCAGTTATAAAGAAGTATTGATTTTACAGGAGACGGTGCAGCCGAAAGGCCATGCCGTCTCCCGTCTTTGTTAATCATTATGGATTAATTGATGCTAAATTTACGGTATTATTGCTGATATTCCTTTCAGCTTCCGAATAAAATTGAGATAACCGCCTCTGCGTTGGTGAAAAGTGGCTGCGCCGGAATTTACATAAAACAGGCTAATATATCATACAAATATATTTGTGTTAATTTTGAAGGAGGTGTGCTCAGTACGAATAATAAATATTTTGAGGAAGATAACCCAATAAGCAGTTATCAGCTGACACCTGAACAACTTACTGAAATACACATCAAGTATGGCTTGCCGGGTGAACTGTCACCAGGTCATAAGGCTAAAAAAAGTAGAAGGCATATGAATATTATGTCGAGATGGGGTAATCAAAAAAATAAGACAACGATCGAATAGGGAGAGGACCGGACAGAACAACGGGCGTAACTACCGACAGAAGCAGCGGAGCCATCGGAGTGGATACCAACCCCCGATGGCTTGGGCGGATACATACAGACCACCAAAAAAAGCGGCCGTTGAAACGCCTGGTTTCCTGGAAGTACCGCAGAAAACAATTATTAGCAACGGGGTAAACCCTTTGTTATAAAAACAGTTTTGTATAACAAAATCTTTTTTGCTTGCAGGAAAATCCCATCACGATGTTTAATTATCCTATACCCTACAAAGAGGAGAATTCATCCATGCCTGATAATAAAGAATTGGTAAATATGCTCCGCGCCGTCATGCAGGAGGAAATGCAGTCCGTCAGGCAAGAAGTCCGAACCATCGTTCAGGAGGAATTGAAGCCTATACGCCGCAGTCAATGATTTAAAGACCATCAACCGTAGGTCACACAAGGAGGTATTTAGTCAACTCAATGCCATCTGGGATGATGTTAAACGCATCGACAGCTGTCTTGATGTTCAAGAGAAAAAGGCGATTCGATAAGTACCCGGCCACAGCGCCGGGTTTTTGCTTTTCCTGGTCCTTTTTCCTAGTGGTTCTCAGGCCGTATATTTTGTTTGTTGCTCCTTCTAAAATGTTTGGCACATTTTCTGGCACATTTTCATTAAAAATCCTCCGGATTAAAACCCGGAGGTCTTGATTTTTCTGGCCTCCCAGACAGGATTCGAACCTGTGACCTACGGATTAGAGTAGTTTCATTAATTCTCTGAAGATATCTTGATATAACATAAAGTCCTGCCGTACCTGAATTTTTATATGGTAAAAATGTTAGCTAGAGCCTGTTGAGAAACCGATTTTCTCAATTTTGAGAATCGATTTTCTATGTCAAATATAGTTAAAAAGATTAAATGCGCTTATAAAAAATCTAAAAGCGACACAACCTGTCAAAAACGCATGTAAATCACCTAAAACAGAATCCTTATTAACAATAGATCAAGCATTATCGAGTTAACTAACAAATTAATTATTCTTAATAATACTCTTGAAGAAACATTATGCGTATTGAAGAACAAACTGATGAACTAAAATTGTTTTCATAACAAGATTTATTCTCGCTATAATCTTACAAAGGAGGTTAAATATGATTCGTTTAATAAACTCTTTTGTTTTATTTCTTTAAAATCACATTAGCTTTTACAGTAATAAATTGTTCCGAAAGAAAAATTATGCAATTAAAACAAGAAATATAACTTAATAATAGATGTTTAGAAAATCTTGAACAGCGTGTTGACATTAATAATAAATATATAAACTGCCAATTATTACAAAATTCAAGTTCTTAATTGTTAATTAAATTATTTTATGCTAAAATAAATTTACGTGAAGAGGAATAGTAATTCTTAGTAATATGATAATGAAAGAAATCCATATTAAACGAACTTTAGTTTTTTTTAATATATAAAAAAGAGGTAATAAACTTATGCGTAAATTAATAAAAGCGTACAAATATTGGTTATGGAAAAGACGCTGGAAAAAACTATTAAAAGAACAAAAATATTTTACCGTTAATAAAATATTAAAATGTTAAAGATGTTCTGGACAGGACATCTTTCTTTTCGTCGTTTGAAAAAAGTTACACTATTAATGCAGAAAAGTTAACATTTGGGGGGGTTCCTTGACCGTTGGTTGAATGACCCTACTTGTTTCCGCTAGCCTAAAATGGCCGAAAGCTGACGGTATTGCCTGTCCGGAACTTGCTGGATATAATGACCATATTACAGCAAAGGAAAAAGGATGTCTCCGTTGTGCATGATCTGTTAGCGCAGACC
>Ga0067045_1029014_pt1 | contig 24859 bp, 18 predicted proteins | sample TerdegcTABiofilm_FD_59184 | JGI IMG/M metagenome (GOLD analysis project Ga0067045, IMG submission 59184) | Combined Assembly of (Gp0054472, Gp0054536) Wastewater bioreactor microbial communities from Singapore -Terephthalate degrading... | reverse complement strand
TTACGCCATTTTATACCAAAACCCGGATTTTATGCCGATTCCCAAAGATCCTGAAACAAAGCCTGTCCTGAACTGGTTTCAGGATTCAGGATGACGGGTTCATGCCGGTTTCCTCGAATTTGAGCGTAACTCCTGATGATTTCTTCCAGATCATGGCACAGGGGTACATTCTTTTCACTTCTATACACAGGTTCCTTATATACCCCTTAAATCCCTTTCCGTTCTTGTAAAGACCGAAACAGTCGGTTCCTTGTCCGGGACCCAGATTCTCATCCCACCGGTTTTGGTAAAAACATTTAAGACCGCAATTATTTATATCAAACACCAGAGCGGTATCCGGTTCCGCTTCGCCTTTCCAGTTATTAACGGTAGTCGCAGCACTTCCTCCGGGTATTCTTCTCCGTTCTTTTTCTCATCTTTTGCGTTGTCAAGGGGATTCTCATCCAATATCAGCGAAAGGTCTATGTCTGAGTCTTTTCTTGCTTATCCCGCCAATCCCCTAGAACCATGCAACACCACCGCTGTAACTCCCTCCTGAACCTTCAGATTCCCCTCTTTCAGCAGGGAATAGGTTTCCGCCAGTTCTTTTTCATACAGGTGATTGAATTTTTTTATTATTTTCATTTTATTTTCTCTCAGAGCAGAAGCAAAAAGTTAAGATTAGTTTACATTTTGTTTACTATAAAGGGGTTTCGCGGGATAAAAAAAAATGGTATCCTTTTCCTAATATCATCTACCGTTAAGGAGAATTATATGAATGTCAATTCCATCCCTTATTCGCCCTACACCTCTTCTCCTGTGTATGAAAAAACAGGAAAATCGTCGCCACTCTTTTCTCTGCCTGAAGATAAGTCCGATATAAAAGGCAAATCCCCCGGAGTTTCAAATTCCCCTCTGCTCATGGGGTTTTCCGGCATAGTCCCCACAACGTCGACCATAGCCGGTGCAGCCGAAATCACTGCCATCGGCAAGACGGCGGAAGTGGAGACCGTTTCCCCTCAGCCCCGATTCTCCATCAAAAATATCCTCCCCTCCACCCTTATAGGTGCGGAAATACCGGGAGTAGTGGGAGCGGGGGTTTCCACCCTGTCGGATAAAGCGGTGGTCATGATCAAGGATCTGGGGGACAGCGGAGAAAATTTCAAGCGATTCAGAACCTCGGAAGACCCTTTCTCTCAGGATACCGGCAAATCCCTGTCGAGAGTCGGCATGGAAGATATAAAAATGTCGGGCAGTTCCGAATTCACCGTCGAGGGACTGAGGCAAATAAAGGAAAAGGTTCCCAAAGGATATAATCTAACAGTGGTGGATCTGCGAGAAGAATCCCACGGATTTTTAAACGGCGAACCCGTCAGTTGGAAAGGGGAGCGCAACTGGGCAAACTTCGGCGAGGAGATAACCGCCATAAAACAGGACGAAACCGCCCGACTGGGTTTACTGGCGGATCAGGGGAATCAGGTTGCGGACGAGGAACAGGTCTGTAAATCTTTGGGAGTGGGTTACGTCCGGATTCCCGTAACCGACCATACCAAACCCGAATACCGGGATGTGGATCAATTCGTTGATTTTGTCAAAAATCAGCCGGGTGATACCTGGCTCCACTTCCATTGCAAGGCGGGCAAGGGCAGAACCACCTCTTTCATGGCGATGTACGATATGATGAAAAACGCGGATAAGGTGAGTTTCGGCGATATTGTTCAGCGACAGAATCTCATCGGCGGCATTGACCTGCTCAAGGACAAGGAAGAAGGCGAATGGAAATACCAGATCATCAAGGATCGCAGGGAATTCCTTCACAACTTCTACCAATACTGCAAAGAAAACAAATCTCAAAACTTCTCCCGATCCTACACCGATTGGATAGAATCACAATATAAATAGAAAGGAAAAAAAATGAATATAAATTCTATCTATTCATCACCTTATACTTCTTCCTCCGGATATGTAAAAACCGAAGTTTCACCTGTTTCCATTTCCACGCCGGAAGATAAGTTGGATATTAGCAGTTCCCATACCCCAACCGACATCAATAAGGTTGAAAGTATCAGGGAAGCCTCCCGTCGTCCTCATTCTTCCATAGGAAATATCCTGCCTTCCTCCCCTCTGGGAGCGGAAACACCGGGAACAGTAGGAGTGGCTCTTTCCACCCTTTCCGATAAAGTGGTAGTCATGGTCAAGGATCTGGGAGACGGTGGAGGCAATTTCAGAAATTTCAGAACATCGGAAGATTCATTTTCATCTGATATTCAAAATCCCCCTTCACGAGTGGGAATGGAAAACATAAAAATGTCGGGGAGTTCCGAATTCACCGTCGAGGGACTGAAACAGATAAAGGAAAAGATACCCCAGGGACACCAACTGGCGGTAGTGGATCTCCGGGAGGAATCCCACGGATTTTTAAACGGCGAACCCGTAACCTGGAAGGGAGATCGCAACTGGTCGAACTTCGGCGAAGACATAACCGCCATAAAACAGGACGAAACCGCCCGACTGGGACTGCTGGCAAACCAGGGAAATCAGACCGCCGACGAGGAACAGGTCTGCAAATCCCTGGGAGTGGGATATGTCCGGATTCCCGTAACCGACTACACAAAACCCGAATATCGGGATGTGGATCATTTCGTTGATTTCGTAAAAGGTCAGCCTTCCGGTACCTGGCTCCATTTCCACTGTATGGCGGGCATCGGCAGAACCACCGCCTTTATGGCAATGTACGATATGATGAAAAACGCCGACAATGTGGATTTCAACGATATCCTCAAACGACAGGAACTTATAGGAGGAATGAACCTGCTCCAGGACACGGGAGATAAAGATTGGAAATACCAGATCACCAAGGATCGCAGGGAATTTCTGTATAATTTCTACCAATACTGCAAGGAAAACAAATCTCAAAACTTCCCCCAATCCTATACCCAATGGACGGAATCCCGATATAAATAAAACAGGGATTTTCTGAAAAATTTGTCCCCCTACTGCCGATTGTGATTGATAAGCGGTTTTTGGCACAATCGGTAGTGGTGAGGTACAGTCTGGGAACGGACTCAGATAAAAGGGGCAAAACCTCCGCGAAAAAAAAGAGTCAAGCCATGAACCCGGTTGTGGCAGAACTCCAATAAAAAGGAGAGAACCAACGGGAAAAGAGGAATGCCGATATGAATAGCCGAGAAAAAGAAATTATGTCGGAGATGAACGGTTTGCCTTCGAATTTAATTGAGAGGTTCGACAGGAATATAAAGGTGGAGGAGATCGGAGTGAAGGGACAGAAAAAACTCCTCTCCTCCTCGGTTCTGGTGGTGGGATGCGGAGGTCTGGGGAGTGCCGTCATCCATTATCTGGCGGTGGCGGGGGTGGGCAGATTGGGACTGGCGGACTTTGACCGGGTAAGCCTGTCCAATTTACAACGTCAGATCCTTCACGGCGAAAAGGATCTGAATAAGATAAAAGTGGAATCGGCACGGGACAGGGTCAGGGAATTGACATCCATAACGGAAACAAAGACTTATAATCTCCTCATGGATGAAGAAAGTCTGTCAGCCATTGCAAAAGAATATGACGTAATAGTGGACGGAACCGATAATTTCAAGATAAGATATGATATAAACCGAGTTTGCATAAAATATAAAATTCCATTTATAATGGGGGCGGTTTTATCCTTTTCGGGTCAGGCGACGGTCATCATACCGGGAGAGACCCCCTGTTACAGTTGCATATTCCCCTCTCCTCCGCCGGAAGAGATCTTTCCGACAGCGAAAACGATTGGTATATTAAGCAGTATTCCCGGTATAATAGGCACAATCCAGGCGACGGAAACCATAAAGGTTCTCACCGGTGTGGGAACTCCTTTAAAGGGACGTTTACTCCTCTTTGACGGCTTCAATATGAGTTTCAAAACCGTCCCTCTTTATCGGGATAAAGACTGTTTGGAATGTAAAAATATATGATATAATATAATTTTTTACAATTTTGCGATTTTTATAGCAGGATTTTTTGTGCTTATATATAATCTGATTCAATACAAGAATAAATCTGGACGGCAAAGGAACACTGAATGTTACTGGTATCGCTACCGGCGATCAGGTGGACATGGAGATCGCCGTTATGGATCCCACCGAGGATGAGAACGACAGTTGGGTGATGCTGTCGAATCAGTACAGGAGTTACGCTCAAATTCGAGGAAAACCGCATGAAATCGTCATCCTGAACTTGTTTCAGGATCTATACAATATCTTGTGCCTCAGATTCCGAAACAAGCCTGCCCTGAACTTGTTTCACGGGTTCGGAATGACGGGGGGACTGAATGCATACAAAAAGCCTAACTCCTGAGATTAAAAGAGTAACGGGTAAAGGTTCAGTAACAATAAAAAAGCGAATCCATAAATCGAAAACTCCCACCAACTGAAACCCTGCAGGTTATTCTTTAAAATATATTGTATTATTTTAGAATGATTTCTTGTATAATATTCATCAGCCGGTTCCCGGACATAAGATGTAAAAAGACCGGCGGATGTGGAATATCCCACACGAATATGCAGGAATACGAGCCATAACAGATTCTGAACCGAATAAAATATAAAAAATATCCCCGGTATTAATGTCAATAACAACAAAAATCCCAAAAAACTTTTAAAAACAAAAATACCTGTGATTCCGCCAATTAAAGACAGTATGGGTATAACAATCTTTTTGGCTCCTTTCAAATCCGGGTGATTCAAGACCATCAGGAAAAAGCATATCATTACCGCCATAATAGCCATTGGAGTAAACTGTTCCCCGGAAGCCTTTTGCGTTGAAGATATTAAAGAGATCGCTCCTGCCATTATGCCGGGCATCCATGTATAAACCAATGAAAAGGCGAAAGCATTGCCGACGTACTCCTCGGCGGTATCTATGAATTTTTTGTCGGGAGGAAAGTCCTCAAGTCTTTTTTCCAGAGTTTGGGCGTCGGGGATCCGTTCAGACCGGCACTTGAGGCAATCCAGAAGCAAAGCCGACAGCCAGGGAGATATATCCTTATTAAACTTACGGGGATCCGGAAATACAAAGTTAAACTGAGAGGGATCCTGTCCCGTTAAAAGATGATAAAAAGTCGCTCCGAATGAATATATATCGCAGGAAAGATCCGTCTGAGAGGGTGAATAGGCTTCCGGCGGGGCATAGCCGGGGGTTCCCAGGCGGAAGGTATCTCCGGAGTTTTGTTGTGTCGGCTTATAGTATCGAGCTGTTCCAAAGTCTATAATTTTTACCTCTCCTGTTTTTTTATTTAATATTATATTGGAGGGTTTCAGGTCTTTATAAATTATCGCCGGCGAATGAGATTGAAGATGAACCAGAGCGGAAGCGATCTGGCTCATTATGGAAATACTGAGTTCCACCGGGAATTTCCCCTGCAGGTCTTTTCCTGATTCGGATTTGTGGGGATTAAGTCGATGTTGAGAAGGAGGCGATGGCGATATTTGTTCATAAGTGGAGGTCTCTTGAGGTGAAAGGGACTGAGAGGATTGAAATTTTTCATTCAGAATAGAAAGCAGATTTTCACCTTCAACCCATTCCATGATGAGGTAATAGTTTTGTCCATCGAAAACAAAATCCACATACCGGGGGAGGTTGGGATGATCCAGTTTTTTCATGAATTCGATTTCCCTGAAGAAGAGTTGTTTTGCTTCTTCCTCCCCGGCATGGGTTACGGCGGATTCCTGCACTTTCAGTTGTTTTGCCGCCACAGGTCGGGATTTTTCTTCGTCCAGGGCTTTATGGACAATACTGAAAGAACCTTCTCCGACGATCTTTTCCAGCCGGTATCTTCCCGCCAGGATGTTCATATATTATTCCTCAAGCATTACAGGACTTACGCGAAAAAGTGAAATAAAGTTTTTAAATCTTGAATGATTTTTAAAAAACGGAGAGAAAAGAATTATATTATGAAAAAAACAACTTTTCTCTCCCAAAAATCAATCCTTACCATTATTTCAAACATTATTGACTTCACTTTCTTCCGAAACTATATTGGACATACCAATACGGTTTACCTCCTGGTTTATATCGCAGGTCTCATTATCAGGAGTTACGCTCAAATTCGAGGTAACCGGCATAAAATCGTCAATCTCAGATTATTTCGTGGTATACTTAGCAGAATTATATTCTCTCAGGGCGTTTAGGACGCTGTCCATGTGGGGAAGTCCGGAGAGGAAGATGCCTGCCACTTCAGCGATATTACTGCCTTTCATGGCCGCAAAAAGGTTGAAGTTACGGGAGAATTCCGCCGCCATCTGTTTGTCGCCCAGAGTCTGCAACGCGTTGATGAAAGCGGGAGATACCGATTCGTTCTGTTTGACCACCGCCTGAACCTTCGCCTCGATATTCTTCAGTTCCAGTTCGTTGAGTTTGCTCTTGTAGGAGATATCCTCTTCGTGGAACATTTTTTCTTTCACGGTAAGAGCCTGGGATTCGGAGATCAGTATCATATTTTTGACCTCCGCCGCTTCCTTTTCCGCACCCACTCTGGACAGAAGGGCCAGACGTTCTCTTTCGGCCCGCAGGGCGTTCAGTTCCTTGATATGTTCCTCCCTCATCCGTTCCAGTTCGTGTTGTCGTTCCGATTTTATCTTTTCCAGTTCCAGTTTGATCTTTTCGGTTTCAAACTGTTCGTTGTTGATCTGCCGGCTGACTTCCTGTTTGATCTTCTCCGATTCCAGGTTATTCTTTTGCTGCTGGTTCTCGATAGCCATCCGGATGCCGTCCTGTTGAGCTTCGATAAGGAGTTCCTTGAGATCCTCATCTATGATCTCAAACTCCAGAATCTCCACATCATAAACCCTCATGCCGTTTTCCTCGAAGTTGCGGCCATCCCTGGATTTACCCGCCTCTTTTTTGCCCAGCACCGAATCCCGGATAATATCGGTATAATTCTTGAAGAAGAATTCTATGCCGTGTTTTTTGGTTTCTCCCGCCATCCGGGAACGGAGGTTGTCGTAGAGGAGTTTCACATAGTTACTCACATTGAACCACTGTTCGGGATCTCCCTCAAAGGATACCCGGAAGGAGAGAGTAACCTTTACGGGACAGTGATCGGCGGTTTCCATATAGACGATATCCGACACCTTATTCCCTTTACGCTGTAAGAAGCAGGTCTTCAGCAGTCGGTCGGTGGTCTTGGGTTTACCGGTGGATAAGGCAAGAACCTCAAGGTTCTCATTGTATTCAAGAATCAGACGTTCAGGTCCCATGACCACTTTCCTTTTGATATTGCCGTTCTCCATGCCCACCACCATAACCGCCATGCCCACCGGCACATAGATGCTGACCGCAGTCCCCTCGGCGACTTTAGCCGCTTCCACGGGTTTACCGGAAGGAGCCACCACCAATTGCTTGGGAGCCACCGTTCTCTTTTCCCTGACCTGCATCTGAGACTGAACCGCTCTCGCCGCCGCCAGATTACTTTCAAGGAATTGAGCCTGCATGATATTTTCCTGTGCAAGATCGTTGGTTACGATAACCGTATCTCCCCGATAGAGTTTGGAAGTTTCTTCGTCCAGGGTTCGTTTGACATGGGTTTCGTATCGGGGATCGGGTAAAAACATTCTGGGCCCCTTGACCAGTTTGATATTCCCCGTATCTTTCTCCCGGACGTATATCCCTTCTCCCTCGGATATAGCCAGAGCCTCGATGGTACCTATAATTTTGATATGATCGAAGGGGAAGAATATGCAATCGATGCCTTTTATGACGATCTCCTCGCCTGCTTCGAACCGTTCTTTCTGGGAATCCCATTTGAATTCTTTGGGTAAAAACTTTTCTCCCGTCTCCCGATCAAAATCCTTGATCACCAGAAGATGTAATCCCGAAGTCTTGGTCAGGGTAAACGCAGAGAAGATCCGATTGCCGTTCTCCTCATAAAACCGCTCGAAGGGAGTTTCGGGAAAGATAACACCCGGTCCCCGGTGGTAGTGCATCTGTCCTTTTTCATCAATTATTGCGCAATATTCCATTTCCGAAAGCCGGACAGCCTTGCGGATGAAATTGCCGCTATCGTCCTTAACCACTTCCACTCCTGTGGGAGGAATATAGAAACGAACCTGCTCCCCGGTAATTATGATCTGGGTTCCAATGGGTTTTCCCTTGAGAGACATCTCCCGGATGATCTTCTCGGCTTTACGGGTATCAGTTTCGGCGGATTTTACCTCTTCCTTCCCCTCCACCACGTCGTCGTACACCAAAACCACCAGATATTCGTCGCTCTTGAGGGAATGGCCGGCGATAACTTCCGCCTGTTGTCCCGCCCAGATAGGGAAGGACTGGGGGCCCGGTATCACCACCCGTTTTCCCATAAGGAGATCCACGGGCATATTCTGTCCCATTTTGGTCTTGTGTTCACCCTGGACGGGATTTTTGAGGATGATATACTCACCCGTGCGGGCTTCGATGAAATTCTGAATTCCGGTCATTTTGCTGGCTTCTTTGAACTGTCCGCCTTCTTCATAAACCAGCACCTGGGTATTGGCAAGACTCAATTTATAGGATCCCCTATAAAGAGGAATCTCTCCGTTGGTTTTATCCAGCACCCAACAAAACTGTTTGAAATTAAGAACCACGTCCCGATCCTGTTCCGGTCTGGGCATTCTTGGTCTCCCCCTTTCGTCCAATCCTTCGTCTTCATAATAAGCCATAACAAATCCTCCTTTCGATACCGCTCCTATCCGCCATAAAAAAAATCAGATAGGAATAATATTAAATATCCATGATAATTTTCCCTCTCGGTTCAGACATAAATAAAAAAGAGAAGGAGCAAAACTCCCTCTCTGCAAGACTGTATCTGTTAAAGAAGAGACTATTACTGTCGTTCCTTGGCTCCGTATTTTTTCAGGAGATCCACCAGATCCTGATAACCGTTGCTCTGGGCGTAATCCAGGGCGGTCATGCCTTCCTGATCCACGGCGTTGACGTCGGCCCCGTTTTTGAGCAGTATCTCGGCACAATCGGTGGAACCGGTATATCCCGCCGCATGGAGAGGAGTCATACCGTTGGCGGCTTTGGATTTCACATCGGCTCCCTTGGCGATCAAAAGCAGAGCCATATCCTTGTTGTTATAAGCGCAGGCAAAGGTAAGGGGGGTAAATCCTTCCGAATCTCTGGCATGAATATCGGCACCCTTTGCCATGAGCAGTTCAGCGGTTTCCTTACCTCCGCTTTTGGCACAGGAGAGGAGAGGAGTTAATCCCTCACCGTCCTTGACTGCCAGTGAAGCGCCGTTTTTCAGCAGCAGTTCCGCTATGGCTTTGCGATCAAACAGACACGCCCAGTGGATGGGATATGAACCGTCATTATCGGTCAGGGATACATCGGCTTTTTTGGAAAGCAGCAGTTCCGCCAGGGGTTTGTTATTGCAGGCACATGCCAGTTCCAGCAGGGTATATCCGTAATATTCCTTGAAGTTTACCAGATCGGGATTTTTATCAAGAATCGCTTTTATGACCGGAATATCTTTCTCTCCCACTATGTTGCAGGATGTACCCTTCAAGTCGATGAACAGTCCTCCGCCTTTTTTTATCAGCAGATCCACCATCTTGCCGTTCTTGTTGATTACTGCCGTATAGAGGGGAGTTTCGCCATAGGTATTCTTGCTGTTGATGTCGGCTCCCTTTGCCAGTAAAAGTTCCGCTATATCAGAGAATCCGCCGCTGATGGCAGAATGGAGGGGAGTATAACCGTAGGAATCGGCAGTATTGATATCGGCTCCCTTATCCAGCAGGAGTTGCACTATATCCTTGAATCCGCCGCTGACCGCGTAAGAGAGGGGAGTTGCCCCGTCCTTATTACTGACGTTGACCTCCGCTCCTTTATCCAGCAGGAGTCTGGTCAATTCGGTATTACCCGCGTAGGTGGAATAATGAAGGGGGCGATCCCGATTATCATTGGTGATATTGACGTCGGCTCCCTTGGATATGAGGAGTTTGGCCGCATCCGCCTGACCGTTGTAGATAGCGGTGGAAAGAGGGGTGGAACCGTCGTCGTCCTTGACGTTGATGCTGACTATCTTCTTGGAAAGCAGCAGTTCTATAAGTCCGGTATCTCCTATCATAGCGGCTTCATGAAGCACCGTTAGCCCCGTATCGTCCTTCACGCTGATGTCGGCCCCCTTGGAGATCAGCAGATCCGCCGCGTCTTTGGCATTATTTTGAAGAGCTGTCATAAGGGGCGTGGAACCCGCTTCATCCCTGGCGTTGATATTGAGTTTCCTGGCAATAAATACTCCAACCATTTCGGTATTATTAATGGCCGAGGCGCAATGAAGAAGAGTCTGGCCCACCTCGTTGACGGCGTTAACATCGGCTCCCGCCTTTATGAGAATATCGGCGATTTCCATATTTCCGTTATTTATGGCCAGAAACAGAGGGGTCATTCCCGCTTCGTCCCTGGCGTTGATGTCGGGTTTTTTGGACAAGATCAGTTCCACCATTTCCTTGCTCTGGGCGTTGACCGCCGTATGCAGGGGAGTGTAACCGTATATGTCCCTGGTGTCCAGGCTGGCTCCTTTTGAAAGATAAAATTCCACCAGTTCCTTGTTGTTATTCTCAATCGCCTTGAAGAAGGGAGTCTTGCCGTTATAATCCTCCTTCATGGGATCCAGTCCCTTGGAAATCAGGAATTCGGCAATCTTTTTATCGGTGGCGAAGTGAAGGGCGGTCTCTCCGTATAAAGAGACTACCTTTACATTGGCTCCCTGGTCGATAAGCGCCTGGGCTATGTCCAGATCTCCCTGACTCAGGGCCATAAGGAGGGGAGTGTAACCGTCGGCGTTCTTCTCTTCCAGTTTTGCTCCCTTTTTGACAAGAAACAGGGCAACGGTCTTCTGTCCCTCATAAATAGCGTTCATGAGGGGAGTATTGCCGTCGTTGGTTTCCGCGTCCAGAAGGGCTCCCTTTTCCAGCAACATTCCGGCTATTTTGTCCGTGGTAGCCAGATGAAGGGCGGTGATCCCCTCGGAGGTCATGGCATTGACATCGGCTCCCCTGGAGATAAGGAATTTCACCAGTTCCTCCGACCCCGAATAACAGGCATACATCAGGGGAGTGGCGTTTCTGTCGGCATCTTTTAAGTTGATAAGGCCGGGATCCTTATTCAGCAGTTCCTCAACTTTTTTCAGATCTCCGTCCTTTGCCGCATCGTGGATCTCGTCCGCCCACAGGGGGGATAGCAGGAGAAATACCGACGTCATGGTCAGTATCATAACCCAGACACAAAAATATTTTCTCTTCATGGTTGCCTCCTTATTTGATGATGTAATCCGTATTTATACCGGTGAATTCGATAAATTATGAATTTCCTCCTGTAATAATCTAAAAACTTTCATAAAAACAAAAAAACATATCCGGAACTTATGACCTTTATTATCAAAATCCCGGTTTAACTTCAACTTCCTCATTCCGGACTTTCTCCCTCACCCACTGGCAGAGATCACAACCGTCGGAAAAGGAGGGAAAGGGATTTATCCCTGCCGGGTCTTCTAAGGAAATAAGGGGCAGAAGAGATTCGGTTCCTTTTGTTGATATAATTGATATGATAGAATTTTTTTCAGGTTTGTAGGTGCCGTAAAATTCCATAATCGACTGTTCACCAAGATTACCCAGCATCATACCGGTGCAGGCTTCCAGCTCTCCGCCGGGCAAAAGGGTCAGGTTCCGGGGCGGATTTAAAAGAGAGGAACTCATCCCTTCTGAACATATATAATTCCTGGGTTTCATAAACCGCAGATAGGGTCTCAGTCTTTTTCTTGCCCGTCCATAGGGCAGGATCTCCTCCGGGGTTACTTTAAATCCCTCATTTTCCAGAATCTTTTTTATTTCCCCGTTTCTTTTATGGTATTGCCATGCCTTACGAAAGGGAACAGAATTGGAAAGGTCAGGATCTGTTTCTGAAATTCCCCCATCAACAGAATCCGGATCAACGGTATTTCCCCCCTCTGTCCGAATCACTCCTATCTCTTCCCCTTCTTCCTCCTTCAGGTTGCCCATATAGGTGAGAATAGCTCCAAAAGAAGGGAACTGTAATTCTCTGGCGGTATTAAGGGCGGTCAGAACTTTTTTAAGGGAGATAAACTCCTCATGAAAAGCGTCCGCAGAAAAGCCGATACTATGCAGTCCCAATTCCCTGAGAGGGAGTAGTTTCTTTCTTGCTTTCTCTTCATTCCCTGCCCAGAAACAGTTGGTGATCAGATCCAGATGAGGAGTTTTATGCTCTTTGAGAAGATACTCCGTAATCTTAATCATCTCTTCATAGTATATAAAAGGTTCACCACCGAATAGGGTTATACTTTTGATTGGAGGAAGTCCCTCCATCCATCGTTGCAATCTATTCAGGGTAATAAACTCCCTCCTGCCCGGATAAGCCCCGGCGAAACAGTGAACACACCGGGATACACAGTTAAGAGTTATGGAAATCCCCAGATAATCCAGTGTCATAGTCATTTTTGTGTTGTCCTCCTTAATGCCCGTCATCATACTGTTTTTCGCAAAAGGATTTTTTTCCTTCCTACAAAATATAACCACAGGAGATTGCAACCCACTAGTAAATCAGATCCCACTAATGGAATGAATCCCAGGGAGGTGAATAAAATGCTCCTTTTACAGGTAGCAAACAAAATGGAAAGAGAAAAGACACAACTGGTGGACAAAATAGCCAGAAAACTTTACGGTTTCATTAATTCCTATTCCGAGGAAAAGATGCCCATTCGGGAATCCAGAGAAACTATGACCACCACTCTGGGATATATTATCGAATATCTCCGCAATTCCGATTCCCCGCCTGCTTTTGATATGGAAAGATTGCCTCTGGAATTGATTCAATTCGAAGAGGGCATCGCCTCCCGACGGGTAAAATACGATATACCCCTCAAGGATCTGCTCAACGGCATTAATATATTCCATCAGGAAATATGGTCTCTTATATTCGAAGAACTGGATGATCAACCTCTGCCTTCCCCGGAGTTTCGCCGGTTGCAATCCCGCATCGACGGCTTTGTCAATTCCCTCATGATCCTGGTATCGGAATCCTACATGAAAAGCAAGGAGAATCTGATCCGGGATCAACAGACCGCCCTTATGGGATGGGAAGAGGTGGTAAAGAGCGCCTCCAACATCGAACTGAAGATCCCCTGCCGGGAGGAATTCGCCGCCATTGTCCGGATGCAGGCGGAAGCCATCGCCCGAAGACTCATGTATTCCGAGGAAGAGATCATGGATTTCACCACCGCCGTGGGAGAAGCCTGCGATAACGCCATTGAACACGGATACTCCCCCAGAGGAGTGGACGTCCATTACCACCTCTCCAGAGAAGAACTGGTGGTGGAAATCATCGACTACGGAAAAGGATTCGATCCCAGGGGAAAAGGAGAGGAACCGCCGGATCCCTTCGCCGAAAGAGGGAGAGGTATCTTCCTTATGAAAAATTTTGTAGATCGGGTTGAACTTTATAGCAAAAAAGGAGAGGGAACCATGGTGATCCTGGCGAAGAAAAGGATATTCGGGTAAAAACCGTGAGGGCAGAATCTTTGCCTTATTTGGAGTAAAAAGCAATTTTGGGCAAGAAATTCGGGAAAGATTGTGTTATCATAGGGCAAATCAAGGGGTAAGCCCTTAAATGATGTAAGTTCGATTATTAACTATATTTCACCTAAAAGAGGAGTGAACGGGATGGATATTCAATCAGTAAGAATGACTACCGGACAGATGGGAGACCTGACCGCCAGACAGAGTGGCGATCCCTCTGCAACTATTTCGACAAGAGACAAAATTTCTATCGGCAAAAAACTGTCCCCCGAAGCCCAACTGGCACAAAATATGAACCAGCTTCGGCAAATGCAGCAGACCCAGAAAGTGGACTCCCCCGCAGAACTGGGATCCAAGAAATTCTGGATCAACCAGGCAAAACATATGACCGACTTCTTCGCCAAAGTATCCACCGATAAGGAAGACGGAGGTTTCTATACTCATATTGATGCCCAGGGGAACGTCTCCAACCCCAACGAGAAGTTTTTAATGCCCACCAGCCGCCAGGTTTACAGCTATGCATCCACCTATCAGATGACCGGCGAAAAAAAATATCTGGATCTGGCAAAACACGGCGTGGATTTTATCCTGAAAAATAACATGCACAGGGAAAACGGCGAGGTATCCTGGAGACAGGTTACCAACAAAGACGGCAGTCTTCCCGCAGGCGAAACCGACAAACCCCTGGTCATCAACGAACAGACCTACGGTTTGACCGGACTTATCGCCTACTACAAAGCCACGGGAGACCCGGAAGTAAAAGAGGTTATCAAAGAAGGACATAAATTCCTCACCAACCACTTCCACGATAACGACAAGGGCGGATTCTTCGACAGTGTGGACTCCAAAACCATGGAACCCACCAAAACCAAGAGCTATAACTCCACGGTTTACCCCGCATCTTCCGCTCTTCTGGAAATGTCTGAAATTGCGGACGGCGACTGGAAGAAACAGGTCAACGGACAGATAAAGGAGTTGGCGGATCTCTTTGTTCAGAACTTCCCCGATCCCAAAACGGGCTTCATAAAAGAAAACTTCACCCAGGACTGGAAAGAGGAATGGAGAGGCTGGCAGAATCAGGAAAACGGCACCGAAAGTATCGGCGTCAGCGGCCACAATACCCAGGGAGCCCTGTTCCTGATGAGAGCGGAAAAGATCCTCAGCAAGGAAGGCATGCTCACCAAGGAAGAATCCCAGAAATATAAGGATACCGCCAAAACTCTGGTGGACTCCATGTTAGAGAAAACCTACGATAAGGAAAACGGCGGATTCGGTGATGTCTTCGTCCGGGAAACGGGAGCCAATAAGTGGCATACCAACAAAGCCTTCTGGCAGCAGGAGGAAGGTTACCTGGCACTTTTGGGCATGTCCAAAATCGACGGCGACCCCAAATATAAGGAAGCCGCCGACAAAACCCTCAAATTCTGGGATGACCACTTCATTGATCGGCAGATCGGCGGAGACCACCAGACCGTCAGCCGAGAAGGAACCCCCCTCACGGATCCCAAGGGAGGACCGGGAAAAAGTTCCTATCACGCTACCGAAATGGGCGTCCTCGCTATGGAAATCAATAAGTGGTAATATTGCAAAACTGAATTAAAGTATATAATTATAACGGCAAAGACCTTGTAACAGAGGTTTTTGTCGTTTGGTTTGAAAGGAGACAAAATAATGAACCAGGTCATTGAAACCATCAAAAAGAGAAGAAGCATCAGGAGATTCAAAGAGGAACAGATAAAAGACGAGGAACTGCAGGCTATCCTGGAAGCGGGAGCCTATGCCCCTTCCGCCATGAACCAGCAACCCTGGCACTTTACCGTGATCCGGGATCAGAATCTGCTGGATCATATCAGCAAAAAAGTAAGAGAAGTCCTCGTCAAACATGAAAACGAACATCTCAGAAAATTAGGAGAGATAGAAAATTATCACATATTCTATCATGCCCCTACCGTTATAATAGTATCGGGCAGAAAAGAATCCCTTCAGCCTATCGTGGACTGTTCCGCCGCTCTGCAGAATATGATGATAGCAGCGGAAAGTCTGGGAATCGGCTCCTGCTGGATGGGTCTTATCCAATTCTTCACATCTCAGGAAGAAGAGAAGGGAAAAATCGCCATACCCGAAGGATACGAAGCCTTTTTCGGAGTCGCCCTGGGCTATAAGGAAACAGCATCGGATATTCCCATCCCCCAGAGGAATATGGAAACCCTGGTAACATACATGTAAAAACTCTTAACAATTATTTAAAGAAACTCTCCTGTTTAAATGAGAACCGATCCGGTATAATAAGTTCAGGATCGGTTCTTTATATACAGACAGGAGTTACGCTCAAATTCGAGGAAACCGGTATGAACCCGTCATCCTGAATCCTGAAACCAGTTCAGGACAGGCTTTGTTTCAGGATCTTTGGGAATCGGCATAAAATCTGGATTTTGGCAATAAAAGGCGTAACTCCTGTACAGATAAAAACCGAAGAGGTGTTTTTATGCATAGAGGTGATTTTACCATGCATCAGTGTATAGTTCAGATGGGGAATTCTTCATTTAAGATTCCTCCGGGGTGTCCCCACTGCAAAAGAGTATATACGAAAAAAAACGGAATTCTGGGAATGGAACTGCCGGAAGATAAAAAAATCCGAAGGAATCCCCCACCCTGCCCTTTCATCGGTAAGGCTAATATGGTTATCAGTTTTTCTTCCCGGAATATCTATTTCCCCAGTCAGAAGGGAGTCTTTTCGGTTAAAACCGCCTTCGGAGGGGAAGAAGTATATGAAGTGGCAAAGAAGAGATTTACAGTGGGGGAACAAGAATATCTTATCATGAATAATGATATTGATTATTCGTCATATATTGATTCAAAAACCGATGTGGAGTCCTTTTGCGTGTTTTTCGGCAAATCCTTTATGGAGGAAGTATTCAGCAATTTAACTCTTCCCCAGGCAAAACTTCTGGACGATCCTAACACATCCTCACCTGCCTCCGTCTATTTCAGGGAAGAAATCGGCAGGGGAAATTCGGTTATAACTTCCGCCGTCAACAATCTCAGAACATATATAAAAGAAACGAAAGAGTTGGAACAATCCCGACTGGACGAAACCTTTTATAACCTGCTGGAAAATATTTTCATATCCCATCCTCCCGCCAGGATAAATCCCACCATAGAATTACCTTCCACCCCCACCCTTAGGGAAGAGGCGAAAAAGCGTCTCTTGATAGCCAGGGATTTCATGGACGCCCACTTTAACGAAGACCTTAATCTGTCCTATATATCCCGGGAAGCCTGCCTGTCTCCCTATCATTTTCTGCGTCTGTTCAAATCCGCCTTCGGAACCACTCCCCGACAGTATATAATTCAAAAAAGACTGGAAAAGGCAAAGAAACTGCTGCAAAAAAACCGTCAATCCCTGGCGGAGATCACCCTGGATATAGGCTTTGAGAGTCAGAGTTATTTTTCCCGCCTCTTCAAAAAATCCTTCGGCATGTCTCCCAGGGAATTCCAGCAAAACAACGACTCAAGGGCATAAAAGGGGAAACGGCAAAAGGAATAAACGCCCCGGGGGGTGTAATAATATATGCTTACAAATCCCGGCAATCCGGCATGACAAGGCAGGAGGTTTTTTTATGAATTCCCAGGAAAAAGAGATGTTGCCCTTTCCCGTCATACGCAAGAGAGACGGACGGTTGACCAGGTTTGATCTGGGGAAGATCGAGGACGCTCTATATAAGGCTTTTTATGCCAATAATATGGAAAATAAAGATTTATGTAAAAGTCTGGCTTTGGAAGTGGTTCAGGATTTATGTAAGGATCCCGGCAGAGGTATCCCCCAGGTGGAGGAGATTCAGGATGTGGTGGAACAGGTTTTAATCCGGGAGGGATACGGCAAGGTAGCCAAATCGTATATTTTATACCGGGCGAAAAGAAACAGCGTCCGGGAGGGGAAGTCCCAGTTGATGGACGGAGTGGAGGCAATACTGGAGGAAACCCGCAAGGGAACTTCCTTCGCGTCCAATTCGCCGGGATCCAAGATGCTCAAGATCGCCGTCTCCGCCAGCCGCAACTATTATCTCACCAGGATGATCCCCTCCCACTTCGCCGAAGCCCACAACCGGGGAGACATCCATATCCACGATCTGGATTATTACGGCAAGACCGTCAACTCTCTGCAGATTCCCCTGAAAAGACTGCTGGAGAAAGGTTTCTCATCGGGTTACGGCTTCATCCGTCCTCCCAAACGGGTTTCCACTCTGGGGGCTTTAACCACCATAATTCTGCAGGCATGTCAGAACGATATGTACGGCGGTCAATCTATTCCGGAATTCGATATTATATTGGGAGAATATATTAAAAACCATATCAAAAAAGAGGCGGATTATGAAGACGTATATCAGATGATGCAGGGACTGGTCTATAACCTAAATATGATCTATTCCCGATTGGGAGCCATGGTTCCCCAGAGCAGCCTGGGCGTCGGTATGGGAATGTCGGAAGAGAGCCGCATGGTAACTCAGGCTCTCCTGCAGGCTCTGGAAGACGGTCTGGGTTGCCATGAAACCCCTCTTCATCCCTGGGTGATCTTTTATGTTAAAGAAGGAATCAATCTCAATCCCGGCGATCCCAACCATGATCTATATCTGAAAGCGATTCAGACCGCCTCCCGCAGAATGAACCCCACCTTCGCCTTCTTGGATAATCAACCCAATAAGGGAAAAACCTCCGTAGCCTACTGGGGAGACGGTTCCCGCATAGAAGAAACAGAGGAGGAAGACGGGAAGAGTATGGAAGCCGATAGCCGATGGGGAATCGGTTCCATCGCCCAGGTAACTGTCAACCTGCCCCGACTGGCCTTCAAAATTGCCCACAAACGGAAGGATTACCCCCGGTATTCCATATTCCGCTCTCTGGATTCAATTATAGAACTCTGTGCCAACCAACTCTTCCACCGTCGGGAGATCCTGTCCCATCTCCATGTCAGCGAACTCCCCTTCGTGGCGGGAGAGGGTATCTACAGAGGAAGCGAAGGATTGGAAGACGGGGAGACCATAGAACCCCTTCTCAATAACGGGGTTATGAATATAGGTTTTGTGGGGTTGACCGAAAGCCTGCGGATCTTGACGGGACAGGATCACTTCCAATCGGAAGAATCTCTTAATCTGGGGTTGGAAATGACAGAATTCATGGCGAAGAAAATTGAGGATATATCGAAAAAATACGGGATAAAATTTGTGCTGACCGGTTCCTCGTCGGGATATTCGGTTCAGCGATTCCCCGTGCTGGATGGACTGGAATTCGGTCATCATCCGGGAATCAACGACGGCAGCTGGTATTCCCAGGCTTTCTCACCCCGTGCGGGAAGTCCCGTGGAAATGGAAAAAAGACTGGAAACGGAATCCCGATTCTATCCCCTGACACCGGGAGGACATTTTACTTTCATTGAAACCCTCACCCCTCACCCGCCGGAACGATACGGGGAAATCCTGAACCTGATGAAAAACAAGGGAATAGCCTACGGAGGGATCTCCTTTCCCATAAACGAGCCCCTTCACAACGGCGAAAAAACCCGCACTCTCCGCCGAGCCGCCGGAATCCTGCTACCCCTGGAACATATCAACTCCGCCCTGCAGGAAGAACTGAAAAACAGAAATGAGGAAATTTCATAAACCGATGTGGTGAAATTGTAGATGTTAGATTATAGGAGTGAAACTGTAGGAGGCTTCTCCTGAAGCCGATAGTTTTAAAAAAGCAGGCAATCCTGTCAGGAGCGGAAGCCCCTCATAGGGAATGGACTTGCTGGAGGCTTCTCCTGAAGCCGATAGTTTTAAAAAAGCAGGACTTTTGTTAATTTGCTGGTATTTAAGGATGAAACCGAATTTATTCAAACCGAGGGAGGATAAAATATGATTTGCCCCAGAGACCATAGCGAATTGAAAAAAGAAACTTTCTGCGGAGTGGAGATCGACTCATGCACCCGCTGCGACGGAACCTGGCTGGATAAAGGGGAACTGTCCAGCATCGCCGGTATGCCCGACGACCTCATGGGAGGCAAAAAGATTATCCTGGAACCCCTGAAAGACCGGGCAGTGGGTGATCGGCTGAAATGCCCCCGCCATCCCGAAACCGACATGGAACCATACCACTTCGGTATAGGCAAGAAACTGGTCATCGACCGTTGTCCCCAATGCGAGGGGATCTGGCTGGACACCGATGAACTGAAAAAGGTCATTCAAACCGCCTATCAGGAATCACAACAACCGAAATAAACTTGAAGGAAAGAAAGTTGGAAGTCAGGCTGTGTAAAAACCTGTAAGTCGATACTATCTATAGCGGTTTTAAGAAGGACTAAAGTCCTTCGCAACCGGTTTACACCCTTTTTCCATATTCTGACTTTCTTCTTATTCCAAACTGCCTTCCAACTTCTGACCTCTGACTTCCGACCTCTGACTTCCGACCTCTGACTTCCGACCTCTGACTTCCGACCTCTGACTTCTGAAAAGGGAGGGCTATCGTGGGTATTGTTAATATGCTAAGGTTCGATTCGCATTCGGGAGCCATGATATGCGATGAGGAATCCACCTATTTTATGAGGCGCAGAACCCATTTCGACGAAAATATCCGCAATCTGGTATCGGAGGAGATTTCCGATAAGTTTAACATAGAAGCGGTCTATGGAGGTGCGGGATACCCTCCTTTTCATTTCGAAGTGGTGAGAAGGGCGATTCAGTCCATCGAGGCGGAAGGCCGGGAGAGTAGCAAGCTGTCGGTGGAAGACACGGCCCGCATCACCCTGAAGGAAATGCAGAAGACCATCCGGAGAAAAGTGGATGACAAACTGAAGCTTTTTTACGGCTTTAATATGGATGAACTGAACCAGGGATTTTTTGAGCAGGGAGAGGAAAAAATAGAAATAGTCCAGGAAACGGTCAAGAAGAAGGCCAGGGATATTTCCACCTTCTCTGATAAATCCTTGCCCATGCAGAATATATTCCGGAATCAGTCGGCGGTGATGGGCTACGATCCCCGATTCGGATTTCAGGCATACCGTCTGGAGGGGAGTATAACGGTCATGTCCTTTCTGACGGGTTTCGAATCGGTGGGCAAGGGGAAATACGGTGCGGGTATGTCCTTCGCCCGGACATATAACAAAAAATTCCTCAGCGAACGCAGAAAAGGGTTTGATCCGGTAGAGGGCATGATTCTGCTGCTGGCGTCCGCCATTGTCGCCCGCAGTTACTTTATCGATATAGGCGGGTATTTCCAATTGGTTTATATCAACGGCAAGGGGAAAAACCACCGGGAACGGTTCCTGGCGCCGGATCCCCACAAGACCAAACTGGCCGAGGAGATCACCGTAACCTATCTCAAGGGACTGCTGGAACGGGAAACCACCGAGACGCTCATCCGTCAGTTGATCTTCGAAAACGCCTCCCTGGAAGATATTGAGGATGAACTGTTCAATTCCAGCGAAGATCCCGATCTTATGGAATATATTCTGCGGGGATACAAGATCGATCCGGAAAATCTCCGCCCCCTGGAAAAGGAAATGATAGAAATATATCCCAACGGAACGGAACCTTTTATATCCAACAATAATAATTCCACCTCTAATTTCAGGGAGGAGCAGAAATGACTTCCATAAATGCCATAAAGTTCGATGAATACTCCGGAGCCTGTGTCTGCGACGAAGCCCGGTGCTGGAATGACGAATCCATGAAGATCTTTACCGCCGATAAGATCAAACCCTGCGTACCGGAAGAGATCACAAGGCGTTACGGAACCGTAGGAGCCTACGGAAATACCGGAACTTCCACCATCGGCGACGAGATCAAGTGGACCATCACCAAATATCTCAAGGACGAATGGGAAAAACAGGTGGAGAAAAAAGGACAGATCCCCCCGTCATTTCTCACCATGGAAGAGATAGGAGATCTGGTTTACAGGGTCATCTGCGATGTAAAGCACCTGCATATAAACGATCAACTGCAGGGAAGATTCGGTTTTTCCACACCGGATTTTGTCCGGGGGTTTTATAAGGCTGGAGAAAAAGAGATAAAAATAAAGGAAAAGGAAGTTATCGAAACCGTTGAAAAATTTCTGACCTGGAAGGACATGTTCGAGGAAGCCCGGCCGGTGTTCCTGAACGCGGGCATCCTGGCGGGATATGAGGAAACCAGGGGATTCCGCCTGTTTCACTATTCTATCATCGAGGGTTTTTACGAACCGGTCCAGGCGGCATTCATCGTGGATGGCTCCGGCAGAGACATGGCGGGCTCCTCCCTTTCCGACTATTTCTCCCGCAAGACCGTTCCGGAAAGAGGCGGCATAGATCCCACCGAGGGGATGATAGCAATTCTTTCGGCGGTCAATTCCGCATCCCGCACCAATCTGGGAGTGGAGGGATATTTTAATATAATACTTATCAACGGCAGGGAAAAGGACTATAATAAAAGGCTGATTGAGATAAACGATCACCGTTCCAAACTGGCATCGGAGATTGTGGCTGCAGGAGATTTTCACCTCATAACGAAAGACAGTACCTACCATCTCATAAAGGGTCTTTTTTTCGAGGAGAAACCCTATCCCGAAATAGCCAGACAGTTTATCCGCTCCGCCATATCCCGCCCCCAACTGAGCAGATTTTTGAGAGGATATAAAATCTGACAGCCTAATCGGGCAATACGGGGATTCAGGGTTATGAATACGGTTGCTTACGGTTTCCGTATTATACTCATACTTAAATCTACGATCATCACCCTGAACGGATGAGCTCCCGTTTTTATCGGGGTCGGGAGACCCCTCCTACATGAAGGAACTTTTAAGGAGTAGTATAGTAATCGCGGGTTTTCTGTTCCTCATTCATTATGATCCGCAGCATATCGATGCCGAACTCTTCCAGATGAGCCAGCAGCTCCTCGTTGTTCCCCGGACGATAGACCAGGCGGGAATCCCCCACTTTTCTCAAAACCGAGATATGCTGCAGGTCAAAAAGCCGGAGAAAATAGGAGGAATGGGTTACTGCCAGTACCTGACATCTTTCCGAGGCTCTTAAAATCAGTTCCGCTATATATGGAAAAGAGCGGGGATGTAAACCCAGTTCCGGTTCGTCTATACATATCAGTCCCGGAGGGTGGGGATGAAGACATAACACCGCCCAGCAGATAAACCGCAGGATGCCGTCGGAGAGATCCGCTATGGTCAGGTCGTCGCTCATGCCGTCCTCGTTCCAGAAAACCATGACCTGTCCCGGACCGCCTCTGGCTTTTACCTTGAGATTTTTGAAACCGGGGATTACCTCCCGCAGATATGCCTGCAATTCCTGAAATATATCAGGATATTCGGTCATCAGATAAAATATCACCGATGTCAGGTTTCCTGCGTCTTCCCGGAGTACCGGTTCCTCGGAAATAAGCGCCGGTTTGCTGAGTCTTTCCCGATCTATCTGGAAAGCGGAATAAAATTTCCAGGATTGAATGAAATTCCTTAATCGGGACAAAGTATCCATGCGGGGATCCATGATAGTGCCCAGCATGAGTTTATTGGCTTTTTTCAGATTCCACTTCTCTTCTCCGCCGTTGATGGGGTTGCCGATGGAACCCTCGCCGAATTCAAAATCCAGATAGATCCTGGTTTTCTTCTCCGGCGGAATAGACTCGCCTGTCTCTTCACCGGGTTCTATTCTGGAAAAGACCTTTTCGAAATTAACTTTTATTTTCCCCAGATACCCCATAAGGTGGCCCGCATAAAAGAGAGGAGATTTATCCCCATCCGGAAGAATCTCCATGGTCCACAGCAGTTCCTTGGGACCCGGTTTGTAAAATATTTCCTGTCCGATGGAATCCTTGACGATTTCCGGGGGAATCTCTTCCATATAACAGGAGTCTCTTAAAAATTTCAAAAATTCCATGAGGCTGGATTTGCCCGAACCGTTGGCGCCCACCAGAATATTTGGATTGGAAAACTCCACCAGAGTATCCTTGAAGGGACGAAATCCCTGAATCTGCAGAGCCTTGACCATAGGCAGGTTATTCATTTTTTTGCTCCTTGTAAGTGATGATCCGATTTGGGTCAACCCTGTCCAACTCCTGCGGAAAGGGATCCCGCAGCCTAAAAGTATATCTTTAATTTACTAAAAGAAGGAATTTTCTCTCTCATGAATGGAAGGAAAGAATGAGAAAAAAAGGAAATCTTATCCCAATTTAATATAATCGGTTTTAGCGGGTTTAAATTCGATTGAAAATCCCTCTCACATAAGGTATAATCAAGAAAATTTACTATAAGGAGAATCGGGAATGTCAGAAAAAGTACTGGTATTTACCGCCTGGCCCTATGCCAACGGCGATCTTCACCTGGGACATATAGCGGGTTGCTACCTGCCGGCGGATATATTCGCCCGTTTTCAGAGAATGACGGGGAAGGATGTTTTGATGCTGTCGGGCAGCGATCAGCATGGAACTCCCATCACGGTGAGAGCCGATGCCGAAGGAGTTGATCCTTCGGTAATTGCCCACCGATACCATGAAAGTTTTCTCAAATCCTGGGAACAACTGGGCATCGGTTACACCCTGTTCACCCGCACGGGAACCGACAACCACCGGGAGACGGTTCATGATATTTTTCTTAACCTGCTGGAAAAGGGGTATATATACAAACAGGTCATGAAATCCCCCTATTGTGAGAAATGCAATCGATTCCTGCCCGACAGGTACGTGGAGGGGGAATGTCCCCTTTGCCATTTCGACAACGCCCGGGGGGATCAGTGCGACAACTGCGGAAAACCTCTTAATCCGGAAGATCTCATCGGTGCCCGGTGCAAACTCTGCGGAGCGTCGCCGGTCATCCGGGATACGGAGCATTTCTTTTTAAAACTTTCAGCCTTAAACGATCAACTGCTGGAATGGGTGAAAGATAAAACCCATTTCAAAATCAACGTCTATCAGTTCACCAAGCAATATCTCACCGACGGCCTCAAGGATCGGGCAATTACCAGGGACATCACCTGGGGTGTTCCCATTCCCCTGGAAGGATACCAGGACAAGAGGATCTACGTCTGGTTCGAGGCGGTCATAGGTTATCTCTCGGCAGCCAGAGAATGGGCAAAGAGTAAGGGAAATCCCGACCTGTGGCAGGAATACTGGAAAGATCCCTCGGTGAAAAGCTATTACTTCATAGGCAAGGATAATATACCCTTCCATACCATTATATGGCCCGGTATGTTGATGGCTTATGAAGGGTTGAATCTTCCATACGACGTCCCCTCCAACGAATACCTGACCCTGGAGGGAAAACAGTTCTCCACCTCCCGCAACTGGGCGGTATGGCTG
>Ga0067045_1003260_pt1 | contig 24869 bp, 28 predicted proteins | sample TerdegcTABiofilm_FD_59184 | JGI IMG/M metagenome (GOLD analysis project Ga0067045, IMG submission 59184) | Combined Assembly of (Gp0054472, Gp0054536) Wastewater bioreactor microbial communities from Singapore -Terephthalate degrading... | reverse complement strand
ACGAGATGGGGGCCTGTGGTGGTGAGTGCCATCGTTGCCGACTGGAGGCCCTGCAGAAACGACTGGACGCCGTCCTGGAAGCGGTGGGCGAGATGAGGCACGCCCAGATGGAGTTCTTTCGCACGCAGAGCCAGACGGCCATGGAGGCGGCCAAACGGGCGGAGAAAAAGGTGGACAAGCTCCTGGAGGAAATTCGGAGACCGACATTGTTTTGAAGTGCTCGACACCACCGCTAGCGGCGTCCGGGAATCGCCGGAGGATAGCATGGATTGGATTGCGATTCGCACGGATATTCACGCGGTTCCGGAGGTCCTGCGCGTTGCGCGGCTGACGGGGCGTTCAGTGGATGAAGTGGTGGGGTTGTTGGTCAGATTCTGGGCGTGGGCCCAGGCACACACGGACGACGGGTATCTGGCGGGCGTGGGGTTGGAGGACGCGGCCTCTGGCTCACACGTACCGTCACGGTTTCTCGGCGCTCTGGTTGAGGTGAACTGGTTGGTTTGCGACCCAGAAGAGGGCCTCCAGCTCCCCCACTTTGACAGGTGGATGTCTCGCGGCGCGAAACGTCGTCTCAAGGAACGTGAACGGATGAGGAATGTCCGTTCGCAATCTGTTCGCAAATTGTTCGCATCCGATGCGAACAAAATGCGAACTACAGAAGAGGAGAGAAGAGGAGAGAATACTTCTTCGTTTAAACCACATCTTAGTGAAAATCTATCCCTGTTGGAAAACGAAGAAGGAGGTGCCGAACTTTTTCGTGGCGAAGTCGCCAGTGGCGATTCGCCACCGCCCTCTTCTCAACCTCTTTTGGGTGGTACGTTCTCACCAAATGGGTTCGAACGGATTTCGGTCTTGGTCTTCGAATGCCGGGGGAAGCAGCCGACCTGGCAGGTTCCGGAGGATTTCTACGGGGAGCTCAAAACGGCCTTCGAGGGGATCGACGTGGCTGCGGAAATCCTCAAGGCCTACAGCTGGCTGAAAGCCCATCCGGACCGCAAGAAGACCGCCCGCGGGATGCGGGCCTTTCTTTGGCGATGGTTGGCACGGACGTCGGATTGTCCAACGTCTTATGGACGAAAGCAGGATGAGGACATCTACGGAGTTTCCTGATGGCTTATGAGCGACTGGCCCTTGTGGCCGAGTTTTTTCCCGATTTCGACCGCTGGCTACGGAACAGCCCTCGGCGAAGCCGCTACATGGACGCGGCCGAAGAGGCCCTCCAAGGGGTCTCTCCGGAGGCGATCGGCAAGGCCTGTCGGAAACTCTTGGAGGGCGATCTGCCTCGGCACCAGCGGCTTCCATTTCTGGTCGCCCAACTGGCAAAGCAGGTGGAATCTGGGAAGGATGCCGCGAAATGGCGAGCGATCAGTGAAGGTCAGGCGACCGTGCGTTGCCGTCTGTGCAACGATACGGGGCTTGTGGAAATCCTCGACCCGGCCACCGTGAAGGAGCGTCGCGAGACGGGAAAGCTGATCGTTCCGTACACGTGTGTCGTCTTATGCACCTGTCCGGCGGGAGATCGGCGAGCGGAGATCTCGGGCGCGCTCAAGTTGCGTCGCTTACGAGGTAACGACATCACGCGGGATCATCAGCTGAGCGCGCGTGAACAGTACGAGACGTTGAACCGTGTATAATGAAAAGGGTCGGAACGGCCTATAAAAAAGGGGGGGAAGCCGTTCAGGGGAGGCCGTTCCATGGAGGGACTGTGATGCCGCGGAGGAAAGAGATCGATTTCATGGAGGAGCGGTAAGTTGACGATGAGGGATTCCCGCAGATGTCGCATGGAATTCGAGCTTCCTTATCCGCCTTCAGTTAACCAATATTGGCGGAGTTTTCGGGGACGGATGGTCCTTTCCAAGGCGGCTCAGGCCTATCGCAAGGCGGTAGCCCTAGCCATCCTGGAGCAGCTAGGGCTGGAGCGTCCTCGGCCGATCACGACGGGCGTGGCCGTAGACTTGCGAGTCCACCCGCCCGATCGGCGGCGGCGGGACCTCGATAATGTCCTCAAGGCCGTCCTGGATGCCGTTGTGAAAGCGGGAATTCTGGAGGATGATTCCCAGGTCCAGCGGCTGGCGATGGCCTGGGGGCCGCCTGATTCCCAGGGCCGAGGAGGCATTGATTTGAGATTGAGGGTCCTCGATGAGTGATGATTGCCGGACTTTGCGGGATGTGGAGGCGGCGCAGCTCATCCTCAAGGATCGGAGGATTTTTGAGGTTGTCCCGGTCCCGCAATGCGGGATCACTCCTTCCCAGCTCCGCGCGGCCGTGCAATTTTCCGAATCGCAGGGGAAGATCGGCCTATTGGTTTGTGAGGATTGCCACCCTGAAGAAAAATATCTCGTCGTCCGGTTGATCGATCTTCCCCTGCTTGTCGCTCTGGTCTATGAGGTCTTGATCTTCTCGGCCTCCGATTCCTGATGGCTGCATTTTTCGCTGGGAGGGCGGTAGACTAGGGGCATGCATACGGGATTTCGCGCGCTTTTGGCCCGGTATCTGTCGCAGGCGGGGGTTTCCCAGCGGGTGATCGCCCGGCTGTTGCGATTGGATCGGGGGACGGTGAAGCGGCTTTTGCGACGTCCTGTAAGCGATCTAAGGGCGCTGGTGATTGTTCGCAGGTGCGCGGAGTGTGGGGCGTATGTCCATTGGCCCTGTCGGGCCTGCCGCTTGAAAAAAGGGAGAACGCATGCGGATCATCGAATTCCTCCGGCTTTTGCGGACTGTGGTGAAAATCCCCAGTCTCGATGATGAGGCCGAGCTGCGGCATTTTTTGGCGAGGGTCCTGGACGCTTTGGCGCCCTTGGCCGTCTATACGCCGACTAAGGCCGATGATTTGGGGATTGCCGCCCTGCGGACGATTGTCATGACTGATGAAGTCTGGGCGGCGTTTTATCGGCTACTGAAATTCGCTATGGGCAGTGAGGATCTTCCGACGCTAGTATCGGCCACCGGGCTTGCCGAATCGCAACTCTTAGCCTTGCGGGACGTGCTCTATGATTCGACTCATGCTGCGAATGTGGCTGGTTTTGGCGGCCCTGTCGCTTAATGGTCTGGCGGCTGGCGAAATGAAACTCGAAAAGGCCGGAAATGGCCTGCGGCTTTCCGTCCCGGAATCCGCCGATATCGACGTGGTCGCGGTGGGAGAGGGCCGGTGGGCGATTGTCGTGGTTGTCGGAAATCCCCCGCGGCTGCAGATTTTCTATCTGCGCCTCGAATCGGCCCCGCCCCCGAAACCCCAACTCCCCGAGGCTACGCGGCTGGCCCGCGAGTGGCTTTCCCTGGTCAGTGAGGGGGCCCGGGCCCGGGCGCCGGCCTTGGCCGCGGCCTTCCGGGCGGTGGCCGATGACATCGACGCCGGAAAACTCCACTCCGCCCCGGCCATCATTCAGGCGAGTACGGAGCGGAACCGGGCTGCGGTGGCAGAGGATCGGAATGCTTGGCTTTCCTGGTTTGAGAAGCTCCGTGAATACATGAATGGATTGGCAGACTCCGGCAAGCTCAACACGCCGCAAGACCATGCCAAACTCTTCCGCGAGATTGCCGCCGGGCTAATAGGCCAGGAGGGGACCCCATGAGCATCGTTCCCCCGGAATCGATTCTCTATCTGGGCGGGTGGCGGTATGATCCGGGACTGATTGAGCGAATCTGCGCCGATAACGGCCCCGCAAACCTCTATACTGCAGCCCCGCATCTTATGGGGATCGGAGCCGGAAAACGAGTGATCCTATTGACCGCTTTGGCTGAGGTTGAAGGTGGCTGGAGGTCCTACCGCCCCCAAACCCGCGGGACGTGTGTGGGGCGGGGTGGGGGACGGGCCTGCGATATCTTGCAAGCCCTCAAGGTCAAGGCCGGAGCGACCTGGCAGGCCCGCATCTCCAGTGAAATCATCTACGGCTTCGCCCGTGTGGAAATTGGGGGACGGCGGATCCGGGGGGATGGGGCCGTGGTGGCGAACGCCGTGGAGGCCGTCCGCAGGTTGGGGGTTTTGCCGCGGGGCCGCTATTCCGTTAATGGGAGGGATTATACCATCCCGCCGGAGGATGATGATAGTCTGGCGGTCCGCTGGGGCTGGGAGGGGGTTCCCGATGACCTGGAACCCCTCTGCCAAAAACATATCGTGAAAACGTGGGCCCCGGTCACCAGTTACGAAGAGGCCCGCGACGCGATTGCCGCGGGTTATGTGGTATGGTTTGGGACGTCCCAGGCCTTTTGGAGGTCCTTGCCGGCGCGGCGGGATGACAGGGGATTTTTGACCGCAACGGGTGTGACGGCCCATAGTTGGCTGGCCGTCGGGGTGGATGACCAAGCTTCGCAGCCCCATTTGATCCTCGACAATCGATCCTGGGGCGATGGCTGGGTGGTCGGCCCTGAAGGGGACTATCCCTTGCCGCCGGGCTGCTATCGCTGCCGGGCCGAGGATTTTGAGCTGGTCATCCGCCGCGGGGAGGCCTATGCCGTGGGCGATTTGGATGGATTTCCGATTAAGAAGTTGGATTATCTGCTGATATGATGGCCTTCCTTCTGAGCTGTCTTTTGGACTATCAATTGCTCCGGCCCGATTATCTTCTTGTTGCGCCCCTCCCGAAGCCGGTGGCCGCAGGTGCGATGGAGCGGCCTGCGGCCGCCGTGTCGGGAGAGTGTGGGTCGGGGAGGTGCTCTGCTCCACTGGGGCCTAGACCTGTTCCCTCTCGGCGTCCCATTCTGCGGATTTTCCGCGGGAGGTGAGGATGGCAGACCTTTCCCCCTGGCATGCTGTGGTCCAATCGGGCTTTGCGGCGTTCGCTTTGGCCCTCTTGGGGTTCTGCGCGTGGCTGGTTCGGAATATCCTGCGACTCAATCGGGAGACGCAGGAGGTCGTGAAGGCGAATACTGAGGCGATCACCAAGCAGATCACGTGCATGGAAGCCATGATGCAGCACTCGGAATCGACGCGTCGCGAGGTCGAGCGCCTGCGATTTCTTTTAGAGGCCCGGCCGTGTCTTGTTTCACAGCAACGCGATCATCAGGCCTAGGTATGGCGAAAAAGCTTGCCAAAAATCAGAGCTGTCATGTCTGTGGGCGGGTCACGGACGATGTCTATTACCGCACGCCGGGGAGCGGCCTGCCCAGCAAGCGGCCCCTCTGTGCCGACTGTTACGAACGGGGGTGGGAGCGGTACTGGCGGGATGTCGGTCTGCGGGAAAAGGTCGTGAGTCGGGAGGCAAGGCGGGCGAGAGGAAGGGGCGTTGTAAGGCGTCGGGCGGGTCAGCGGCCCGATGAACGGATCGAGTAGGCGATGGCGAAAAAGGCAGGACGGAAAACGTCAAAAAAATCCCTTCGTGCGGTCAAGACCGACCTGGCCCAGGAAAAGTTTCTGGAAAGCATCACCCAGTGGGCCAATATCACCGAAGCGGCGAAAGCAGCCGGGGTGGCCCGCAGCACGCATTACGTCTGGCTGAAGGACCCCATCTACCGAAAAAGATTCCTGGAGGCCCGCGAGTCGGCCTATGACCGGCTGGAACAGGAGGCCTTCCAGCGGGCCATGAGTGGTTCGGATCGGCTCCTGACCTTTCTGCTGGCCGCCTATCGCCCGAAGTTTCGCGTGGATGCCCCGCCCCCAATTGCCGCGGGGGATGATCTGGCCGACATCCCCGATGACAAACTGTTGGTGGAGGCGGAGCGGGAATTGAAGGCCATGGGCCACGGCAAACTGGAAGACCTCTGGGAGGCGAAACCGTGATATGGCGGCCCGTCCCGATGCTGTTCCACCGGCCCTCCGTGAACTCTGGCGGCGGCGCGCCCGGGCGGAGCTTCTTCCCTTCACGACCTGGACCTTTCCCGACTATGAGGCTTACTGGCACCACCGGCTGATCGCCGAGGCCCTGGATCGGTGGCGGCAGGGGGAGTGGCCGCAACTGATCCTTTGCATGCCGCCCCGGCACGGGAAGACGGAGCTGGTCTCGCGGCGGCTGCCGGCGCTGATCCTGGGGCAGGACCCGGACGCGCGGATCATCATGGCGGCCCATACGGCGGCCCTGGCCGAGGCCAATTCGCGGGACGTTCAGCGGATTGCCGAAAGCCCGGAATATCAAGCCCTGTTCAGCCTACGACTACCAGGGCGCGGGCTGCGAGCTGGTCGCTACAAGCGGACGGACGGACATTTCGAGATTCCCCAGCGCCGGGGCTATCTGCGGGCTGTCGGGGTAGGCGGCGCGATAACGGGCTTCGGCTTCGACTTCGGGATCATCGACGACCCGATCAAGTCGGCGGAAGAGGCGGAAAGTGAGGTTTACCGGGACCGGGTGTGGGAATGGTTCACGCGGGATTTCTGGACGAGGCGGGCAAAGGGGGCGCGGGTGCTTATCACGATGACCCGGTGGCATATCGACGACCTGGTCGGGCGGATTCTCAAGCTGAAGGGGAAGGGACTGGGAAAGTGGCAGGTCATCACCCTGCCGGCGCTGGCAACCGACAAGCGGACGCCTGGCGACCCGCGGCTACCGGGCGAGGCCCTCTGGCCGGAGTTTCTGCCCCTTTCGGAACTGGAAGAGATTCGGGCGGCGGACCCGCGGGGCTTTGCCGCCCTCTATCAGCAATCGCCCCTGGAGGCCGGGGGGACGGAGTGGCCCGCCGAGTATTTTGGGGAGTGGCTCTGGGTCCCGGCTGAAGAATGGCCCGACAGGAAAGACTTTTCGGCCCTGGTCATGGCGATTGACCCCTCACGGGGGCGGGAGGATGCGGCCAGCGATTATGCGGCGATTGTCTGGGCAGGGCTGCACAAGCGGTCGGGGCTGGTCTATGTGGACGCCGATCTGGCCGTCAGGCCCCCGACTGAGACATTAGACCGTGCCCTGGACCTGTTTGAGCAACTGCGGCCCGATTTTGTGGGGGTGGAGACGAATCAGTTTCAGCTCCTCTTTGCCCAGGAACTTGAGCGGCGGGGGAAGGCGGGTTTTTCCGTGCGGCTCCCCGTGGTCTATATCGCCAACTACCTGCCGAAGATTCTGCGGATTCGGCGGCTGGGGCCGTGGCTGGCGGCCAGGGAACTTCGGTTTGCCGAGTCCGCCGGCGCAAAACTTGTCATCGAGCAACTCAAACAGTTTCCCGAAGGGCAGCACGATGACGGCCCGGACGGATTGGAAATGGCCCTTCGCATCCTCACCGAGCACGCCCCGCGGCGGGTCGAATCCCTCCAGTATCGCCCCGGTGAACGGTCGAGCATCCCCTTTGATTGGCGATAAGAGGTTTGCCTAACTTAACGACATTAGGCGCCGTTAGGCGCGCCCCGGCGAAGATGGGCAACCTTTGGCCCGTATTCGGCGCGCGGTGTGACGGCGGCATTTGCCGGGGAGAGGCCGTTACACTGGGGGCATGGCTGAGTTTTCGCCCCTCTTTCACCGTGCCCATCGTGAGGCCCGCCTGGCGGCCAAGCGGGTCTTTGCCGATGCCCCGCTGGGGCAGATCATGAAGGCGGCCTGGGGACGACGTGCCCCGCGGCCCCAGGATGTGGATCAGATCCTCAACGCCCTGCGGCTGTGGGGACCCCGTCCGGAGGCCCTACGGGGGATGATGGGGATCCGGTTTGGCAATCTCACGTGGACCATCGAGCGGTACGCGAGGCGGAACGACGACCTGGGCGACCTGGTCCGGGAGTGGCTGGAGTCCCTGGGGACGCCGGGCAAGTTCCTCTTGAGCCTGTTTGGGCCGGGGCGGATGTGGTTTGAACCGAATCAAGAGGCGTGGTTGCTTCAGGGGGCGATCAATTTCCTGCGGGCCTACGGCTACGAGGTCCTACCTTCCCCCCATGGTCTGAAGCCGGGGACACCGATTTACGAGCGGGCCAGGGCGGCGGCCTGGGAGTGGCTGGAAAAGACCGGGGAGACGATGGCCAGCCATTTTCTGGGGCCGCCCGAGATTACGGAAAAGGACCTCTTTCAGGAGGTCTTCACCCCTCGGACCACCAGGGTGGAAAGCGGGGCCGTCGATCTTTCTCCCCTCCACGGGATTGTGGGCCTCCCGGCGGACCACCCCATCAACACGGGGAAGTTTGTGGATGTCCAATCCTCCAACGTCCACAGTGTGGCCTATGACGCGCGGGACAGCACGCTGTTTGTGCGGTTCTGGGCCAAGAAGTGGGACAAGGAGGTCCAGGACTATCTCCCCAGCGGGCCGGGGCCGATTTACGCCTATAGCTCCGTCCCGCCGCAGATGTTTCTGGACCTCCTGGAGGCCCGTTCCAAGGGGGGCTGGGTGTGGGACAACCTGCGGATTCGGGGGACCGTCTCGGGGCACAAGTTCGATTACCGGCTGGTGGCGATTGCCGGGGGCTATGTGCCCCGCAAGGCGACCTTTGCCCCTCTTACGCCGGGTGATTACACGGGGGAATACGGCGAGGTCTTTATCCCGCGGCTGGTCCAGACGCCGAGCGGGAAGTGGGTGCAATCCGTCAAACCCTACGAAGTGGCCAGGACCTTCCGCCCCACCGGACCGATCCCGCCGCGGATGGCGGAACTGTTTGGGGTCGGCGTTGTCGATTGAGAAGGGATCATGGAGAACGAGATGGCCGATGAACTTGTGTTGATCGCGGGAAACAGGATTGAACGAAAACCGTTAAACGGCAACGGCAAGACCCAATCGCGGTTGGCCCCCAATCTCGGTCAGCCCCCGGTCCCGCATGTCGTGACCTTTGCCGGGATCATGAGCGGGGCAAGCAAGACCTACATGCCCTCCGATGAGGCGCTCCAGCACTCTTGGGCGAATGCCCAATACATGCGGCAGGATGCCGCCATTATGGAACCGCTGGAGGTCCGCAAGCGGGCCGTGGCGCTGTTGGACTGGCATATCGAGGCCGATGACCCGGAGGACCCTGAGCAATCCGAAATGGCGGATGAGGTCACCTGGATCCTCCGTAAGATTCCGCGCTTTACGCAATATCGTGAAGTGCTTTTGGAGGCCTTGTTTTTCGGGCGTTATGCGGTTGTCAACTCTGCCGGGTGGATGAAGCGGCAAGGCAAGATGCTTTTAGGGATTCGACGTTGGCGGCCCCTCCACGGCGATAAGCTTGTCTGGCGGTGGGATGATGGATCAGGGGATTTCGATCCGGACTGTGTGGGGATCCGCATCGGGGCTGCGGCCGGAGCCGGGGAGATCGTGACGCGCTGGAAGAAATGGGCCGAAGCGAATGGCGGTGAAATTCTGCCCACATATCTGGGATTGGCCTATTTTCCTCCGCCCCATCTTCGGGAGCTCATCACGATCCATCGGCACATGGTCGAGGACGGCGATTGGCACGCCCCGCAGAATGCCGCGCGGATTTTCGGGGTTGGTATTCGCTCACGCATCTACTGGACCTGGTATCAGAAGCAAGAGGCCCTCGCGTGGCTGATGGAGTACCTGGAACGGTCCGCCTTCGGACTGGAACTGTGGTATTATCCCGCCGGTTCGGAAAAGGCCCGCGAGGATACCATTAACGCGGCAAAAGAGCGTATCGGCAACGCCCGCAATATCCTGGTGATCCCCCGCCCCGCGGGTCCCGAAGGGCAGATGTTCGGCGTCGAGGTCATTGAGCGGAACATGGCCGGCGCCACCGCCCTGAAGGACATCATCACCGAATACTTTGGACATCAGATTAAGAGGTACATATTGGGCCAGACGCTGACCACTGAGGCCCACGCAACCGGCTTGGGATCCAACCTTGCCTCGATTCACCTGGACACGTTTCTTCAAATCGTCAAGTATGACGCCCAGAACCTCGCTGAAACGCTGACCAGCGAGCTGGTGGCCCGCATTGTGAAATGGAACTTTCCCTGGATTGAGGATTGCCCGCTCCGCCTGGTCATCGAGACAGAAAAGCCCGACACGCTCGACCGCCTGCAAGCGATTCAAGCGGCCTACCAGATGGGGTTGGCCATCCGAGCTCGGGATGTTCGCGAGCTTCTCGGCCTAGCCGAACCGGCAGAGGATGATGAGGTGCTTTCCATCAGGGCCGATGAAGGAAAATCGCAACAGGCGACCGGCTTTTCCGATCTTGGCGGGGTGGGGGAGGTCCCCGCGGACCCTTTCTCCGGCTTGACCGGCCACCGGCAGGGCTTGACGCGGGATTAGGTCCTCTCCCGGAAACCTACGCCCGCGAAAAGAAGCCCGAGGGGATCACGCGGGTGTACCAGGGGCGTTTGCAGATTCTCCTCAAAAGCCGCTGGCACAGTCTGCAGGAGCCAGAGCAGGACCCGGAAAAGTGGCGGCGGGGTTTCATCGAGAGCGGGAAAACCGATCCCCTTTCGGACCATCCGCTTCGGGAACGACTGCGAACGATCTGGCAGAGTGTCTCGGAAAGTCTGGGGTTCGGTCGAAAACGGCGGGAGCGGGAACAGCGGCGGAAGAACAACCGCCGGATGGCGGAGCACGCCATCATGCGCATCTGGCCCAGTCTGGGTGAAGAAGCCAAGCGACGACTGGCTCAGCACCATGCCACGATGATCGTGTGCAGTGACCTGGAGGAGGTAGCCCAGTGGGACACACACCTGAAAAACGTGTTTGGAAAAAACGTCCAGCGCTCCAGCCTCGGAGGATTTGTTCGATGGGTGGAAACCAAGGATGGGAGGCGTTTAGCCATTGTCGTATGGAATGGCCCCGCAAAGTCAGTCCATGAATATTATCTTTACGCCCACGAGCTGGCGCACATCGTGGATCGAGACACGTCCGGCGACAGGATCAGCAACTCAGACGAATGGCAAGCGGCATGGGAATCGGAAAAGGAGGAAATTGTTCATTCCGTTTATCAGCCGGAACTGAAAGAGGCCATTCTAAGAAACCCTCAGGAAGCATTCGCCACGTTGCTGGCCTTGTATTGGATCAATCCTCGGATTTTTCGCACTCAAAGGCAAACCATACGTCGGTTCTTGGTGGAACGTCGTCTGGTTCATCGGGAGGGGGAGAAGTTCCCAGCATAAGGGGAAAGTAAACAGAATCCGGCATTCGGTCCTCAAACGGCACGTAGTCTGAATAATCATGGCCCGGAACAGGAATACAGATTGACTCGATGTCTCCTGTTTCGGGGCAGCACCAGGTGATGACCTTGACCTTTTCCTTGTGCATGTCCCTATCTCGGACCACCACGTACCATCGGCCCTCATAAAACCTCCAGGGGCAGCGCCAGCGTCGCCAGCGATAGTGGGCGTAGGCCAAGAACACACGGTGTGCCAGCCGCTTGAGAGGGTCGAGAAGAGCTGAGAGTTTCATGGCGCCAACCTCCCGCACTTGTTGAGTGCCGCCTGATGATAGTGGCAGGATTTTGGAAAACCGACCCCTTATATTATCGTCATGAGCGTGGCCGTTGACAAACCCAAAAACCGAACCGCCGACAGCCTGTTTTCCCCCGACAAGTTTGTTACCAAACCGGGGGTGGTGGTGTTTGCCGAGCACCGCACCCAGTTACGGGACGGCACGCCGGTGACCTACGACCGGGAGGTGCTGGAGAAGATCGCCGCCAACTGCAACCGGCGGATTGAGGAGACCGGCAACTACGCCGCGGTGTGCATCGGCCACACGGATCGGGACAGCGGCGACAAGCCCCTGGTGGGTTTTGCCGGGCCGTTTCGGGTGGAGGAGCGGGACGGGCGGGCCGTGATTGTGGCCGACTTCCACATCTTCCAGGAGGCCGTTGATCAACTCCGCCATTTCCCGCGGCCCAGTCCGGAGGTCTGGATCCCGCGGGACGGGTTTGACCCGGAGCGGATTTTTCTTGATCCGATCGCCATGCTGGGGGCCGAGACGCCGCGGCTGGATTTGGGGATGACGTTCCTTTATCACGCCCGTGCCGGGGCCATGATCTGTGAGAAATACGCCGCCGCAATGCCCGCAGCGGGGAATGTGGCGTTTCCGGAGTTTGGTTCTCAGAACAAGGTGGATTATACGATGCCTGCCAATCTCACGCCCGAAGACATCCAGGCCATTTTGAAGGCCATTGAGAGCACCGACTGGTACAAGTGGATTCGTCAGCAGATGGCGGCCAGTCAGAAGCCGGGGGAGGGTCAGCCGGAGCCGGACAATCAGGGGCCGCCCGCCGAGGATCAGGCCAAGAAGGAACCCTACGCCAAGGACGATCAGGGGGAGCCGATCCCCGACAAGCCGAAGAGCGAACCGGCGACGGAAGGGGAGCCGGAGCCGCCCAAAGACCGGCCCAAGCGGGTGGAAGAGTACCGCTGCACGACGCATTACGCCAAGCGGGAGGCCGTCCTGGAGGCCCAGAAGGAGATTTACCAGCTCCGTCGGGAACTGGAGCACGAGCGGGCCTTGCGGGTCAACGCTGAACGGCGGCGGGTCCTGGAGGGCCTGGCCCGGCGGTACGCCGTTGACCTGAAAGAGGAGATGGACCTCTGCGCCTACGGCAAGATGGACGATGCGGGCTTTGAGAAGCACGTGGCCCGGATCGAAAAGTACTACCGACCCTTGCCGGTGGAAGAGACCCTGCCGGTCTGGGGCGAGGGCTATGCCGAGCCGGAGGCGTCGAAGGAGTTTTACCGTCGCAAGCAGGGGGAGGAGCTCTCGGCCAAGGCGCGGGATTACGTCAAGAAGCTCGCCAACCGGGGTGAGTGGATCAGCTACGATGAGGCCCTGGAACTGGCTCAACAGGGGAAGATCTAGAAGATATAGGAGATCGGACGATGGTGACTGAACTGCAACTGACGGCCCGCGGGAACATTGCCCCGTTCCGCTTTGTGCGGGTCGATACGTCGAGTGAAAACGGGTGTGTCCAGGCCGGGGATAACACCGACATCATTGGGATTGCCCAGGGTGGGACGAACAAGCCGGAGGTGGCGGGGCTGATCAGTGCCCAGTATGCCGCGGAGAACGGTCAGCCGGTGCGGGTAGCGGGAGTCGGGGCCGTCACGCTGTTGGAGGTCGGCGGGAACGTGACCGCCGGTCAGTATCTCAAGAGTGACGCCAACGGGAAGGGAGTCCCGGTGGCCACCACCGGCACAGTCATTCAGAACTACGGGGCCATGGCCCTGCAGAGTGGGAGCGCGGGATCGATCATCCGTGTCATGGTGATCATCGGGAAAGTCCGTCCGGCGCTGTCGTGATGAGGAAGGAGAAGAAGGCATGCCTGTTCACCCTGCACCGACGAGTGTGATTGTCCCCAATTTGGAGGCCAGCAATCGGCTGATTGTCGATTTTGCCCGCAACGTCAACCAGTTCCCGGTCCTCCAGTACACCCAGATTCAGCCGGTCAAGAAGATCCTGGGGCTGTGGCTGGAAATGACGGTCGAGGAGGCTGGGCGGATCCTCAACACGGACCTGAGTGATTTCAACTGGCCCGACGGTCAGGACGCCCCCCTGGGTCTGGAGGAAACGGAATCCTTCCAGTTCAAGACCTTCCAGTGTCAGCGGAAGCTCTTCAAGGCCGCGATTGGCGATCTGACGCGGGACAACGCCGAGTGGGACATCATCAACAACCACGCCTCGATCAAGGCCCGGCAGGCCATGACGGCGCGGACCCAGATGGCGGTCAACAAGATTTTCGATACGTCACTCTATCCCAGCAGCCACGTGATTGACGTGAATAGCACGTTTGGGGCCAAGTGGAACGCCGCCACGACGAGCAACCTGGTGATCCGCAAGAGTCTCAACGCCGCGGTGCAGCGGATCATTGACGACACGCTGGGGGCGGTCTCCTCCAAGGACCTGGTCCTGGTCATGAGCGACAATGTGGCCAAGGCGATCTCAGAGAGCGGGGAGTTTGCGGACTACCTCAAGGGGAGTCCGGACGCCCTGGGCGCCCTGCGGTATCAATTCAAGGATGAGGATGTGGCCCCCAAGAATTTTGGGCTTCCCCGGCGGCTGTACGGTCTGGAAGTCATTGTCGATGACACGCGGAAGGTGACGACCAAGAAGGGTCAGACGAAGGCCATTTCGCCGGTCTTGCCCAGCAACATGGCGGCGGTCGTGGCTCGCCCGGGCGCGCTAGAGGTCCCCTACAGTCCGGTGGCCTTCAGCACGTGCACCTTCTACACCTTCCAGGAAATGAACGTCGAGACGATCCACGACACGATCAACAAGCGGACCGTGGTGCGGGTGATTGAAAACTACGATTGCATCCTCACGGCCCCCGCCGCGGGCGTCGTTTTGACCAACGTGGTGTGATCATGGCCTATGCGACGGCAAGCGACCTGGTGGCCCGATTTGACAAGAACATCCTGGCCGATCTGGCCGGGGACGACGCCGCGCCGGCGGACCCCCTGAGCAGTCCACGGGTGGCGCGGGCCCTGGAGGGGGCCAGCGGGGAGATCAACGCCGCGGCCCGGATGGGCGGCAGGTACCGCGCTGAGGAGCTGGCAAGCCTGAGCGGGGATGATTTAGAGTTTCTCAAAGACCTGACATGCCAACTCGCCCTGCTGAGGCTGGTGGGCACGCGGATTCAGACAATTGGGGAGCTAGCACACAAGACATTGCGGGAAACCGCCGACAGGATTCTTGACGACCTGCGGGCGGGACGCCTGGTGTTCGGAACGCCGGCCGCGGAGCGCTCGCAAACGCCCCGCGTGGATGGCCCAACGGTGTTGGATTATGAGCGTTTAAATTTGCTGCCTGATCGGACTCGCAACTACTATCCAAGCCGTGGATCGCGGTTACCGTTAGGACGTTGACCATGCCTGCCAGCATTTTCATACCGGGACTGATTGCGGTAAGTATCAAAAAGCCCGCGGATCAGAATTTCTCGCTTCTCGGCTATTGCCGGGACGGGGTCATGATCCGCGAAACAGTGCGGATGCGCCCCATTCACGGCGATGAAGGCGGCGGGCCCGACGGAATCCCCGTGGATTTTTCCTACCTCGGGGAGTATCACGAAGTCCGTCTGGATTTGTACAAGTATGACGGCACTCTCATCACAGCGGTATCGAATCGTCTCTCGACTACGACTAAAGACCGCACTAAGGTGTTTGAACCAGGGTGGATGGTGCGGGCCGCGGGGGATCACTTTCAACTCAAACTCGAAACCGAGTACCGGCAGATCACGGGGCTGCCCCCCGCATTCGCTAGGATTTACACCTGCGCGATTCCGACGCAGCCCATTGAGTACCCTGTAGGCCCTAAGGAAATGAACGTCCTGATTGAGTTTATCTGCCTGCCTGATGCGACAGGAACGATCTTCACGGTGCCTGCTTGATCGATCAAGGGGAAATCATGTTTCGGCGGTGGTGGTACAAACGATTGAGAAAAGCCCTGCTCTTCAGCTACTGGGACGGGGTCCGCATCCGCAATGAGGACGGCGAACGCCTGTGGCGGCGGCTCCGCACAAATAAGACGCTCACCGACCCGCTCATCGAGGCGGCGGTGCAAAAAGACGATCCCGAGGCGGTGGAAACCTATCTTAACGCGACGGCGGAGCTGTTTTCCGTCAAGCGCTACGATCCGGAAACAGGGACCGGACTGACGGACACCGAACTCGCGGACCTGCTGGTCCGCTTTCTCAACTGGGTATCGCAAAAAAAAACGAAGCCCAACCCTTAGCCGACGCGATCGTTGATTTAGGCCCCGCGGCAGTGCTTTTCTGGCCGACCTCCCCGGAAACCGCCGCGGGGCTTGTCTTTCTACGCGATCGGATGGTCCTCCGGTCAACAGGCCGACTAGCGATCGCGATCGCCATGGGCTTCGGCGGGGAATTTCCGAGAGAAATCTTTCTCGCCCTATCGGACACCGATGAGGAAGGGGAGCGTGAATACAACCGCTACCTAGCCCATAAGAGGATGACGGATGCCGCTCGAACAACTCCAGAAACTTTTTGAGCAAGTGGGGGAAGCCGCGCAGCGACTCAGCCAGCTCCGGGCGGGCCAAATCGCGCTCGGCGGCCGGGTGGCCATTTCAGAAACGGTGCAGTCCGTCGCGGACCTGCGCCGGCAGCTCGGTGAAAAGCCGAAAGACCCGGCGCAACGCGGGATGTTGCCCACGGAAGATTTGCGGGAACTCGTGAACGAGCTGAAGCGCCTCAACGAACGTCTCAAACCGCAAGAGGAAAAGCAGGAGCGCGGCAAGAGAAAGAGCGACAGTGACGAACATAAAGACAAGTCCAGTCTGATCAAGCGTATCCCGCCTGTATCGTGGGTCGAGGCAGGCCTAGCCCTTGCCGACTATGTCGAAAAACAGCAGAAGGCTGGCAAGGCGGTCGATGCGTTCACATACTCCCTCGCCGTCGCGTCACGGTTCCTTTACTCATTCACCACGGGACGTGTGGTCACCCCGTCCGGCCAGCGCATCCCCTGGCGGCGCGCGCTGGCCCGCGCGCTTCGGCGTTATCCTGCCCTGCGGCCGGTGCGGCGATTACTTACCGCCCCCGACATTTATTTGCGCCGCACGGCCAGGCATATAAAAATCGCCAGTGGGGGACGCACTCTGCCAAGCCTCCGCGAAGCTGCACAGAAAGTCGCTCAGACCCGCAAGGCTCCTAAACTAGGCATTACACCACCTGGGCATGCAGCTGAAAAGCTAGCGGAAGCCCAACAAGTCGCCGAGCCACGCCCTGCCGGTATTACTCAACCCGCTGCTGCCGCGCAAACAGCCGCAGCAAGAGGAATGGGCGCGCGTGCCGCAGCCGGTGCGGCCGAAGCCGCAGGGGCCGGGGCTACACGTGCCGGAATCGCTGCAGCCGGGGCAGCGGAAGCAGCCGGAGCTGGTGGCGCAGCCGGAGCGGGGGCCGGGGGAGCCGGTGCGGCTGCAGGCGCCGGAGCAGCCGCCGCGGGGGGTGGGCTACTGGCCGCGGCTGGACCCGTCGGCATCGCCGCCGCCGCCATTGTTGCCCTGGTGGTCGCCATCATTGCCGCTGTTGTCGCCATGCGGAAGTTTACTACGGCCGTTGCCGAATCCGCACAGTCGTTGCTGGCCCAACGGTTCGCCAAATATTCGCAATACTCCCCCGCCATTGCCTTCGCGGAGGCCCGCATGGAGGCCTACGAAATCCATTCCCGTATCAGCCAGGGGGCCGCCACGTCCGGGGCAACGCTTGCCCTCACCGAGGCCACAATCCAGCTTCGGCGGGAAATGGGACAGGCAAACAAGGCGATTTTGAATTTGCAGCTTCTGGGCACCCTCCTTCTTGTCCACGTTGCCCGAGCCGTCAACCTGCTTTTGAAACTCACGGGGATCATTTCCCTGCTGGACTTGCTGGTGAAAAAACTGACGCCGAAAACACCCGACATTGAATTTCCCGTGGAACAGTTTCTCCGCGGGCTTGAGCATCCTGGCAATCTGCCCCGTGTTGTTCCCCCTCAGCAGGTGCTACCACCATGGCAATAACCGTTCTCGACTACAACGGTGTCAGGATTCACAACGTGCAGATTGTGAGCGTGAATCAGCACGTCGAGTATGATGCCTCGAACACCGATCAGCTCTGCGTGCGCACCACATTGACTGTGCGCGGCGTCGTCTTTTACGGGGAATACTCTCAATACTCCGACGTCACGCGCCCCAATCTGCTCGACACGCCAACAGACGCTCCGGTGGACGATCCTAACCTTGTCCGCCGCGGCCAAATGGTCAGCCGCTCACCCAGCGAGATCATCGCCTATCTTTCCCAACCGCGGCACACGCTGCGGGTGATGATGATCACGCAGAACAAGATTGAGCGGATTTTGTGGGAAGTATTTCCAGCCCAAGAGGGTCGGAATCACACCACAAAAACCGATGTTCACAATGGGCCGCGACCCATCGCCGCAAACCTCCTCTACATGACGAAGTGGGGTTTCGAGATCGAATTTCAGATCGAATTTTCCCAGCAGCTCCGCGATGAACATTCAATCCACGGCGATAATCGGCCTACCCACTGGGCGCTGAATAACCGGTGGCGCGTCCGCGAAGCGATGGATCAAAACTTTTACATGACCAAAACCTATGAAGGTACGATCCGCATTACCCAAGCTAACCCGGAATATCAGTTTGTCGCTCGGTGGCTAGCATTCCCGCAGCTCGAACCGGGCTTCCGCCGTGATAGCTGCGAATACTCCGTTTCGGCCGACGGGCTTGAGGTCCAGTACGTGATCGTGGACCGCCAGGAACACCACGCGCCTCCGTGGCCCTGCACTAAAATGGAGGGCACACACTCCGAGACCCTCAGCAAATACGGCTATTATGTTCAGTCCCAGTGTCAGGTCCGCCTCTGGGGGCCGCCGGGCGTGCCAAAGTCATTTCTGCTGGCCCGACTCGCGCAGATTCTCCGCAACAGGCTTTTGTGGGACGGGCAGTTCGGAAAGTCGGCATTTCTGGAATCCCTGCGGATTGTGGACAGTTTCGGCGAAGATAACACCGTGTTTGGGGAAATGATTCTGAATCGCTTTCCCAACGCTGCAATGAACGGCGACGTTGACCAGGGCGTTCTCGATGACGCGGCGAAGGCAGCGGCCATCGGAGCGGTGATTGGAGGGATAGCCGGGGGCGGCGCCGCCGGTCCCGTTGGCGGCTTTTTAGGTGCAGCCGCTGGCGCAGCGATCGGACGCGTGATCGTTGGGCAAAAGCCGAACAAGCCGGCTGGAAATGTGAAAAATGCCCCACCCCCTAACGACTGGTTTGAGAAACTGACACGCAGCGTCCTAGGAACCGATCTGGAACTGCCACCCCTCACCGTCCCTGAGCAACCCGGTCCAGGCATTGCAGGCGGCATTGCTGGAGCGTGGATCACGGCCGCCTATGGAAAGCCTTTCCAGAATTACTGGCAACACTTACGCCCGCTGCCAACTGGCTACACAGTGTTCGGAACAATCCGCCCTCCCGCGGCGGCCCTGTTTTTTGCCTGTTACTACCAGGTCCCGGAACGCATGCCCCATGAGTTCCACCCCTGGCACGGCCAGGGCCAAGGTCAGGGGCAGCAAGATCCGAATGACGTTCCCGATAAACCGCCCGATACCCGCCACGCGGGGCAACAGGCCGTCACACCGCCCGCTGTCCCCAAGCAGGTCACAGCGATTCACGGTGGGATCGGCAGTGCGGAAAGCCCGGATTTGCTATCGCCATCGCATGCGGCCGCACTCTATACCCATGCGACGCTGATGAGTGACTACGATTTCGACCGTGGCCGGGCCGTCTTTGTTCGGTCCATCACTGGAAATTACGGGGACCCGCTTGCTTATGACGACGGCCAAGATGACGTGGAAATTGTCACCGTGTCGCGGCCGCTGTTGATTCGACGTGTTAGCTACGAGGCCGAACGAATCGGGACTTGGCCGGAAATCCCAGTTCCCGCCGACTACGACATCCCGGGGGGTGGAAGGGCAAAGCTGATTCGCTTCCGGTTGCAGCCCCTCTCCCCCGCCATCGCCCCGGATGGAGTGCGGCTGATTTATCGCGTCCATGCCCAGTATGAGTGGGCCATCACGAGGGCCTTTTCCGCCGCCGATTTGGACGTGCCCGCGTTGCCCCACGTCCGCAGCGACGCGGTCCATTCGTTCCAACTTGGCGCCAATGCATCAGTGAGCCTGCTTCTGTCGCATAACCGCAACCCCTCGCTGTATTCTGAGGATTTCGCGATATGATCACGATCACGAACGCGCAGAGAACCGGTCTTTTCGACCTGTTGGGCAGAATCTGGTACGCAGCCACCCTGGAAAAAACCGACTACCAAAACCGCCGGACAGTGGTGGATAGTCTCGCTGGGGCGGTGGTGGCCGGAGTGGCAATCCCGCCGGGATCAAGCCAGGCGGAGTTCCGGATGTCTGTGGAATCCCTCGCCGCCTCGCGGGGCATCACGGATTATGCCCTGCGCCTAACTCGCGACCTCGTGAGGCGTGCCGTCATCGCAGACACGGGGCGGCAAGTGACGGAATCCCAGGCCGCCGCGGAACTGATCCGGCAAATGACGGCTGGCGGCTACTATGTGGGGACGGCGAGCGTCGCCGTCGTCACAGCATCAGAGACGGGCAACCTCGGGGACGCCCAACTGCTGAGCGCCAGCCTCGGCCCGGACGGCTACACGGGCCCACTCTGGACCCCGGAAAGCGGTCGGGTTGTGTTCGATGGCAGCCCACGGGCCTACAGCAAGGACGCCGTCGAGCTTGCCAGCGTGCTCTGGCCGGGCGGGACCGGTTACCAGGGGGAAATCGTTCCGACGGCGGACTTAGACACTGGACCGCTTCGCAATCCAGCCCTCAGTGTTGCCGAGGGCCTGGTCACTGAGTGGCTTGCCCGTGGAACCCAGTGGGCAGCCCTACTGCCACCGCAAGACGAAATACAATTTTCCGCACAGCCCACGGGGGGCACTTTCCGACTAGCCTTCACCAATCGCTTCGGCGTCAAGCGATACACGCGGGATATTGGGTTTAACGCCAGCCCCACCGCCGTGGCCGGTGAGATCAGCGCACTGGATTCGGAAACGCGCGTTGTTCGCGTCAGTGTGCGGTCCGCCGGCCCTGGATACACGATTGATTGGCCGTATGCACGGTATGATCTGCCTGTCTTAGAGATTGAATCATCGCTCACCGGCGCAACCGCCAGCGTGGTACGGACCCGAAATGGGACTGCCGGGGGATACGCCGGAACCGCCATCAGATTTAATGGAAACGGAACAGAATTGACGGGCCTTTATCAACGCTTCACGTGGACCCGTGCAGCAATTATGTTTCTCGTAGCCCGCGTGTGGCATGACGGCACCACGGCCGGTACGTTGCAATTGGGGATTGTGAACGGTGCGGATAGTACCGCTGCCCCGATCAATCGCACAAGCGGGGATCCGAACGCAGTGAGCGTGAATCTATCGAGCCTCGCCGCCAACCAGTTTCACGTGATCACGTGTCCCCTTGCGTGGACCGACAGCATCGACGGCTATGTGACCATACGTCTTACGTCCCCGCTAACAAGCGGAAAAACTCTTGTCATCAACCGGCCGCAACTCATCGAAATAACCGGTCAAACGATCACCCGGCCCGGGCTTCTTTTACTAGCGAACCGGTTCGGACCAGTGGTGAACGACCGCTGGACGTGGACCATCACGAACGACTTTGCCGGGCAGGTCCAAACCTGGTGGCTACGGGCCTTTGCCGATGCCGACCTGGCCCTGCCCCGGAGCGGGACAACCCTAATTCCTGAATCGATCATCAGCGCATAAGGCAGTGAAAATGAACGCTCTACCGACAACACCGGCCGCGATACTGGAAACCATCCGTTCTCAAGTTGTCGAAGCAACGGCTATCGATGACGAGTGGGTTTTTCTCACGCCCGCCCCGGAGCTGGTGGGCAAACTGCCTCCGGCTTCGACCGCCTTCGCCGCGGTCGTACCGGAGGGCGTGCGGTTTCCCGAATCGCCCCAACACCGCCAGATATGCCCGGCGGACGTGCAGTTTCAAGTGTGTTTGTTTTCCCGCGTCGCCGTGGACCGGGCCTTCGACGGCCGCAAGCTGCTCATCGACCCGTCCCGCGGCCTCTTGAGTTTGGCCCATAAGGTGATTCTCAAACTGGCCGGGTCCAGCCTGGAAACTCCCCAGGGGCAGCGCACACGCCAGCCCATCCAGTGCTTGGGTATCGACGCTCTACGGTGGGCAGAGGGCGCCAACTTGGTTTTAGCATACGCGGTAGTGCGCTTTAGTGCAGAAATTTTGTACAATCTCGAAGAGTAAAATGCTTGCGCGCCTGTGGCTAGAATACAACGGAACGCAAATCCCCATATTGCTCGCGCGACGTGACGAGCGGGACGCGGCGAAGCTTTTCCCGCCGGAGGTGCTTGCCGCGCTCGTCCACGATACGGCCGCGCCCCCGTGGAAGGATACTCTGTTCAACCGGCCGCGCTCTGGTATGGCGGTCGATCCGTCGGTCCTTCCCGACGCGCACCAGATTCCGACTGACCAACTCGCCGCCGCATTGCGCTCGCGCTTTGGCCTGATCGGTCCCAACATCGCCCGGTCTGTCTGCCAGTGGCCCGACTGGCATTATCCAGCTCACCTGGTCAAACTCAATTCGTGGTGGCTCCCCGCGGGCACCGCCCGTTATCCCCAAGGGCTTTTTCTGATCCCCGCCAGTGCGCTGACTGAGTCGCAATTACCGGACGCTAGGCTGGTCACGTTCTATGCCGCCGTTACGAAGGATCAGGGCCTGATCCCGGAGTGGTCCTTGGTCATCCGGTGTTACGTGACGCGGCTGGTTAAGCAAGGCCGATTGGCGGTTGTCGCGCTTGCCGGCGCAAGCCGCGATCTGCAATCGCGATGGGTGCAGGGGCCTTTCCGGGATTGGCAGGAAACCTCCGCCAAGCTGGCCGCGGCCGGGGTCCCGCTGACGATCACGCCCCGCTGGAACGTGCCCCTATCCGAAGATGCCACCCGTGGTCTGTGGCCCGCCGCGCTGGCCATCGAATCGCTGGCCATCAATCACGGCATCCTGCCGGTCAGTCTTGACGGCAAGACCATTACTGGCGCCCCGTGGGACACGGTGGCCTACCAAATCCTTTGGGGCCGGGCAAGCAATATTTTCGAGGATGTTGCCCGCCCCTCCCGGATCGGCGGCCTGCGGGTGGCCTTTCCGGTCGGTTTCAAAGGCGTCCCGTCCGTTGCTGACGAGTGGTTCGCGGTGGAAGTCCATGCCGACACCCCGCGGGGGCCATTCCTGCCAGCCGTCGAAGCCATGTGGGCGGACGGCATCCCGCCGCGCAACCGAATGGACCTGGAACGTTTGGCCGCATGGCTTCTGAACCTGGTGCAAATGATTCCCAACGGCTGGGCTGGGCAGGTCATTCCCCGCGCTCCAGAGTCCGAAACGCCGCCGATTTTTGACTGGCTTCTGGTGCGGTTTTCGGCGAACTCTTTAGACATAGTCCAGCGTCCTTTTTCAGCATACAACCTGCCTGTGGAGTGGCTGCATGCCGGGTTGCCTGCGGAAAGTACGACAACATCGAGCACTAGTACTAGCACCAGCACCACGACTGGGGAGCCCTGTTCGGGCACATGCGCCTGGCACTGGACGCCGGGCAATAACACATGGGTGCTGATGAGCAACGATTGCAGCGACGGGTGCTATTGTGTCGGGCCTCAGCAGTGCCCGCCCGAGGGTTCCGACGAAACCGTTACCCCGTGCGGCCCGGAGGCCATCGACCCCTGCACGACTACGACCACGACGTCCAGCACCACGACCACGACGGCTGAACCGCCCGCCTGCGTGGGATCATGCACGTACCGCTTTAATGGGAAAACTCGCAAATGGGAAATCATTGATTCGGGCTGCGATCCCGCCGATTGCGTGTGCGATCCATCGGGGCTGACGTGCGATTACGCGGACGGCGCGGTGGTGACCCGAAAGTGCGTTCGTAATCCCAGCGGGAGCTGGCCGGACTGCACCACCACGACGCCCGCGCCCTGTCAGGGGGATTGCCGGTGGGTGTGGGATAAACTCAACAAGCGCTGGGTTCTCGATCGCAAAACCTGCAGCGATGTGTCCGGCTGTAACTGTTCCCCACCGAGTTTTTGCGGCGAGAGCTGGTCGGATTGCGCCTATACGCCGTGCAGCCTGGCTCCCGTCTTACCCGAACCAGATTGTGGCCAGCCGAAGCCCAGCACAACGTCCAGCACGACAACGCCCAGCACGACAACGACCTACGCGCCATGTACCGGAGAATGCACGTGGCGCTGGTTCTTGGGGGCTTGGCGGCTGGTCGATAACCCTTGTTTGCAACCGTGCACGTGTTCTGGACCGCAATCGTCCGGGTCGTCCGAGTGCGACGTCGTGAAAACGCCCTGCCTACCCCCGGCCCGCCCCACGACAACCCAATCCCCGGAGGCCTGCTACGGCGCCTGCCAATGGATATGGAACGATCCCAGCATCCCGCTGGATTATCCCCGGTTTGGCTGGAATCGGGTGGCGCAAGACAAGTATCACTGCGAGAACTCCCCCGGCTTCGGCAAGACGTGCGCCTGCCTGGAACCCACGGACCCCGGCCAGCCGTGCGAAATCCGTTTCACGGACTGCCAGATCATCGAGGACCTGCCACCGCCGACCACGCCAGAAACGCCCCATTGTGGCGCGTACTGCCTTTGGAATTACAATTCCAGCGAAATGACCTGGATTTTGCGGGCCAACTACTGCCCCGCGGAGTGTCCGTGTTCGCCGCCTGCTCAACCCCCGGCGCACGATGCGGCGTGCGAGCTGGTAAAAAGCGCGTGTGGTACCACAACCACAAGCTCCAGCACGACCAGTAGCACTACGACAAGCAGCACCAGCAGCACGACGACAAGTAGCACGACAACGACCACCCCGGCCCCCTGTTCCGGAAAATGTTCCTGGATTTGCATGGGGAGCGTATGGAGTTTACTCGATTCGACATGCACGGAAACATGCCAAGGCTGTTCACCGCCGGAGGGCGGCTGTGGGGACGGCGAGACAGCCCAAACCGCATGCATTCAAGCGACTACGACAACACGTGATCCAGACCGCTGTTATGGGACATGCCATCTCGGTTGTATCTGCACGAACCAAGACTGTTCGCGGGGGGTGATCGGTGTAAGCGATTCCAGCTGCAGAGGAAAAGACTGTGTGTGCGTGTCCAGCGAGATCGGAAAGCCATGTGACCCGCGGCTACGTATTGTTTTAACCGGCCTGTGCGATAAAGCGGTGACCACAACGACCGCGCCGCCAACCTCAAGTTCGACTTCGACTAGCACCACCAGCACAAGCACAACCACCAGCACAAGCACAACTACGACTACCAGCACAAGCACAACAAGCACAACGACAACGACAGCGGCACCGTCCAGCACAACGTCCAGCACGTCCAGCACAACGGCAACGCCGTCCAGTACATCCAGCACAACGGCGACGCCGTCCAGCACGTCCAGCACAACGGCGACGCCGTCCAGTACATCCAGCACAACGGCAACGCCGTCCAGCACGTCCAGCACAACGGCGACGCCGTCCAGTACATCCAGCACAACGGC
>Ga0067045_1003462_pt1 | contig 24870 bp, 18 predicted proteins | sample TerdegcTABiofilm_FD_59184 | JGI IMG/M metagenome (GOLD analysis project Ga0067045, IMG submission 59184) | Combined Assembly of (Gp0054472, Gp0054536) Wastewater bioreactor microbial communities from Singapore -Terephthalate degrading... | reverse complement strand
AGTCCCCCCGTCATTCCGAACCCGTGAAACAAGTTCAGGGCAGGCTTGTTGCGGAATCTGAGGCACAAGATATTGTATAGATCCTGAAACAAGTTCAGGATGACGTGGTTCTCCCCCAGAGGACTGAATATATACTAATATCTTTAATATTGTTTATTTTATAAAAAGATTTCCTCTTCAAAACAAATTTAGAGAAGTTCTCTTTTTTACCGGCAGGGGTTTCTCTGGCGAGTGGCAAATTTATCCGACGATCACTTTTTCAACCCAAACCCCGTCAAGGATGGCAGAGGATTCCCTCTGTATTGTAGGTACCGAAAATAAATAACCCACTGACAAGGAGTGTTTTTTGTGGATTTATTAAATTTACCTTTTTATCAGAATAATGTACTATTTGGTCATAATCCCGCTACCAATATCGTGGCGGTGGAAATAGAGGAGAAAGAGGAACCACCCAAAGCCCGACTCTATTTCAGGAGAGAGGGGAAAATCGAATGGGAAGAAAGAGAATTTCATCCCTGGATTATCGTGAGGGATCTCTCTTTCATGGACGGATTCAAGGGAGAGTGGACTCACCGGGAATTAGCCGGTAAAGAATCCTTTAATTATATTATTTATTTTAATTCATTCAAGACTATAAAAAAGGCACTGGATCACCTAAAAAAAACCACAAAACACTCCTACGGTAGTCCCCATGCCCCTTATCTCTATTATAGCGATACAGTCCATCAGTATCTTCTGACCAGCGGTATGACTCTCTTCAAGGGGATGAGGTTCGAGGATATTTTGCGAATGCAGATAGACATAGAAACATACTGCGAGGAGGGGTTTGAATTTTCCAATCCGGATCGGGAAAAAGATCGAATAATTATTATCGCCATGTCGGACTCTACCGGATGGAAAAGGATTATATCGGGAAGGGAATTTGACGAAGCCTCCATGATACGTGAAATGGTGAAGGAAATCCGTCAACGGGATCCCGATGTGCTGGAAGGACATAATTTCCACAAATTCGATCTGGATTATATAGAAAAAAGGGCAAAGCGACATAAGGTGGATTTGAATATAGGAAGAGACGGAACTTTACTTAAATCTCATCCCTCCAGGTTAAATATTGCTGAGCGAACCATTACATTCCCAAAATATGAAGTATATGGAAGACATATAATCGATACATGGATATTAGCCCAACTATATGATGTATCCGCCAGAGAACTGGAGACCTACGGACTCAAGGATATTGCCCGTCATTTCCACGTGGCTCCCCCCGACAGGGTTTATGTGGAATCCTCGGAAATATATAAGACCTTCGACACCGATCCGGAAAAACTTGAGAAATATGCCGGTCATGATGTGGAAGAGACCGACGCCATCAGCAAAATTCTCTCTCCCCCCTACTTCATCCAGACCCAGATATTTCCCTACTCCTACCAGAATGTAACCTCCAGAGGCAACGCCACCCGCATCAACTCCCTTTTTATCCGGGAATATATAAGAAAAGGTTATGCCATTCCCGCCCCTCCACCGGACAAGACCTTCATCGGCGGTTGGACGGATATATTCACGACAGGCGTTATCGAGCGGGTTCTTCATGTGGACGTGGCATCCCTTTATCCCTCCATAATGTTGAGTTTTAAATATTTCCCGCAAAAGGATAATTTAAAGGTCTTTGAAGGACTGCTGGCGGATTTGAGGTCATTCCGTCTCAGTGCGAAAAAGTCCATGAAAACCGCCGAAAGTCCCAAAGAAGCCGATTTCTTCAATTCCCTGCAGACCACCTTCAAGATTCTCATCAACTCCTTCTACGGCTATCTGGGATTCTCCATGGGCAACTTTGCCGACTTCACCATGGCAGAAAACGTTACCACCAAAGGACGGGAGATCCTGCAGACAATGGTTGACTGGCTCAAAAATAAGGACTGTAAAATAATCGAGGTGGATACCGACGGAATCTATTTCTCACCCCCTCCGGAACTGAGCGAAGCCGACGAGGAAAAGTTAGTTGCTCAACTGGATGAAATTTTACCCGGCGGAATAAATATAGAGTTAGACGGTAGATTTAAGTCAATGTTCTCCTATAAAATGAAGAACTATATACTGCTGGATTATAATAATGAACTGTTTATTAAAGGATCGGGATTGAGATCCAGAGGACTGGAATATTTTCAGAGGAAGTTTATCGAGGAGATGTTTTCCCTGCTATTGAGGGGCAAAAAGAAGGAGATCCCCCGATTGCTGGAATCATATCAGTTAAAGATTCTCACTCATCGGATGGACATAAAATGGTTCCAGAAAAGCGAAACCCTGCAGGAATCCCTGGACAGCTATAAAGAAAAAATCAAAAACAGCGACCGGAACCGCTCCGCCGTCTATGAACTGGCTCTGGCAAGTCAGAGAGAATATGCCCCCGGCGATCAGCTTTCCTATTATATCACCGGTACCACCAAAAAAGTTACAGGCTATAAGAACTGCAAACCCTCCTCACAATGGGATCCAAAAAATCCCGACGAGAACGTAAAATATTATGCCGATAAACTGGACGCTTTATATAAAAAGTTCGCCCCGTTTATTTGATAAAATCAGTTATTTTATTTCTTTACCGAAATCCCCACTGTAACTCAGACTTTTAGGTCTTCAATAAAGAAGCTGGAGGTTAGAAGATAAAAGTTGGAATCCCGCTCTTGTCTGACTTCCATATTAGCAGACAATCTGTTTTCAAACTGATGAAATCCACTGCCTATTGGGTGTGAATCTGAAATCCGACCGCCAATAATGGCATTTAAAACGACTTTGAAAATACGACATAAAGTCCTGATCTACATTGTTTTTTCCTTTTCACACAGTCTGACCTCTAACTTCCGACTTCCGCATATCCCCGGGCGATTTGGATGTAGTGGAGGGCGGATTCCTTCAGATGGGCTTTTTCTTCATCACTTAAAGGACGCACGGGTTTGGCGGGAGAACCTAAATAAAGAAAGCCCGATTTTAAAACCTTGTTAGGAGCCACCAGAGAACCCGCTCCGATGAATACCTCGTCCTCGATCACCGCATTATTTAACACAGTTGCGGAAATGCCCACCAGCACACGATTTCCGATCCTACACCCATGAAGGATAGCCCCATGTCCTACGGTTACGTCGTCGCCGATAATCAGAGGAGATCCCTCATCGCAGTGCAGAACCGAGCCGTCCTGGATGTTGGTATTCTTGCCTATTTCTATCCGATCCACATCTCCCCGGATGGCAACTCCCGGCCATATACTGGCATATTCCTTAATTAAAACATCTCCGCCGATAAAGGATTCACCTATTATAAAAGCATTTTCATCAATGGAAGGAGATTTTTCGTTATACTTCTTAATCATTATAATCACCTTGTTTTTTATAGTTATTTTTTTTATAAACGGGATGAATACATTTCCAGAAATATCGACAGTCCCATGATAATTCCCGACAGGATTACCGATACCAGATCCATGGGTTGAATCTTTAACTCTTTCAGACGGGTTCTGCCCACCCCTCCCCGATAGCAACGGGATTCCATGGCGATTGCCAGATCCTCGGCATGTTTGAAGGCATATACGAACAGGGGAACCAGTACCGGAAGAAGACTCTTTGCCATGGTGAAAATATTTCCCCTGCCGAATACCGCCCCGCGAGAACGCTGAGCCTTTAATATTTTATCGGTCTCCTCGATTAATACCGGAATAAACCGCAGGGCGATGGTCATCATCATGGCGATCTCATGAGAAGGAATCCCTATCCGGTTAAAGGGGGAGAGGAGGTTCTCTATGGCGTCGGTTAGAGAAATGGGCGATGTGGTAAGAGTCAGCAGACTGGTGGACAGAACCAGCAGAATCAACCGACTGGCCATGAGTCCTGCGGTGATGAGTCCTTCTTTGGTGATGGTGATAGTAAGTATATAAAGTGTATATTCCCATAATATTTCCCCCTTAGAGAAAAAGATATTGAAAAAGACTACCACCGATACCAGCATGACCACCGGTTTTAATCCTTTTAGAACATATCCGGTAGGAATTCGGGATAAGAACGTGATAATCAGCAGGAAAAGGGTCAGCAATCCCAGACTGAGAGGAGACTGGATCACAAAGAAACCTATCGCCAGAATAAAGGTCAAAAGGATCTTGATCCGGGGATCCATACGATGGATTATCGAATCCCCCGGCACATATTGTCCCAGGGTTATGTCTTTTAGCATATCCATATCAGACTTAATAATATTGAATTTTTCCCCCGATGTCAAGTCCGATGTAATGCTTGCTTTTATATTATTTCTGTGATAATATGAATCTATAAGAGATCCCTGAAGTGCTATATGCTTCGCTAAAAAATTTTGAGCTAATCCCGATTTTAGGGAACATAACTCCGGTTCCTGTGTTGAAAGCCCTCCCGACGAGCAGAGGAACTATCGCTACGAAGTGAGTCTCTCGGAAGAGGGAATCCTGACGGAGGCCGGGAAAGAGGAGATCCCACCTGTTAACCAGGTTCAAAATTTGAAGCGGTGCTTCAGGGATTTTAACTTTGAAGGGGAAAAAGGAGTGAGACTAAAGAGTTTGTTATGTCGTGGTTCCAAAGTTGCTTTAAATACTACCGGTTCTGATTTGGCGCTCGACTTATCACAATAAGTAGTGAACTCCGTAGTTTGAAAACAAAGCCTAACAAAAACCGCCGATTATCTCCACCACTTTTTCCACTGCTGATGATATGGGAATGGTCTGTTTTTGTCCTTCACTGCGGAGTTTTATTTCCAGATTATTTTCTTTTAATGCCCTATTGCCGATAATCACCTGCAGAGGATAGCCGATGAGATCCGCATCCTTGAATTTGAAGCCGGGACTCTGATTCCGATCATCCAGAAATACATCAATCCCTTTTTGGGTAAGTGAATTATATATTTCTTTTGCAACGGATCCCGCAGGTGAGTTCAGGGGTTCCAGTAAAAGAATCGCCACTCGATAGGGAGCCACAGCAAAAGGAAATATGATGCCGTTCTTGTCCCGGTGTTTTTCCACAATAACCGACACCAAACGACTGAGACCCAATCCGTAACAGCCCATGATTACAGGCTTTTCGTCGCCTTTATCGTCGGTGAAGAGGGCGTTCATGGTTTTGGAATAGAAATCCCCCAGAGCAAAACAGTGAGCCATTTCCACGCCTTTTTTCTCTATCAGGGGAGTCTGGCAGTGAGGACAGGGATCTCCTGCAAGAGCCTTTCTTAAAGACAGATATTGAGATACGCAAAAATCCCTTTCCACTCTCACATTTTTTATATGGTGATCTTTTTTATTTGCTCCGCATATACCGGATTTTATATCAATAATTTCATAATCTGCTATTATATTATCTTTTAGAATTCCCACCGGTCCCGAAAACCCCGGTACTCCTCCGGTGAATTCCTCCACTGTTTTTTCGTCCATCATTTTGAGGTTTTTGCATTTAAGCAGTTTTTTCAACCGGGCTTCACTCATATCCCGATCTCCGCGAATCAGTATCATTATGGGTTTGTTGTCGGCAATATAGAGGAGCGCCTTTATAATATTATGGGATGGAATTTGGGTGAACTCCTGCAGATCCTTTACCGTTATAACACCGGGGGTATAAAGGAGTTCGGGCTGATTTTCGTTATCGGGTTTTTCTTCGTCGTGGTTTTCTTTATCCGAGGGAGTTTGGTTATTAAGAGGTTCTTCCCTGTGGAAATCCGCTACTTCCTCTTCAGCCGCGTATCCGCATTGAGGACAGAGTAAAAAGGTATCGCTTCCGCTATCACAAAGATATACCAGTTCATGGTTTATATTACCGCCTATATATCCCGGATCGCCTTCAACCCTGATGACCGGAATACCGCATAAATCGAGTATATCGGTATATATTTTCTGTATTTTGTTATAGTATTCCATCATATTTTCTTCGCCGGAGTGGAAGGTATATATATCCCCGGATATAAATTCTCTGGTTCTCAAAGTTCCTCCTGTGGGTCTTTTTTCGTCCCTGAATTTTGTTCCCATATAATAAAATATCAAAGGAAGTTCTTTATAGGAGCGAATATCCTTACTAGCCAAATAAGTAACTATTTCCTCGTGGGTCATGGAGAGAAGGAGATCTTTATTACTTCTGTCTTTGATACGGAACATCTCTTCCCCTGCAGAATCCCATCTTCCGCTTTCCTGCCACAGTTCCGAGGGACAGAGGGCGGGTAAAAAGAGTTCCAGTCCGCCTATTTCGTCCATTTTATTTATGAACAAATCCTTTAGCTTATTTATTATTCTCAATCCCATAGGAAGCCAGACAAACACACCGGGGGATATTTTGCGGATGAGTCCCGCCCTTATCATGAGTTTATGGCTTTCGGTCTCGGCATCGGAGGGAGCCTGTCTTAAAGTGGGTATAAAAGATCGGGATGCAAACATTTCTTTATCTCCTTCAATAGGATTTTGGCGGTTTTAACGCTCACAGAAGGACTATACTAACCTCTAAAATGGCGCTCATCACCTGAACAGGCAGGATCTCAGTCATAACCGGGGGCTGGAGACCCCTCCTACAGGGAAAGACCTTTAAGAAATAGTACAAAGTCCCTCACTACCATACTTTAGCGGTTATGGAAGGACTGAAGTCCGGCAAGGGGTCCTGTCGCTACAAATTGTCATCCATTTATTTTTTCTTATAGTTCTTAAGAAGCTTTATAATCTCTTGGTTTTTTTGTTCTCCCGTTTGTTCTTCGGCGGACTGGAGGGGGGTTTTGCCTTCGTTGTCCTTGATGGTGGGATCCGCCCCTTTGGATAGGAGAAGTTTTACCGTCCCGGTCTGTCCCCTGGCAACCGCCATATGGAGAGGGGTTAGACCAAGATTATTCTTTACATTTATGTCCACTCCGGCGGAGAGAATCTTTTCGATGAGTTCTTTATTATCGGAGGCACAACTGTAAAACAGGGCGGTATTGCCCTCTTTATCGGCGATTTTGGGATCCGCCCCTTTATTGAGGAGAAAGAGTCCCAGGGCGTTTTGATCGTCCAGCAAGGCTCTTAAAAGAGGCGTCATGCCGTCGTCGGATTGAAGGTTCATATCTGCTCCGTGAGAGATGAGCAGTTCCGCCACGTCGGTAGGGATGGGTTCATTCCCCCGATCCAGATAGGTGCTTTTGTAAAGGGGGGTTTCTCCCTCTTCGTCTTGAACGTTGGGCTTTGCCCCTTTGGACAGCAGGAGGGCGACGATTTCCTTGTTGCCTCCCCACATGCAAGCGGAATGGAGAGGAGTCGAGTTACTTTGATTGACCGCATTCACGTTCGCACCGTTGGAAATCAGCAGTTCCACCACATCCAGATCGCCCCGGTATGAGGCTGAATGGAGCGGGGTATCTCCCTGGGAATCTGCGTCATTCACATTAGCTCCCTTTGAAATTAAAAAACTTACTATGTCTTTATTCCCTGTGGAACAGGCTATTAGGAGAGGAGTTTCTCCGTTCTCGTTTTGGGCTTTGATCAAGTCCGGTTCTTTTTCTATCAGGGTTTTGACTTTCTGAACATCCTCCTCCATAATGGCGGTCTGAACCTCACCTATAGAAAGATCGGAACCAGTGGTTGAAGGAGATCCCGATGGAGTAGGAGATTCTGAGGAAGTCCGGGAAACGGTTGAAAGGGACGGCGATGGAGTGGGGGTTTTAGGGACAGGGTTTTTCTCCGGTAGAGCAGGCGGATTATTACATCCATGCATAAAAACCGTTACAAAAATAAAAGAGAACAGAAATAATAAGGATAGCGGGGATAACATAGTGGGGATGAACAACCGATCCGTTTTTTTCATTATGACGACCTCCTTTTTCTTCGCCATTCACAGATAAGGATTACAGTGGTTTGGAAGTCAGAGATAGGAAGTCGGAGTTCAGACAGTAGAGACCGGAACTCAGAAACACAGATACTTTCCGATTTCCGGTCTCCATTTTTTTTTGATTTCAAATAAAATTTATTTATTCCGTCTTTTCTTTATTCCCGGTCTGCCCGGTTTTTCCGCATTATCGCCTTTTTCTATCTCTTCGATTTTAGTCATAAATTCTTTGGCTTTTGCTTCCAGTTCGGGAGAAAGACCCTTCTCGATTGCCTGTTGCAGTTTATCCTTCATTTCTTTTGCTTTGGCTTTTGCTTTGTCGGGGGATTCGGCTTTCAGTTTCATTAACTCGGGAAGTTCCATCATGGCTTCTTCAAAGAGTTCTTTTCCGTCTCCCTGCTTCTGTTCGAGTTCCGATTTGGGATTCATGACTCCCGGTTTAATTTCGATTTTGCCCGTTTCGTCGGTTTTAGGGTATCCCTCGGGGATGGTCAGAACGTCAAACTTATGTTCTGTGAGGGAGAGTTCATATCCCTTGTGGTCTTCTTTGACCTTATAGACGAATTTTCCGTCGGTTTCGGAGATAACCTTCATATATTCCGGTACCAGTTTGTCCAGGGAGTCGGGGTAGTTGCCGTCATTATCGGTAGTGTACATTTCAAGGGCGGTAGAAATATTTTTGAAGTTGGAAATACACATCAAAAATTTACCTACTTCCCTTTTTTGTTCCAGGGCTTCCGTGCCGGTTTTTTGTTCCAGTGCCAGGGCTTTTATCAGCTCCTTGTCATAGCTGTATTCTCCTCCGCCGGTTTCCGATGTAGAGGGGGTTTCGGTATCGGTTTTGGTTTCCGTCGCGGCGGGGGTGTCGGTTTTGGTTTCTGTCGCGGCGGGAGAACTATCGCTTTTGGTCTCCGTCGTAGCGGGGGGCTTATCCGGGGTTGAGGGTTGATTACCCCCACATCCCTGGATAAAAACTATAAGTAAAAATAAGACCAGAACCCATGCAATTTTTTTCATTTTTCCTCCTTTGATTTATAAATAATTTTATTTACCTTCATCAATGAATATTCCCCGTTTGATTTCTATCTTCCCCTTTTCGTCGGTTCGGGGGTATCCGTCGGGGATCTTCAGATTAGTGAAGCCGTGTTCCGTAAGAGACAGTTCATATCCCTTATGCCCTTCCTTGACCTTATAAACAAACCTTCCTGTTTTCATAGGGGATGGGGTAAGATATTTGGTTGATAATTTGGTCAGGGAATCCGGGTAGTCGCCTGCGTTGTCGGCGGCGTACATTTCAAGAGCGGTTCCGACCTCTTTCATCTGGTCAAGAGACTCCCCCAATTTATGCAATTCTTCCTTTTGCTCCATATATAGATTTTCGCTGTCCAATTTTAGGGCTTTTATCAATTCAGGTTGGAGTTTATAATAGTAAAGACCTGTCATCGGAGTAGTATAGGCATTGGGAGGGGAAGGGACAGGGGATTGGGTGGAAGTCGGAGCGGTTGTGGAAGAGACGGTCTCTGACGGATTGGGGGATTCGGATGAAGTTGGGGGGGTCATGTCCGGAGTTGAAGAGGAAATAGCAGTGGGGTTCTTCTCCGGGGGAGAGGGTTGATCATTTCCTCCACAGCCCGGTATAAAAACCATCAACAAAAACAAAACCATAATCATGACCGACTTTTTCATTTTCTTCTCCTCCGGTCTATTATTTTAATTAACTTTAATCTCCTATGCTTTTCTATTTAATAAGAACTTAGCCAATTGAATCAGAGATTCCCCGCTATCGCCGAATATCCTGAGAGACTCTATGGCTTTTTGGGTGGATTCCTCCGCCATTTTGCGGGATCTCTCCAAGCCGAAGATCCAGGGGAAACTGATATTTTTTTTGTCCTCGTCCATATCAAGCAGGTCGTCAACGATCTGGAAGGTTAAGCCGATATTTTCGCCATAGACAGCAAGAGCCGAGATCTCCTCTTCAGATCGGGATGTGAGAATCGCCCCCGCCATGCATGACGCCTTTATCAACGCTCCGGTTTTCTTGCGGTGGAGTTCCAGTAATTCTTCTTCGGTTATGGTTCTTCCCGTCTGGAAATTTATATCCATGACCTGTCCGCCGGTCATACCCATGATTCCCACCGATTGGGCGATGAGTTTCAGACACCGCACCACCGACTCAGGCTTAATTCCTTCGATTTCCGAATTTTTGGCAATCATTTCAAATCCCGCGATAAGAAGTCCGTCTCCGGTAAGAAGGGCGTGGGTTTCGCCGAACTGTTTATGGCAGGTGGGTCTTCCTCTGCGAAAATCGTCGTTATCCATGCAAGGGAGATCGTCGTGGATCAGGGAGAAGTTATGGATCATCTCCACTCCCAGAGCGGTTGGCATGACTTTCCTCTGATCCTCTCCGCAGATTTCCGCCGACGCCAGCACCAGCAAGGGTCTGAATCTCTTCCCCGCTTTAAGACTATATTCAAAAGCCGAAAACAAAAGATGGGGATGAGATTCTTTCAGATATTTCTCTATCTCCCCTTCGATGAACTTTCTTTTTTCTTTCAGATAGAATTCAATATCCAATGTTGAAAACTTCCCCTCCTGTTAAAATAAAAAACACAACCGGCTTCGAGGAAGAACCAAAGTTCCCCGCCACAGACTCTCAACATCGGGAGGAACCAAAGTTCTTCGCTACAGGTTTTTAACTCCGGTATGACATTTTTGGACAGTGACTTTATCCTTTTATTTTCTTTTCCTCTTTTTTCTTGTAGATATTTATTCCCATCTTGATCTTGCCGAAGGGGGTATCTACGGTCTGGTTTCCTTCGGTGGAGGCGATCATGATATTTTTTCCGCTGGAGGACATGCCGATCTCCTGTGATACATCCACTTTGATGGTAAGTATATTTTCTTTTACTTCATATTCAATATTTTCCATCTTTTACCTCCTGATATAAAAGAGCGTATATTATTATTTGAGAATTACTTTTTCTATTCTTCCTCCGGTTGGAAGAGGGGGGTTTGGGTTACGGTTCCGTCGGCTTCCTGGAGAACCTTTTGAATTTCTCCTTCGGCGGAGTGGAGTTTTTTGACACACAGGTTATATAGACGGATCCCTTCCTTGAAATTCCTTATGGAATCCTCCAGACTCAGGTTTCCCTTTTCCAGGGATTCCACGGTGGTTTCCAGTTTTTCCAGGGCTGCCTCGAAGGGTTCATCTTCCTTATCTTTTTTCCTTTTTTTTCCGGTAGTTTCGTCCATTGGTTTTATTACCCCTTATTTTCCTGTTCTTCAGTCTTGTTTTTGCCGGGAGTTGCGGGTTATTTCTGAGCTGCCACATTACCGATCAGCCAGCGTCCCTTGATTTTTTTCAGGGAAATAGTGTCTTTGCCGTCGATCTGGTGTTTTTCCTCACTACCGCTAACGACCACGTGGAAAGAGGCCATGACGGTTGCAGAAGTTTCACTTTTTTCCAGTACCTTGGTCTGCAGGTTGGAAAACTCCAGTTTGATCAACCCCTGCTGGACGCCAGTGGCCAGAGTCAGAATCACGCCGATGCTGCCGCCTATCTTCTGCAGATCCTCGGTTTTGGCTTTACTTATTTCTTCCAGTATTTGCGGTGTCAGGAGGTGGGCTAGGCCGTCCATGTCTCCCTGGGCAACCTCCTGATAAAACTTCTGTACCGCTTTAACGGGAGAATCTTCCTCCGCCAGGCACGACGCCGAAAGGGAGAAAATCATTAAGGCAAAAACAGTCCGGATCAGGATTTTTTTCATAATCAATCTCCTGATTCCGGGTTGTTCCGGCTTTTCAGTTCATCCCGGATTTCTTTCAACAGATTTACCATGGTTTCCATATTTTCTCCCTGTTTTTTGGCTTCCTTCTGAGCCTGCTGAAGTCCGTAAAAAACGAACCCCGCCAGAATGAAGACCATAAAAAGGGAAATGATGAAAACAAATTTGAATATCTCGATAAATTCCATAACTTCCTGCCTATTCCCGGGAGGTAATATTATCTATGAGCCATTTGCCTTCGACTTTTTTCAGCAAAACCGTATCTTTGGCGTCGGACTCGGTTTTCTCCTTATCGTCGCTCATGGCCACATGGAAAGTAACAACCACAGTAGCCGTTGTATCGGTCTGGGACTGGATCTGGGGCTGGAAGTCGGAGAATTCCACCTTAAAGATTCCCTGTTTCACCCCATAGGCGAGACTCAGCATCAATCCGATATTGCCTCCGACATCGGCCATATCGTCGTCTTTGGCGTTTTTGATCTTTTCCGTTATTTCCGGGGTCAGCTGTACCACCATACTTTCTATCTCTCCCTTGGATATGGACAGATAGAAACTCTGGGACACCTGATCGGGAGAGGTTTCCTGACCCATTGCAGGAAGAGATAAAAACAAAAGGGACAAGGCCAAAAGACCCATGATAAGGGCTTTTTTCATTTATTTTCTCCTTATTTTGAATTATTTGGTTTATTGTTTTATACAGAACTCAGATGGAAGCTTCTCTGGGTTGCGGGATACCTGCCGCCTGAAGCCGGGATTTCTCCGAGGCTCTCTCATAGGCCACTGCGGCGGATATTCTCCCTGCTTTCACCAGTTCGATGAGGGCGGCGTCCATGGTCTGCATACCCTCGTCCTTACCCATCTGGATGAAGGAAGGCAGTTGGGTGGTTTTTCCTTCCCGGATCAGGTTGGAGATACCCAGGTTGCACAGCAGGATCTCGATGGCGGCGATCCGTCCCTTGCCGTCGGCGGTTTTGAGCAGTTGTTGGGCGATGACCGCCTTTAAACTCTGGGACAGTTGAGAGCGGGCCTGTTCCTGTTGTTTGGAGGGGAAGACGTCGATAATCCGGTCGATGGTTTTGGGAGCGCTGTTGGTATGGAGGGTGCCGAATACCAGCACGCCCATTTCAGCTGCGGTCATGGCCAGGCTGATGGTTTCCAGGTCTCTCATTTCGCCTACCAGAATGATGTCCGGATCTTCTCTGAGAGCTGCTTTTAAGGCTTCGGGGAAGGAACGGGTATGGTGTCCAACTTCCCGGTGGTCGATGAGGCATTGAACCGAGGGGTGGGTAAATTCGATGGGATCTTCAATGGTGATGATGTGGGCTTTCCGGTTATGGTTGACGTAATTGATCATGGATGCCATGGTGGTGGATTTACCGCTGCCGGTTGGCCCCGTAACAATCACGATGCCCCGGTTGGTCATGGCGATTTTCTTCAATATCTGGGGAAGATTAAGTTGTTCGATGGTGGGAATCTTGGTGGGAATTACCCGGAAAACCGCCCCTATACCGTGATGCTGACGCAGGAAGTTAACCCTGAAACGGGCGAGATCGGGGATTTCGTGGGCATAGTCCAGATTTCCCACCCGGTCGAAGACCTTTTTCTCCCGTTCGGGCATGATGGGCATAAGAATGGCCTGAACCTGTTCGTTGGTCAGAGGAGGCATGGATGTAAAGCGGATGTCTCCCTTGATACGATACACCGGAGGGGCTCCCGATTCCAGGTGTAGGTCCGAACCGCCCAGTTCCACCAGTTTTCTCAGCAGATCGTCGATACCGAATTCTGTGAGTCCCAGTTCTACGGGTTCCATCTGGGTAACGGGTTCCATAACCGGCGCCGCCGCTTCTTCCTGCACCGGAGGGATCTCCTCCATTACCGGTTCCCGGACTTCCATGACGGGTTCCGCCACGATTTCCTTTACCGGTGCCGGAGGAGGAGGCGGCGGAGGTGTTTTTTCTTTCTTGAAATTTTTGAATTTACTGAAAAAATCCATATTATATCCTCCCCATTGATTTTAGAGTGGTTTCCATGGTCTTATAGTCCACGGATCTATCCAGGGCTTCTCTTCCCTCGATGACACCCTTGCGAACCAGATCCAGCAGGGAATCGTCCATAATGAACATGCCGTGTTTCTTGCCCATCTGCATGGTGGAGAAGAGCTGGTATATCTTGTTATCCCGGATCAGGTTGGCGATGGATCCCGTGGAGTGCATGACCTCCGCCGCCACTATCCGTCCCTTGCCGTCGATACGGGGGATCAGCTGTTGGGATACGATGCCCCGCAGGGATTCGCTGAACATGGTTCGAATCTGGGATTGCTGTTCCTGGGGAAAGGCATCGATGATCCGGTTGACGGTGGAGATGGCGTTATTGGTATGGAGGGTGGCAAAGACCAGGTGCCCCGTTTCGGCGGCGGTGATGGCCAACTGGATGGTTTCCAGGTCTCTCATTTCTCCCACCATGATGATGTCGGGGTCTTCCCGGAGGGCGGCTTTTAACGCAGTAGCGAATTTGTCCACGTCTTTTCTGACCTGCCGCTGGACTATCAGGGAATTCTTATTCTCGTGGACATACTCGATGGGTTCCTCCACGGTGATAATATGGTGGGATTTGGTCTCGTTGATGATATTGATAAGAGCGGCCAGGGTAGCGGTTTTGCCGCATCCGCTGGGGCCCGTAACCAGTACCATGCCCTGGTGGTGTTGGGTCAATCGAATCAGGGAACGGGGGAGTCCCAATTCCTCCAGGGTGGGGATATGTTTGGGAATTCCCCGGAAAACTATATTGATGCCGTTTTTCTGGAAAAATACGTTGGTGCGGAAACGGGTCATCTCGGCGCTGGGATCGTCCATTTCATAAACGAAGTCCACATTGGTCTCTTCGAACAGAATCTCCTGTTCCGACTGGGAAAGGATCTCCAGGGCCATAACCCGCACGTCTTCCGGCTCCAGAGAGGGAAATTCGGTTCTTTCCAGTTTTCCGTAAATCCGGATCATGGGAGGACAACCTGAAGGCAGGTGGAGATCCGAACCTCCCATGTTGATCATCTCTCTTAAATATGAATCTACTTGATTTGCCATATCTTCCCCCTTATGGGATTATTTTAATCGGGTAACGTCATGTCCGGCGGTTTACTTGCTCCACCGCAGAGGATTTCAATAATTGACTAACTCAATACTTATGATCTCCTTGGGGTTTACGTTGAGTTCCAGGGGCAGAGGAGAGAAAGAAGTCAGGGGTTCTTCCGTCAGATTGACTCGGCGGCACGATTTCATCTCGTGAGAACTTCTCAATTCCGCTTCAACGGGTATATCGGTGGGGTTGTAGAAACGGAGTATGATTCCCTCTCTACCCGCCGCTTTCTTGCAGGAGGAGACCACCAGGTAATCGGGTTTCAGCTCTATGCCCGAGGGAGTGCTAGGGATCTTCTCTCCTCTCCTGACCACCGCTCCCGTCAGGGGGGTGCGGTATCTCTGCCAGAGGGATATGATCTCGTGGAGGTCTTCATCGCCCCGGTGGGGAACCAGAGCGTAATGATAGATCATCTCCTTTTTGCACTGGGCGGTGGGGACGGGCATTTTGGGAGCCACTTCCACCTTGCGGAACATGTTATCCTCTCTGGAGAGCCATCCCACGGATCGCAGCAGGGTCAGCATGAGATCCGAGGATTTATCGCCGGAGATCACCTCATATTCCTGGATTCCCCGGCAGAAGAGAGCCAGGCTTCCCCTGGGACTTCTCAGATCCAGAATCTCCTGGAAAGGTTGAGTGGGAGAGGGTTTTTCGATCCAGTCCGTGGCTGCGGGGAGTCCGATCTCTCTGCACATCAGGTCGAAGGGTTGACCCACCCGGACGAATCCTTCATCGCCGAAGTGGGGAAAAGCCATTCTCAGGCGATGATCCTCCGCCCGGTTTTCTAATTTGAGGATGCAATCCACCAGAGGGATCCCTTTGAACAGGCTTATCTGTAAAACGAAGGGACAGGATACCCATTCATTCTTTCTCTCCTTACGGTTTTCCGCCAGAGATACCGGCAGCGAGAGGGTTCCCGACATTTGCAGGGTTTTTTGCAGTTCTCCCTGCATCAGCACTTCCATCCGCATATCCCGGACGCAGTTCATCAGGGGAATATCTCCCGGCAGGGGGGAGAAGTTGTAGGTATCTCCGCCGTCGGCTTCATCGGAGAACCGGTTGAGTCCGCTCCATTCCTTTCCAGTGGCTGTTTCCTTTATATAAAATGTTCCTGCGGGTTCGAATCCCACCTGAAAAAATTCGTTGGATATGGTCTGGGCATAAATCGGGGATTTTTCTTCCTCTTCCAGATCCTTTTCGTATATATAGTAAGTCTTATATCCCATAGCCGGTATCTTTTCGCCGGTGAAGAGGAGTTCCACTTCTTTCAGGGGCATACGGGAGGGATAAGGATAATTTCCCTCAAGTTTTGTAACTTTTAATACCTGGCACGGGATCTCCTGTCCTTCCTCGTCCTGAACTCCCACCACCCGGTCCGTGTTATCGGGGGTGATCCAGCGAACCCGCACGGGTCCCTGTCTTACCGAGGTCAGGGTGTTTATGGCAAGGACGGGGATCTTATCCGAGGGAGCCTCTCCTTTCAGGGCGAAACCTCTAACGGAGTCTTTCCACAATTCGTCTAACAGATCTTCTATTTTTTGAAATCGAATCATTGCCTCATGATAGACCGAATCCGATACCACACCGCAGACGGTATTGTGGTGGTGATTCTGCAACAGAAGTTTCCATACTCTCTGGAGGGTGGTTTCGGGATATTTGCCTCCCGTCAGAAGGCTTATCACCGACAGGGGTTCAACAAATCTCAATATCCTGTTTTCTATTTCGGCATTGGATAGTTTAAAATCGATGCGGTTGGAGAATATGCCCGACATGATGGGATATTCCCTGGATCCCCACAATTCCGCCACAAGACAGGGAAGGGTTTCGGGTAACAAAGGTTTTATGGTTTCATAATAGTCATCAAAGCCTCCCCACTTTATTTCATCATACTGTTTTGATCCTTTTAGTATATTGTAAATCTTTAAAAGGTTCTTTTGGGGCGGATGATGGTCTCCTCCCTGATTCATGAGGATCCAGGGAGTCAGGGCGAAATCCGATATCCTGGATACCTCCGACTTGATTCTTTCCGTCAGTTCTTCCGGGTCTTCCGGTAAATATCCAGCGTTATTGTAGGCCTTTACCTGATAGGTAGCCAGGACTTCCGTTCCGTCGGCTCCCTTGAGATAGTATTCGGTGGAAACGGTCTCGTCTCCCAGTCCCCTGGTGAAGATCACATGATCAATCCCCGACAGATGCATGATCTGGGGAAACTGGCTGACGATCCTGCCGGTATCGGGGATATAGCCGATCTTCATGCCTCCCCCCCAGGATCTGGCGGTGCGGTCTCCCAGGAGCAGGTTTCTCACAATCGATTCTCCTCCCACCAGAGCAGGTTCCAGGGAGGTGTACCAGGGACCGATTCTCAGTTTCCCATCTTTTATGAACCGGACGATTCTATCCTGATCTTCCGGTTTTATTTCCAGATAATCCTCTATGAGGGAGGTTTGTCCGTCCAGGGTGAAAGGAGGCGTGTTTGGATTTTTTTCAATAAAATCGAGATAATCCTCCATGACCTGAACAAGATGTTTTCTGAAGACCTCGAAGGAGCGATACCACTCCCTGTCCCAATGGGTATGTGCCACGAAAAAAAGTTTATACTGGTTCAATGCAATACCCCCGTCCTGTTTTACAATTAATTTCTTTACAGTTCTACTTTATAACCGAAAATCCTTGCAGATTTGGTATGATTGACATCAAAATGGCACAGGAACGATGCCTGTTATACTGACATCGATTGCCGTTGGAGCCCGCTGGGATAAGGGCAATTAGAAAGCAAGTTGGTATTCGGCAGTAAACATCCGCCTTATTTGAAAATCCTATTTTAAAAAAATATATGAATTATAATTTATTTGTCCAAGTCCCTCTTAACAAACAGTGCAGGAGTTACGCCTTTTATTGCCAAGATCCAGATTTTTGCCGATTCCCAAAGATCCTGAAACAAAGCCTGTCCTGAACTGGTTTCAGGATTCAGGATGACGGGTTTATGCCGGTTTTCTCGAATTTGAGCGTAACTCCTGATAGTGTTTAAAACAACCTTGAAAATCCGGATATTTTACCGGTTTTCTGGTGGGAATCCGCAAGCCGGGTTCAAAAGGGTTTACTCAAAAAATATAGATAAAGAGAAAAACTAATCCTCACCCAGCCACCGGTTCCGCAGATCGGACACGGACGGACCCCGGTCATCGTAGGGGTCGTAGATTTTCTCCACGCACTCCTCTGCGGTGTCGTAGGGGGTTTTGCCTTCATGGTCTTTGGCGAAGAGATCTCCTCCCACAGAGCGTAAAAGTTTTATAGTTTCCTGAATACGGGGTTCCATGGAATAGTTGATATTATATCGGTCTGTAACATAATCGTAAAAAGCCCCTTCTATGACCTTATGGAGAGGGGTTTTGCCTTTTTTGTCCTTTGGAATGGGATTAACCCCGGCTTCCAACAGCAGTTTTACGCACTCAATCCGTGCCTTTTGAGATGCCCTGTGGATAGGTGTTTTTCCTTCATTATCGGGGATTTCCTTATCAGCACCTTTGTTTATTAACATCTTTACTAATTCAGTATGGCCGTAGTAACAGGCGGAATGGAGGGGAGTCTCTCCTGTAGGACTTTTTGCGTTTATATCCGCTCCCCGTTCCAAAAGGATTTCCGCGATTTCCATGTTTCCCCTCTCTCCGCATTTATGAAGGGGAGTGCCCGATTGAGATGAACTGTTTATATCCAGCCCTTTTTCTATTAAGAACAGGGCGATTTCCTGATTCTGAACTATATGAAGTAAACCTTCATTCCTGTTGTCCTGAACGGAAATGTCCGCTCCCCTTTCGATGAGAATCTTAACAAATTCCAAATTCCCCGATTCCACCGCCTTATGAAGAGGGGTTATTCCGAATTTATTTTTGGCGTCGAGATCAGATCCTTTATTTAATAGAAACTCTATTACCTCTTTCATCTCCGGGTTTCCGTTTTTGACCGCCAGATGAAGGGGAGTATTCTCGTATTCGTCTTTTAGTTTGATTTTAGATCCTTTTTGGATGAGAAGGAGCGCCACTCCCGGATTCCCTTTCTCTAAAGCAATAAGGAGAGGCGTTTTGCCGGAGAAGTCCTTCTTTTCCAGATCCGCCCCAAAGGAGATGAGGATTTCCGCTATTTCCCCGGTTCCCCCTTCCGCACAGAGGTGCAGGGGAGTGTTGCCGGGAATTTTGGGGTCAACCTTGCCGTTGACGTCCGCCCCGGATGAAAGGAGTATTTTAATAGCGTGAATATTATTTAATCTGATCGCCTCGTGGAGGGGGGTATTTCCTCTATTATCCTTTGAGTTGGGATCAGCCCCGTTCTTAATCAGCAGAGCCAGTATATCTTCATTAAAATATTCCACTCCCGCATGCAAAGGGGAACGGTAGCGGTTGGTATAACTGTCCTCTTCATTGATATTGGCTCCCGCCTTTAACAGGATCTCCAGGATCTCTTTATCTCCTTTTTTGATCGCGTTTATGACCGGGTGTTCACCGTATTTTCCTTCCCTTATCAAATCCATTCTTTTATTTACTATTATTTTAATTATATCCTTATCTCCCGATTCTATCGCCCGGTTCAGGTATGGATAACCCACATGCTGAGACGCCTTATGATCTACTTCCTTATCTAAAAGAAATTCCACCATTTCCCGGTTTTTGCCACTGATAGCCCAATGGAGAGGAGATGTCCTTTCCATATTAAATTCAAAAAGATCCGAACCTTTATCTATAAGAAATTGAGCCGTTTGGGGAGATCCCTTTTCTGCGGTTCGGTAGAGGGGAGTACAGCCGTCATAGTCGGTCTCTTTCAATCCGTAGGGATAATTTTGGATAAGAAGTTCAACTATTGGGATATTATCATTCATAGCCCCATAGTGGAGGGGAAGCATACCTTTTTTGTCTTTGACAGACAGGCTTGCCCCCTTTTCGATAAGGTATTCCACCCACTCCAAAGATCCGCCTTCTGTTGCGATATGGAGGAGAGTCTTGCCTTCTTCGTCTTTTGAGTTAATGTCAAACCTGCTTTTTTCTATCTCCTCCTTAATTCGGATTATCCTTTCAGTCAGGGGATGATGAAAAAATTTCCTGATACCATCGATAAGAGAACCTTTTTCTTTCTTTTGCTTTTCTTCCCCTCTGCCCATTTTATGTCCGTCTTCTGTCAATTCCCTCAAAAGCAAATGAATATCAACATTTTTGCCGGTATCCATCATATCTCCTCCTCCGTTTTTATGACCGACAGTCACTGAATTAAAACCGATACCAACAAATATATATAGTGATTCCAATAAATTAACCCCGTCATCCCGAACTTGTTTCAGGATCTATTTCGGAAGTTTTTATGTAGAACCACATAGACTTANNGAAGNACTGAAGTCCTTCGCTACAATATCTTCACCTTTTTATGGAAGGACTGAAGTCCTTCGCTACAATATCTTCACCTTTTTATGGAAGGACTGAAGTCCTTCGCTACAATATCTCTATCGTTTAAAATCGTTCCACGGCGTCTCTGAGGTTATCCAGATGTTGGAAGATAAGGGAATAAATTTCTTCAATCTGCTGGTAGTTGGAGGAATCAATATGTTGTTTTTTGTCGATGAGCAGTTGCAAAAATATGTCGTCTTCGGGGAATTTGCGGGACTGGGGTTGTTCCACCAAGGCCTTGAGCATACTGATGAGCTGGGGAACGAAGGATTTCAGCGCTCTGGACATGAGCAGGGGGTTGGGGGATCCCATGAGGAAGGCTTTACGGAGTTTCATCTTGATGTTGAGGATTTCCTGGCGGACGTTTTCCTTGAAGAATTGCCAATCCGCATTGACGGGTTTCAGCAGATCCTCCCCTTCCAGAATCCGATAATTTTTCTTTATATGAAAAAATTTTATGGGATATACCCTGGATAACCGCATAAGATCCTCCGGTTTGAGAAAGAAGGGGGAGATGTTGACCCTTTCCTTCCTCTTCTGAACCAGGGGAGATAACTCCTCAAGAACCTGAAAACTCAGATCCGATGAGATCACTAGCATGTTTATATCGGATTTTCCCTCAATATAGGTGCCTTCTGCCCAACTGCCGTAGAGAGCCACCATCTGGAGGTTGACATTGAGGGTTTTTCTGAGAGCGTTAACAAAAAATTCTATTCCCTTTTCTATTTCCGCCTTCCGACTGTCGGTGAGAACGCCTTCCTGAACGATCCCTGAATTACTAGTGAAACTATCCGCCATAAAAATTCCCTCCTTCGCTTTATCCTTATTTTTTTGCTATTCCCGGTCTTTATTCCTTCTCCCCTGCTTTCGTTTATTTGCCGTACACCACGAAGGGGGACCAGAAATAGGGATGAGAATATTTTTCACTTTTAATAAGAGCCAACTGGGCCTGTCGGAGAGACTGGGGAACAGAACGATTTTTGTCGGACAACAAAAACTTATACATATTAACCATTAATTCCCTGGTAGAATCATCGGAAACGCTCCAGAGGGTAGCGATAAGATTTTCAGCCCCAGCATACATGAAAGCCCGGCTCAAACCCACCATGTCGTCGCCGTCGGTAATGCTGCCCAACCCTGTCTGACAGGCGGAGAGAACCACCAGACGGGCATTGAGATTCCAGTTGAAAACATCCAGGATATATACAAATTCCCGGGAAGTTGCAATGCCGGAAAAATCCGCTGTGTCCCTGCTTCCCATAACAAAACCGTGAGTGGCGAAGTGGATGTATCCGGCGGAAGGCAACTCCTTTTCGATATTATCGAGAGTAAAGTCCTTATTTAAAAATACTTCCACCGGACGGGAAACAGATTGGAAATCTCCGGCGATTTCCTTTACTTCCTCTTCGGTGCCGGGCAAAGGATCCATGCCCACTCCCCTTATACTTTCGGGGATGAGACCGGGATTCATGTTTTCCGCCTTTTCCGCTATTTCCTCCAGGGAGGTCTTCTTGATATTACCGTAGGCAAAACCGGCAAATTTATCAGGCAGGTTTTCTCTCTTTTTTTCCCTGAACAAAGCCAGAGACGAGGCGGAAGGATCGGTAAGAATAGAATATTTTTCTATAAGATATTTACCTTCACCGTCCATAAGAGCGGAAAAAGGCAAAAAGTGGAGATTGCCATGGGGAATAATAACCAGTTGAGTTTTGCCCTGTATATCCTGTTCTACTGGTTTAATCAGAATCCGATACAATTCCCGGGATTTTTCAATCAATTCCTTCCGGTTTTGTGTTTGAAGAGAAGCATCCATAAAGACTGCCGGAGAGGGAGTCAGCAGTTGTCTTACTTCGGTCAGTCGGTGATCCATTTCTTTTTTGGTAATATTTATAGGATAACATTTAACCGACTCCCCGGATACTGTCCAGATATAAGAATCTCGTTTTCCAATGAAATATTCTATTATAACTTCGTCTTTATTCAGACATTTTTGAATTTCTGAAATTTTCTTGGGAGATACGCTTATCATATCAGCATATTCGGGATCTGAAACCTTGATTCTTCTCAAAGTTTCTCTATAATCCTCCCGTGCCTGTTTAAGTTGGCCCGACAGGGATTTATCCTGACGGGTCATCAGAGTTTTTTCGATGTTCTTGATTTTAGAAGAAAGTTCCTGTTCCTGCAGGAGGAGAGCCTCATTCTGGAAATTTTTAGGAGTTACATGACGATTTCCCAGCATGTCCAGGAAGTTTCTTGCTCTTCCCCTTTCCGCATACTCCATAGCCAGGCCCGGATCCTTTTGACGCAAAGCCAGATGAATCAGAACATTAAATAACTCCATACTATCCCTGAACTCAAAGAAATTTCTTTTCAGGTCTTCCAATTTTATTTCACTTCTCATTTCTTCTAGGATACGAAGGGATTCATCCAGATATTTGAGTGCTTCCTTCTCTTTACCCATAAATAGATAACAGTTTCCGATTTCATATAGATCCGACTGTTCCATATCCCTGTATTGGATTTCCCTGGCTATTTTCAGAGCGGGTTCCAGGCATTTTAACGCTTCGTCATAGCGCTGTGTATAACGGTAAACCGCTCCCATCTGAGTCAATATGTTACTTTCAATCCATTTAATATCCAATTCCTTTGCTCTTTTAAGGGCGATTTCATAACGTTTTAAAGATTCCGGATATTTCTCCGCCATCTCTTCCGTCCATGCAAGACTCATCAGGAGCATTACCTGGGATTTTCCATCATTGGTTTTTTCAGCCAATTCCAGGGCTTCACTCAGAGCCTTTTCAGCTTCAACAGGTTGATTTTTCCAGAGATAACAATTTCCTATGTAATTCAGAAACATAATTTCATATTGATTAGATTTTAATTCCCTGGCGATTTTAAGTCCGTCCTGGTATATTTTCAGAGCCTTGTCGTCCTGATATACCAGATTAAAAACATGTCCCTTACACATCAAAGGCATCAAAATCAGATCTTTCCTGCCCGATTTTTTTGCCATATCCAGAGCCTTATCATAATATTCATAAGCTCTGGGAACTTGATTCAAATTAATAAAAATCAATCCTGTACTTAATAAATAATAGATTTCTTTTTCCTCATCTCCCGATTCTCTGGCAAGTTCAAGGGAGTTGTCCAAGCACTCCATAGCCTCCTGATATTTGCCCATGGTGTAATAGGAGTCTGCCAGTTTCGACATCCATTTCTTTTCCAGATTCTTATCTTTTATTTCACGAGATAATTTTATGGCATTATTAAAATACTCCCTGGATTTTTCATATTCATACAGTTCGATGGAAGCCCATCCCATTTGCCCCCACATGTTGCATTCTTCAGTCTTATTGCCCGTTTCCTGACATACTTTCAGGGCTTTTTCGTAACATGCCAGGGATTCCCTGAATTTCATCACCCGATAATAAAGTTCTCCCATGAAATACAGGACATTAATTTCGTTTACTTTATCTCCCGTCTTCCGGGACAGATCAAGAGCGGGTTGGAAATAATTCAAAGAATTTTTTTCATCGCCCGCATTGGCATAATAGTTTCCTAACTTAATCAAAAAATCTATTTCCCATTTGGGATTATTTTTTTCTCTGGCAATATTCAAACCATCCTTGTAAATTTTCAAACCTTCCTCATCTTTTTTCATGACAATATAATTATAACCTAAACTTCCCAGGGCATAAAACTCCTGATCCGCGTCTTGGAGTTTACGATAAAGAGCCAGAGATTCTTCGAAACACTTCGTCGCCTTATCATATTCAATCATTCCCTGATATGCATACCCCAGACTTCCCAGACAGAGAGCCTCCCCGGATTCATTCTTCAACCGGCGGGCTATTTCTACGGCTTCCTCCAGATATTCGGCGGATTTATCAAATCTTGCCATCTTATCGCTATAAATCCCCAGATCTCTTAATAATCCGAATTGCTTATTTTCATCCTGCAATTTCCGGGCAAGAGTAAGCGACTCCTCCAGATACCCGATGCCGTCCTTATATTCTTTCATAGTTATATATAAGTTACCTGTCTCTTCGCTATATATCTGCTGTAAAGGGATTACCCCTATTTCCTGGGACAGACTGTATGCCTTCCTTATCTGTTCCAGACCTCCTGCCGGATCCCTATCTTTAAAGCGGCGATACTGTTCCATGAGGTAATAACAGACCATCTCCTTATATTTCAGTCCCTCGTCCTGAGCGATTTTCAGTCCCTTTTCCAGATAGGGAAGACTTTTTTCTCCCAGAGGATAGTAGGCATTAAGAACGCCCATGTTGATATTATATTCCGCTTCCAGATTTTTATCGCCTGTTTCCCCGGCGATTTTAAGCACCGACTGCTGACACTCCTTAGATTTATCGGGCTTTCCCGTCATTAAATAAACGGTTCCCATGCTGGACAAACATAAACCCTCACCGACTCTATTATTTATTTCCTTATTTATATCCAGAGATTTCTGTAAATATTCTATTGCCTTATCGTTTTGCTGTTTAAATAAATATACATTACCAATTCCGTATAAGGCTTCGCCTTCGGTTTTTCTGTCATGGTATTTTTGGGCTATGGGGAGAGCTTTGTTGTAATAGTCCATAGCGGAGTCCATCTCAACATAAAGGCTGGCGACAAACCCCAGTCGTACCAGAAATACTCCCTGTTCCTTTTCCCGTCCCTGCTGCT
>Ga0067045_1029013_pt1 | contig 24873 bp, 19 predicted proteins | sample TerdegcTABiofilm_FD_59184 | JGI IMG/M metagenome (GOLD analysis project Ga0067045, IMG submission 59184) | Combined Assembly of (Gp0054472, Gp0054536) Wastewater bioreactor microbial communities from Singapore -Terephthalate degrading... | reverse complement strand
CTTGCTGGCCCCGCCCATGTTTCAATCCGCGCCCTCGCGTGGAGGGCGACGAAAAAGTTGGCATCGCCGAGCCGCAGCCGCCGGTTTCAATCCGCGCCCTCGCGTGGAGGGCGACGCTTTCCGCAGGATAACCGGCATTCACTGCGGTATGTTTCAATCCGCGCCCTCGCGTGGAGGGCGACGGAGCAACGCGTGAAGGGCTAGGAAATGGCCACAGTTTCAATCCGCGCCCTCGCGTGGAGGGCGACTCGCACGGGCCAGCAGGCCATCACAAACTCCCCCGGGTTTCAATCCGCGCCCTCGCGTGGAGGGCGACCTGGCGTTTCGAACCTTTCTGGCCCGTGTCGCGGGTTTCAATCCGCGCCCTCGCGTGGAGGGCGACCCCGTGTTCAAGTAAATCCCGGCAACGGTCACTTGGTTTCAATCCGCGCCCTCGCGTGGAGGGCGACGATGTTTTCGCACAGTATTTCGAGAGAGCGTGGGTTTCAATCCGCGCCCTCGCGTGGAGGGCGACAACGGCATACCCGCAACTGTGTGGGCCTTTCATAGTTTCAATCCGCGCCCTCGCGTGGAGGGCGACATGTATTCCACGCATAAAGGAAAAAGGTTCGTGAGTTTCAATCCGCGCCCTCGCGTGGAGGGCGACGTTTCACCCGTTCAAAGATGTCCGCAAAATGCGAGTTTCAATCCGCGCCCTCGCGTGGAGGGCGACTTTAGTCATACGCACTATATTATACGAGCGTCCAAGTTTCAATCCGCGCCCTCGCGTGGAGGGCGACGAATCTCTTGAAGCTCCTCAAGAGGAACTGAGAGTTTCAATCCGCGCCCTCGCGTGGAGGGCGACTTCAGATCAATTGCAATAGATGATGGAGCGAAATGTTTCAATCCGCGCCCTCGCGTGGAGGGCGACTTCTTTTACCATCTTTTCGGCCTTCGCCTGACTGGTTTCAATCCGCGCCCTCGCGTGGAGGGCGACCCGCCGGGGGTGCGAGACATTGCCGAACATATCGCAGTTTCAATCCGCGCCCTCGCGTGGAGGGCGACGGACGTGGAGGCGGGGAAGCCGGAGGCGGTGGAGGTTTCAATCCGCGCCCTCGCGTGGAGGGCGACGTGGCCCACCGCCTGAAACGCCGCTGGATCGGCATTGTTTCAATCCGCGCCCTCGCGTGGAGGGCGACCCCATACAAACGACCGTTTCGTCTCTTCCTCGCCGGTTTCAATCCGCGCCCTCGCGTGGAGGGCGACAGCCCGGAAATGCGTTTCTGGTATTGCACACCGGGTTTCAATCCGCGCCCTCGCGTGGAGGGCGACCAAAGAGGCCGGGAATATCATCGCCCAGGAAGAAGTTTCAATCCGCGCCCTCGCGTGGAGGGCGACGCCAAAACGGGGAATGTGCGTCCCGGTTTCGTTCCTGTTTCAATCCGCGCCCTCGCGTGGAGGGCGACGCCATTGCGTCATGGGGTCAATTCCCAATGCCTGTTTCAATCCGCGCCCTCGCGTGGAGGGCGACTTCGATTTCCACGCCTTCGATTCCATCTTTGCTGTTTCAATCCGCGCCCTCGCGTGGAGGGCGACGAAACCTCCTGATGCCACTGCTCCCGCAGCTTCCTGTTTCAATCCGCGCCCTCGCGTGGAGGGCGACATGCGAAGACGCTCAAATTACGGGACCAATGGGAGTTTCAATCCGCGCCCTCGCGTGGAGGGCGACAACTGTTTCCGCCGGAACTACTGGCCGCCCTGGTTGTTTCAATCCGCGCCCTCGCGTGGAGGGCGACGCAATCTGATCAATGACATTTGCAGATTTCGTTTGTTTCAATCCGCGCCCTCGCGTGGAGGGCGACTTCTTGGTCCGTCCAGGCCTGGGGAATCGATTGCGTTTCAATCCGCGCCCTCGCGTGGAGGGCGACGTTGTGGTGGAAAGGCCTCGTCATGCTGATCTATGTTTCAATCCGCGCCCTCGCGTGGAGGGCGACGTGGGAATCGCCGGGCGGTCCGGCGAACAGGGAAGTTTCAATCCGCGCCCTCGCGTGGAGGGCGACGGCTAGTGGTTCCGAACTTTGATCGCTGGATGGGTGTTTCAATCCGCGCCCTCGCGTGGAGGGCGACATGACAAATCGTTAGGATAGAGACTATGAAACTGAGTTTCAATCCGCGCCCTCGCGTGGAGGGCGACGCTTAATCGCATCGAAACAAAGCTTGATTGTATGTTTCAATCCGCGCCCTCGCGTGGAGGGCGACGCGTTTGAGAAATGGTGGCGGCACTATCCGCGGAGTTTCAATCCGCGCCCTCGCGTGGAGGGCGACGGCGGTCCCCGGTTTCAGTTTCTTCGGCCCAATGTTTCAATCCGCGCCCTCGCGTGGAGGGCGACGGCAGGAAAACGGGGCGGCAACCCTACGCTGACCAGTTTCAATCCGCGCCCTCGCGTGGAGGGCGACCGAAGGCGTTGCAGGCCCCCTGGCCGTCCTGGTCGTTTCAATCCGCGCCCTCGCGTGGAGGGCGACGGATTGATCTTCTCAACTCCGTCACGTCCGTCCAGAGTTTCAATCCGCGCCCTCGCGTGGAGGGCGACATGGGCTGTTCGTGGTGTCGTTGATCCGCAAGGCGTTTCAATCCGCGCCCTCGCGTGGAGGGCGACTATCGCCTGGCGGGGATTGTGGGGATCGACCCAGGTTTCAATCCGCGCCCTCGCGTGGAGGGCGACCGTAGTCTTGCGGTTCCAGTCCGGCATAGTTCACGTTTCAATCCGCGCCCTCGCGTGGAGGGCGACCCTTTCTCAGGTAAATCCGCACAACTCCCCCCGAGTTTCAATCCGCGCCCTCGCGTGGAGGGCGACGTCGTGGTGGTGCTCGATGTCGTGCTGCTGGTGGTGTTTCAATCCGCGCCCTCGCGTGGAGGGCGACTTTATGGTGACGATTGCAGCGGAGTACCAGCTCACATGTTTCAATCCGCGCCCTCGCGTGGAGGGCGACCCTCGGCCCCCCGCGATTTGATCTTCCGCGTCGCCGGTTTCAATCCGCGCCCTCGCGTGGAGGGCGACAGCAAATCTGCTCATCGCTGACCCCGCTCTGGGAGTTTCAATCCGCGCCCTCGCGTGGAGGGCGACTGGAAATTGGCGCCTCTGTCGCTCCCCTCCAGCGGGGTTTCAATCCGCGCCCTCGCGTGGAGGGCGACAAGGTTCCACAGCAGAATCAGGACATTGCGATTGTTTCAATCCGCGCCCTCGCGTGGAGGGCGACACGGCTGCTGATCCCCTGCTCCGGGCTGTCTATGTTTCAATCCGCGCCCTCGCGTGGAGGGCGACAGATCAGGTCGCTCTCGCACCGACACAAGTCCGCCGTTTCAATCCGCGCCCTCGCGTGGAGGGCGACAGGTGATCGAAGCGATGGCACTCGTAGCCTATCTTGTTTCAATCCGCGCCCTCGCGTGGAGGGCGACCCGGCCTTTGGATTATATTCTCCGAACCATGCCAGGTTTCAATCCGCGCCCTCGCGTGGAGGGCGACGTAGAATGCGAATTCATAGGGCAACCGTATCCATTGTTTCAATCCGCGCCCTCGCGTGGAGGGCGACTGTCATCGTTGAGCACATACCGCAGCGCTCGGATGTTTCAATCCGCGCCCTCGCGTGGAGGGCGACCGGCGTAGATCGAGCATTTATTGCCGGGCTTGAGAGTTTCAATCCGCGCCCTCGCGTGGAGGGCGACGTTCCTGATATAGGCTTCTGCGTCATTGCCCGGCGTTTCAATCCGCGCCCTCGCGTGGAGGGCGACGCGTCCCGGTGTGCGGTCAGCCGATTCCTCAATCGTTTCAATCCGCGCCCTCGCGTGGAGGGCGACGACCAGTTTCCGGCATCGGACCCCATGCTTGGTGTTTCAATCCGCGCCCTCGCGTGGAGGGCGACTATTTGAACGAGTGAAACGCCTTCACGAACTGTGGGTTTCAATCCGCGCCCTCGCGTGGAGGGCGACAGAACGCCGCGATATCCATCGGGTCCGCGATCAAGGTTTCAATCCGCGCCCTCGCGTGGAGGGCGACATGCGATCCTGGCAAGCGAAGGAGGTGAGGAATGAGTTTCAATCCGCGCCCTCGCGTGGAGGGCGACGGTATCCACCTTCACGGTGTAGCCTTGGTCGGTGTTTCAATCCGCGCCCTCGCGTGGAGGGCGACCGTGCGGAGCTTATTGCTCGTGGAAAGACGCTTTGAGTTTCAATCCGCGCCCTCGCGTGGAGGGCGACGGTGGTTCGGGGCCTTCGGCAGCCTTTGTTTCTTTGTTTCAATCCGCGCCCTCGCGTGGAGGGCGACTTGTCGAGCAAATTACGCAGTTGATCGATTCGGCAGTTTCAATCCGCGCCCTCGCGTGGAGGGCGACTCCTTCCTTCCTCTTGTACCGAATCGACGGAGAGTTTCAATCCGCGCCCTCGCGTGGAGGGCGACTTGCTGCTCTTTCGGATTCTGAGCTCATCAACGAAGTTTCAATCCGCGCCCTCGCGTGGAGGGCGACATCCTCGCCTTCTGGCCCGCCACCGCCGACGAGTGTTTCAATCCGCGCCCTCGCGTGGAGGGCGACATTCGCAGGTGCAGCGTTGCACCTGGCGGATTGGTCGTTTCAATCCGCGCCCTCGCGTGGAGGGCGACTGACAACGCATCGCCAGCGTCGTTGTATTTTGACGTTTCAATCCGCGCCCTCGCGTGGAGGGCGACGCATCCCGGCGTAGGTTGTGGGGATGCTCTGCACTGTTTCAATCCGCGCCCTCGCGTGGAGGGCGACAGCAGACGCGAGAATTATCTTGCGGCTGCCGCAGGGTTTCAATCCGCGCCCTCGCGTGGAGGGCGACCGCAAAGCTGGCCCTCAAGACGTGCAAGTTCATGCCGTTTCAATCCGCGCCCTCGCGTGGAGGGCGACTTCCGTCCCAGTAGCTGAAGAGAAGGGCCTTTTGGTTTCAATCCGCGCCCTCGCGTGGAGGGCGACTCTGGGGTGGTCGATTCGGAAGATAGCCCGGCATTGTTTCAATCCGCGCCCTCGCGTGGAGGGCGACGGGCGTCTTCGGCGGCGGCAGCCTCAGCCGCTGATGTTTCAATCCGCGCCCTCGCGTGGAGGGCGACGGCTCTGAGAGACACTGGATTCACTCGGGGCGGATGTTTCAATCCGCGCCCTCGCGTGGAGGGCGACGCCAGATTGCCAGGCAGATGGGTTACCCGCAGACGTTTCAATCCGCGCCCTCGCGTGGAGGGCGACTGATACAATTATTGGCCACAATATCAAGTTTGATGTTTCAATCCGCGCCCTCGCGTGGAGGGCGACTTACGATGGGGATTTCGCTATTCAAAGACGGGAGTTTCAATCCGCGCCCTCGCGTGGAGGGCGACAGACTGTTCAGATGAGTGACTTGTCCATTGTGATTGTTTCAATCCGCGCCCTCGCGTGGAGGGCGACACGTGGTCGATGAAAACGGCCAACCGCCGTCAGACTGTTTCAATCCGCGCCCTCGCGTGGAGGGCGACGGCAGCCGGTCGTTCGGATTGGGCCGCAGCAGGGGAAGTTTCAATCCGCGCCCTCGCGTGGAGGGCGACGCTCAGGAAATTGCTGATGTATTGAACGCAAAAAGTTTCAATCCGCGCCCTCGCGTGGAGGGCGACATCCTTGGGCAGGTTTGCCGACAGTCTCACCCGGACGTTTCAATCCGCGCCCTCGCGTGGAGGGCGACCACGAGACCACGGGCCAGGCATTCGCGTTTCCACGTTTCAATCCGCGCCCTCGCGTGGAGGGCGACGTCAAGCTTGGAATTTTTGCCCCTTCCCAGATCGTTTCAATCCGCGCCCTCGCGTGGAGGGCGACATTTACACCTCGAACGTGCTGCTGATCGCCGGGGGGTTTCAATCCGCGCCCTCGCGTGGAGGGCGACCACCCGGCCCGTGAGATAAAAGAGGGTCGCCTTGGTTTCAATCCGCGCCCTCGCGTGGAGGGCGACCGTCCCGCCCGGGCGCGGTAGGCTATCCCCAGCGGGTTTCAATCCGCGCCCTCGCGTGGAGGGCGACACAGCGCTGGTCCACTCCGGCTGGGAATCGCCGATGTTTCAATCCGCGCCCTCGCGTGGAGGGCGACGGCCCGGGCGGCGATGTCGTCGTCCGTCCCCTGGATGTTTCAATCCGCGCCCTCGCGTGGAGGGCGACGCCATGCAAGTGGTCAGGAGGAATGCGCGTGCGCACGTTTCAATCCGCGCCCTCGCGTGGAGGGCGACTCACCGTCCCCACCTTCAGCTTCTCCGAGACCCATGTTTCAATCCGCGCCCTCGCGTGGAGGGCGACTCGTGATCCAGTTAGGTAGCCAGCATAGGAGTACAGTTTCAATCCGCGCCCTCGCGTGGAGGGCGACAGGGGCTGTCCCGGTCTGGCTTTTTTGAAGGGGTGTTTCAATCCGCGCCCTCGCGTGGAGGGCGACGCAGGTCTTTCTGGCCATGGCCGACACCGAGGACGTTTCAATCCGCGCCCTCGCGTGGAGGGCGACCCATGGCGGCCCCTTCGGCGGCCCCCCAGGCGGGTTTCAATCCGCGCCCTCGCGTGGAGGGCGACAAAGGTGAAATGCAGGGACAATAGAGTACACAGTGTTTCAATCCGCGCCCTCGCGTGGAGGGCGACTTCAGCCCCCGCACTGACCAAGGCGACAGCGGAGCGTTTCAATCCGCGCCCTCGCGTGGAGGGCGACGGTCGTGGGCGGGGGAATGTCCCCGCCGGTCAGAGTTTCAATCCGCGCCCTCGCGTGGAGGGCGACTTCACCACCATCTATGAGCCATGACATCTTGGATTCAGTTTCAATCCGCGCCCTCGCGTGGAGGGCGACGGGCCACTCGTAGGCTCGCCTTGTCGATCGATGCGGTTTCAATCCGCGCCCTCGCGTGGAGGGCGACTTATAAAAGCCCTTTTGAATTACCGAAAGATTGTGTTTCAATCCGCGCCCTCGCGTGGAGGGCGACGGCGGAAAAAGAAGCGCATTGATCTGCCTGCGAGGGTTTCAATCCGCGCCCTCGCGTGGAGGGCGACTGCCTTAGTGGTTCGCGTCAGGTTGAGCCAATGATAGTTTCAATCCGCGCCCTCGCGTGGAGGGCGACGGGCAGGGAGCGTGCAACGCGTTTGCGTCTGTGCAGAGTTTCAATCCGCGCCCTCGCGTGGAGGGCGACGGCTACTTCGCGCACGATCCGAATCGCTTCGCGGTTTCAATCCGCGCCCTCGCGTGGAGGGCGACTGGAGGCCGGGCTGAAACTGGGGGATTACATCCAGGTTTCAATCCGCGCCCTCGCGTGGAGGGCGACAGCCGGTCGTTCGGATTGGGCCGCAGCAGGGGAAGTTTCAATCCGCGCCCTCGCGTGGAGGGCGACGATAGCCTTGGCCTCGATTTCGGGGAATCCTGCGGTTTCAATCCGCGCCCTCGCGTGGAGGGCGACCGTCGCACACCCTTATCCCGCCGTCGGTCATCTGGTTTCAATCCGCGCCCTCGCGTGGAGGGCGACGGCTAGCTAGCTCGCTACGAGAGGCGGAATTGACGTTTCAATCCGCGCCCTCGCGTGGAGGGCGACAACCGAAACGATTCCTTGATCGGTGACAATATCGAGAGTTTCAATCCGCGCCCTCGCGTGGAGGGCGACCTCCGGCAGAGAACACTGTGGCCGCAGCCTTCGCGTTTCAATCCGCGCCCTCGCGTGGAGGGCGACTGCGGCTGAAGCGGATGCGGTTGGAGCGTGGGATGTTTCAATCCGCGCCCTCGCGTGGAGGGCGACGTCCGATGCGGTGCTGCTTCGGCGAATTGAAAAGAGTTTCAATCCGCGCCCTCGCGTGGAGGGCGACGCTGCGTTGGCACGCGGCGATTCCGCTCATTCAGTGTTTCAATCCGCGCCCTCGCGTGGAGGGCGACTCCCTTTGCCTAACTCTCGCTGAAATTATAACTTCCGAACACGCTCGCGCGTACCTTCCCCGAGTGTCCCATTGAAGTATGCCCCAACCCATCATTCACTTCCGTAACTTGTTTTCCAGTATAGTGTTACGTTGTTCGCGAACCTCCCGGGTTTTTGAGGGTCACTCGGGGTTCGCGATTTTCTCCCAAAAGGGGGGTTATGCCAGCAAAAGGCCTTCTTCCAAGTCAAGCGTCGGCTTTGCACCGACATGCTCGACACGATGTCGATTTGGACTTCCCAGAAAATAAAACCGCAAACTGTCTTGTTCGGGGTCGATGAGTTCGACGAGTTCTTTCTTCAAGCTTACGTATTGTTCGGGCGTCACGACACATTCGAACACGGAATTCTGAACTCGTTGCCCGTAGTCCAGGCATTTCTTCGCCACACGGGCTAAACGTCTTTGACCCGCCTTATCCTTTGTCGAAACGTCGTACGTTACTAGCACCAACATTCGGTCACCCTTTCATCTGGAAACAAACGGGGGATACGATTCCAATTCACCGCGCAGGTAACGGGCAAAAAGTCTGGCCTGAATATGCGGGACGAGTCCCATGGTCATTTTCTCATTTAGAAAAGGATGGGTCACGGTTTCATTCTTGCGTGCCTGGTATTCCTGAAGGACGAGACGGCGTCCCGAATCGTTCAGCAGGACCGCACCGCTGGGCTGGACGATGAAATCTTTCGGTTTGATTTGCTGACGATTGATCAGAGTGAGTGCGATTCGATCTGCCAGCACAGGTCGGAACTCTTCCATGAGGTCAAGAGCCAATCCTGGGCGGCCGGGGCGATCTCTGTGCAAGAATCCCACAGCAGAATCCAGACCAGTGGCCTCACATGCGCCGCGGACATCGGCCAGAAGGAGGGCATAAAGGAAAGAAAGGAGGGCATTAACATGATCGCGGGGGGGACGGCGGGAACGGGTGGTAAAACTAAAGCGATCCTTTTGAGCAAGGATGAGGTGATTGAATACGGAGAAATAGTCTGCACTGGCTTGGCCTTCCAATCCTCGAACGAAATCGAGGTTGACGGTCCCACCAAGGATTTGCAGGCCATGGTTCAATCGATCAATGACTTGCTCAAGCGCGCGGATCACATCAGGGTTTTCCTGTTCACGGGCGGCCCGGCGGAGAATTGAGCGACAATTGGCGACTTTTCCCAGCACAACGGCACGGGCAACGTCGGCTGATTTCTGAGGATCGTCTGCCCAACGATACTGAGTTCGGCGGAGAAGGACGTTGCCGGGTGTAAAGCCATGGGCGACGGAAAGAAGTCGGCCATATTCGGTAAAGAATGCCACAGCAATGCCCGCTCGCGCGCAGGCCCCCAGGAGAGGTGGTGAACAGGCAACGCGGCCAAAACACACGATCCCACTCAGGTTGATGAAAGGGACCCGGAGTCGTACTTGCTTCTGGACTTTGACAGCAACAGCTTCGCCGTCCTTTTTCAGATAGGCGCCCTGGGTCATCACAAAGAGGGTGTTGAGGTGGTGCTTCATGACGTGATTCACTCCTACGGGTTGTTATTCCTGCAGGTCGGTTTCAATTAGGATCGCTCAGCATTCGTTTGATATAGCCTTTTACGTCTCGGCGGGTGACGGCTCGGGGCATACAAATATCGAACATGGAGCAACCACGGCATTTTCGGCCATATTCTGCTGGGGGCGTTTGATGAGCGGATAGCATTTGTCGGACATTTTCGGTGGCTTTTTCCACGATTGCTCGAAGTTTGTCGTCGCATACGACATCAAACCTGTGTTTCGATTTGGCAAAGTAGAGCGTTCCGGAAGGGATACGAAGATTTAGCATTTCCTCAAGACAGATGACCTGGGCGCAGAGCTGAACGCGATATTCGAGCTGGCCAAATCGCTTGTGCTTGCCCCGCTTGTACTCAACGACGACGATTCTCATGCCAGTGTCGCTGTTGTCGTAAAACTCGACGACGTCGGAAGCTCCAACCAGACCGAGGCGTTCCGACTTCAAAAGCAGGCCACGGACAAGATATCCGCCGGGAATACGTTCCTTGCGCCCTGTCTTGTGGGCATGTTCGTGGACATGGCGGCCTTCCATGGTGAAGACGTTGTCGGCCCATTGCTGCTCAATAAACAGGAGCGCTGCCCGCCGAGGACAATACGTGTATTGGGCCAACGCGGATATCGGGACAAGGTCGTCGTCGGAGTACATGGTTCAAACAGTCCAGGATTCTGTCGCTCAATCTGAAAATGCAAAAGGCGGGTGCCGGGTGGATACACGACCACCCGGCAGCCCGTCATTCGTTGTCTCTTTTTGAAACACCTCTGATATTCAGGGCTGACGGATATCACAAATCGTGACGTCACGATCTGGATTGGCGTCTAAGGCGCGGCCATAGATTACATGGGAGCCTTGGTCGGGGCAATTCATGAATCGCCCTTCCTGTACACCGTTCTCCACTTCCGCTGGCCGCTAATGACTTGGCGCTCAAGCGAAAGTGCGAACTGTACTAGCTCAGCTTGTCGAAATCGTTTGGTAACCGGAGTAATTGTGTCCCGCTGGGGACTTTGTCTTGATGGACGATCACTTCGTAATCGTCGAAGGACCGCGGAACGGCAACACCTTCCTTGCGTTTGACCTCGACGATTTCTTCGAACAGCACTTGGGCAGGAGCACATCCCAGCATTGCCTGACGTTTCTTTTGCTGGGGATCACTGTCCGTTCCCACATGCTTGAGGACGAAAACGGGTTGACGGACCGTCATCACACCTTTGCTGGCTGACCGATCGTGCTCGAACATGTTGAGAATCGCTTCGAACAGAAGTCGCAGGTCGTCAGTATTAAAGCCGGTTTGCTCGGCCAAATGAGCACTGATAAAACCCTTTCCAAGGTACAGGCCATAGGGAATGAGCGACTTACGACCCATGGTGCGAAGCTGGTCTTCTTTTTGCTCCTTTTCCCATTTCTCGTAATCCTTCCAGGATGTGGCGCCGCGGATGTCTTCGGCCACGGCCATGCGTGTGATCGAGATATCCAGCGGTAGCACGGGGTCCAGTGACCGAGCGAATGTGACCTGCACGGGTCCCCGCACCTGGCCGGCATTGGGACCGGTGGACATGACGGCGCCAAAGGCACGGACATCAAAGAAGTTCTGGCACATCCAGTTGCGAGCCTTTTCGACCTCGTCTTTTTTTGCACCTTTGGCATCCGGAAGCTTCTTGTTGGCCTCTTCGTGGGCGCGTGCGATATGTTTGTTCAAGTTACACGCATGTTCCACGAAGATCGCATACGGCATCGTATTGTCCTTGGCGATCTGCACATAGTTCCGGATGCGACGTTTGATGGCCACATCGGAGACCAGGCCGTGCAGGTCCTCGGGATCGATGCGTGGGGCGTTGCCAGCATCCGGATCACCATTGGGATTGCCGTTCTCACAATCGAAGAGGTAAAGGAATTCATAACGACTTGTGATGGGTTGTGCCATGATAAAGCTCCTTTCTTTGGTCGTTAAACAGTTACAGTTTTTTACCGAATTCCAAGGATATCGTGAGAAAACAGCCCTGGGGCACGAGATTAATCAGCTGAGAGGAAGCTTCGGTTGCTCTTCGGTTGTCTTTTCTTCTGTGGCGGACTCCTGATTCTTTTTGAGTCGTTTGGCTAACTGGTGGTAATAGCCCATCGCAAAGAGGGTCTGCTCTTCCAGCGTGAGGGTCCTAGGTGGCGCGGCGTTCATCTTCGTCCATAGTTCTGCAAGCTGGTTTTCAAACCAATAGCGAAGCCCCTCTTGCTGGATCTTGGGCAGATGGGCGATCTGGGCGGTTCGAATGAGCCGTCCCAGAACAAGGGCTGGGGTGGCACTGGCTGCGGCGTAGTAACGCTGGATGACACCAGCGCCCACGTCGCCCAGGGCTTCCCGCTGGATGGCCCCCAAAAGGGCCATGATCCGACCACAGAGGTAAGCCGGGTGCGTTTCGTATTCATTCAGTTCTGCTGTCATGGAAGGAACCCTTTCGCATCTGATGGTAAAGGCTTTCAACAAACCAAACCGACTGTGTCTAAAAGGCTGATCCTGGACGATGTCGATGTGGACCCGTCCAAGGGTCTGAGCCATGATTTCGTAAGGGATGGGCATGCGCTTGAGGGCGCATCGCCAGAGGGCTGCGGCAACGGGGGCCTGGACCTCAGAGAGGTCACGTACGGTAGCGCCCAGGACGTCCGCAAATTTGAAGGACGTGATGAGGTTTGTTCCATCTCGCGAGATGATCGTCAGGTCATCGAACCAGGCGTTGACGTTATCGATGAGTTCACGGAAATTACCCTCCATCCAGTCGCGGACAATCACCCGCCCGCTGTTAGCGGATAGCGTGATAGCGTAGTACTGGAAGTTCGCCAATTCGGGATGCTCGCCGGAGCGGATCGCGTCTAAGGCCTTTGCTGCCCGACGTTCTGCCTGGGTGGTTTCCAGAGCCGAAGCGTCCTTGTTGGACTTTCCTTTCTGTGCGGATGTCTCAGTAAGCTCTCCAAGAATGTCCAGGGCAGGGTCAAGTTCCTCCGGAACGGAACCACTGTACCAGTAACCGACTTTCACGCCGGTGCCCTGCTTGGGGCTGGCAATCCTGCGACATCTTTTGGCGATGAGATGATTGAAGGCCGTGACATAGACCTTCATGCTTTCTTCACTCATTGCGGCATTGGCGCTTTGTTCCAGGCCAAAGGACGTAAAGGCGTCTTTATCAAAACCCGCCAGCACGTCGCCCGTTGCCAGTCCACCAATATCGGCGAGGCCTTTGATCTTGTCGTGGGTGGGCTGAGGAGCGACCAAATTACCGGTGAGAAGATCGCACATGAACTGGGACTCTTTCCGTTTGGTTGTTTTTCGGGGCGTCGCCTCTGGCTGGGGTTGCTTGATTTTGCTGAGAAAGTCCATCCACCAGCCGTGCCAGGTGTCTTCTTCCACGAAGATACGTGGAGGACCTTTGGGCGTTTCCAAAGCCACCGTGGCAACCTCTGTTGGTTTGGCCTTAAGTTCCGTCAGCTTCGCCTGAATTGCTTCAAGCGTCGATTGATCACTGAGGGCATTTGCAATAATCTCAAGCTCCGGAACTGCCTGGAGGGGTGGTTTTGCCTGCCCTGCCTGCCTTAACAGGTCCACGAAGAAGTCATGTTTGGCCTGCGTTTTGTCACGGTTCTCTTCGTCATCGGGCCAATTGACGATGGTGGCCAAGCTTTCCACAAGAAAATGAGATCGACCACCGCCCTGAAGCCAGTTGTTTGGGGCCTGCGGCACCTGGGGGAACTCGCGGCCTTTGCTTTTTTTCTGGCCGCCGCTTAGATCAAGGACATGGACGAATTCTCCCGCTGCTGAAAAAATGAGCAACCACTTGACCAGTTTGCTCTGAAGTCCCGGAGGAAGGACAATTCCCTCGCGGGTGGCGTACTCATAGAAATGATGGAGCATGGTTGGAACCTCCTTTAGTCGCTCTCAGGTTTACGAACCAGGTGACTCTCAAAAGGTGGTACTTCCAAAACGCCGTGCGTGACCTGAGCGCGAAAGACAGTGATGAATGGCGGTGCGTCGCTGCCATTCGTCTTTCGCAGGTCGAAGACGTCATAGAGCATCCAGCCGAGGTCCTGGTTGTAATCCACCGGTTGAGGCAAATTCTCTAAGCCGGGGAGATAACGGAAAAACGCGACGAACTCGCGGCAGCCCAGGGCCGGTTGATGGAAGCACTTGCCCTGCGAGGCACGACGAATGAACTGGGCATCGTAAGCCGCCTGTTCGGCCTCATAACCGCGGCGGGGAACGATATGGGCGAACAGCCGATAACGCGGGTTGCGAATGGCCATCGTCTGCCGTTGCGTTCGGCCTTTCTTGGCATCACCCGTAATTGAATCATCAGCGTCAGCGAGGATGGGCTGAGGAGTCTCTTTGCCATTCATCCATTTCTTGACGGCAGTGACGGCGATCTTATCTTTCATCTCATTCCTTCTGAGCGGAATGTAGTTGGGATAGGAAAGAAGCTCGATGCGGTCAACCTGCCAGTAGAACTGCGGCTTGAAATAGATGGCCTCAAAGACTCCTCGCGCTGCGCTCGGGGTAGGACACGGATACGAATACCGTTCAACCTTCATTTCGGGGCGGGCAAAACACGCGAAATCGCCCCAGACCTCCAAAATGTGATGCTGGACTCCGGCCATGCGTGAGCCTCCTGTTTCAACAGTTTTCAAGCAACGAATGACATGTCATCTTCAGGGAACACTAAACCGAGTCGGGGATCGTATTCCAGGCTTGGCGCCAAATAGTACCAATCTGTTTCAACGCTCGAAGAGCGTCTCGATGGAAAGAACTCGATGGGCCAAAGGTGGACCCAGTGAGGAGATGTCCCTTTTGGACGAAAGATCTCCACAGTGATCTGAACCGCCCGACGGCACCAATGTCGAATCCAGCCCGGTTTCCCCTTATTGGCTTCGATCTCGCTGATCAGAGACTCAAAAAGTGTTCGATCGTGAGGAACGAGTAAATGAATCGTTCGCTGTGGGATAAGACGATAACATTTCGCTGCGTCTTCAAAATTCCCTGACTGAATTGCAGAAAGAATTTCGGTTTCGTCTTCAACGGCTTCTCTTGGATCGATGTAGCCCTGCAATGAATACAATAGCCTAAAATACTCCGTGATGCCGTCTGGATCTGAAAGTAATGTCGCCAGTTTGGACCGGTTATCTCCGCGCAGTTGTTTCAAATAGTACAGCGTGGCCTGAGCCGCTTTACCGTATCCCGGGGGATAGGGGTCTCTGTCATCAACCGGAGTAAAAATGACAAGTTTGCCTGTCGCTTGACGGGCATGGCGATTGCACCGACCGGCTGCCTGGGCGATGGCTTCCAAAGGAGCCAAGGCACGATACACGACAGGAAAGTCCAGATCAACTCCAGCCTCGACGCATTGTGTGGCGACGAGTCGAAGTGGTGCACGATTATTGAGGCCTTCGTTGATTCTTTCCAATACCTGGCGACGATGGAGGGGACAGAGGCTTGTCGAGAGATGCAAGAGCCACTCTTGTTCCTCTTCGGGGAGGCACGCCCTCAATTGGCGGAAAAGCTCCATGGCGTGACGCTTCAGATTGACGATACACATCACCTGTGGATGTTGCGCCAGCTCACCTGCTAACGTTGCCAAAGTCAACGGTTCGTCACCTCGCCAGGAGACCTCAACCCGATGAGCCGTGGCTCGGAAGAACCGATCTGCTTGGGAAACGATCTCAACGGGACGCCAGCCGGCCGGGGCATATTTTTCCACGCGCTCATGGAGGGCAGTAAACGCCGGTTGCGTGGCGGTGGCAAACACGGCTGTAGTCTGGTACGGACCATCTTTGTCGGTAAGCCACGAAAGGGCTGCCAGCGTGACCACGGCCAGGTGAGTTGGTAGGGTCTGAACCTCGTCAAAGAGGATGACGCTTTTGGCAACACGATGAAGCTTGCGGCAGCGGGAGGAACGATTGGCGAAGAGGGATTCAAAAAACTGGACGTTTGTGGTGAGGATGATCGGCGCATCCCAGTTTTCCACCAACAAGCGCCGCAACGATTTTTCGTCGGATTCACTTTCCGGCAGCTCATCTTGAAGACTATGGTGTTCGAGGACGAAATCTTCGGGGAAACCTTTCTCGGGTGAAAAGATCTCACGATAAATTTGGGCTGTTTGGTCAATAATGTTAATGTATGGCATGACCAGAATGATGCGACGCAGACCGTGTTTTTGTGCGTGATGGAGGGCAAACGTCAGCATCGCCAGCGTCTTGCCCAATCCAGTGGGTGCAGATAACGTGTAAAGCCCCTGGGGCTGTTCCGCCATTTCACGGCACCGAGTCTGAAGCTCATCACGAAGCGAGCTGAGTGGGTCGTCCTTGCGCTGGTCGCGGAGTGACTGAAGATAATCGTCCAGCGCCCGGATGGCAGCAGCACAGTCAAGTCGGGGACCGTCAGGCCGTGGCCGACGCGGGTTCTGAAGGTCGCCCTCAAAATGGGCCTCCGTTTCCAGGTAGTCGGCGTCCACGAGGGTGGAGAACAGCATACGGACGTCGAGCATTTCGGCCACAAGGTGTTTCCATTTGGGCAAGAGTCCATTCGACACACTCGGTAGGGACAGTCCGTCGGCGGAAAACCGTTTGAAAAGTTCACCTGCCTTGGAGTCGGTCACCTGGGCGCTATCTCGTAAACACTGACATAGCGTATTCCAAAGCTCTTCGTAACTCGGCGGAAACCATGTCAGCCCGCTGTGATGGGCCTCGATAGCCATTGCTGGATAGACCCCAAGCTCCTTCGCGAACTTGAGGGCTAAGAGACTTCCGGCGGACCAGTGATTGCCCGCTCGCGATAGCTCGCCATCAAGGTACCGCTGAAACTTGTCAGCATATTTACCGACATCGTGGAGCAGCCCAGCCAATCGGGCTTGGTCACCGGCGCCAAAGGCTTTGGCAAAATCTTCTGCGTGTTTGGCAACGTATTCTAGATGATCGCGAAGAGACTCAGAAACTCCCTGACCGTTTGCATTGGCACTGTGTGCGCGAAAACCGGTGTCACTCACAGAATTGCCCTCTCTTTATTGCGCGCATCACTACTACCCCCGAGTGATTAATTCCACTGTAGTTTGGCTGCGAGAAGATAGCAATAAACGCAGGTTCGCGAAAGATCAGTTCGTATTGGAAGAGAACGGTCCGCCAGGTCTGTCTTGCCGTATGGTCATGAATAGTCCAACCGATCATAATTGGGTTGTGCTCGGTTTTGCTGGTTGTTTTACGCATGGGGTGTGATATGTCCGAGAGACTGAAGCTGGCTGTGATTTCCGGTGTTTTGGCCTGTGTCACAGGTGTTCTGGGCAACGTCAGAGCGTTTTCCAATGATGGTCCCGCCGGTCGGCCGCCGGCTGTCCCGCTGGTGGTTCACGACCCCTATTTCAGTATCTGGTCGTTTGGGGACGTCTTGGCCAACGATTGGCCCCGTCACTGGACGGGAAAAATCCACGCGCTGTGCGGTCTGATCCGAATTGATGGCAAGCCATATCGTCTCATGGGGACGGCTCCGTCGGACATCCCGGCTCTGGAGCAGACTTCGCTCGAGGTGACGCCGACCCGGACGACTTATGTGTGGCGATCGGATGAAGTCGAGGTTCAGTTGACCTTCCTGACGCCGGTGTTACCTCATGACATGGCTTTGCTATCCCGACCCGTAAGCTACCTGATCTGGAACGTTCGACCACTTGATGAGAAAACCCCAGCCGTGGATCTCTATTTTGATGCGATGGGCGAACTAGCGGTCAACGAGCCAGACCAGATTGTGACCTGGAGTCGCGGCCAGGCCGGGGACCTCGATTGGATGCGTATTGGGACAGTTGAACAGCCCGTGCTCGCCAAAAAGGGTGATAATCTCAGAATCGACTGGGGCTATGCCTATGTGGCTGTTCCCCGTCATGCGAAAACCACATTAGCTGTGGCCGACCACGCGATCTGCCGCAATCAATTCTGTAACAATGGACTTATTCCTCGTCGTGATGATGGGAACAAGCCTCGCGCGGCCAACGATCGGTGGCCCGTGCTGGCCTGTATGCATTCAGCTAAGTTGAAGCCTGAAAAATCCCTGTCCTGGCATGTGATACTGGCATACGATGACATTTTTTCCATTGAATACCTTGGCCAACGATTACGACCGTACTGGCGCAACCAGTTTGCGAATATATCAGAAGTCCTCATCGCGGCCAATGAGCAATTGGGAGAACTCATTGATCGCTGCCAAGCTTTTGATCGCGAACTTCTGGCCGATGCCCGTACGCTCGGCGGTGACGGCTACGCGAACCTCATTGCGATTTCCTACCGACACACGCTGGGGGCACATAAGCTCGTGGAGGGTCCTCAGGGGCAGCCGATGCTCTTTTCAAAAGAATGCTTCAGCAATGGATGCATTGGGACCGTCGATGTCATTTATCCAGCCGCCCCTATTTTCATGTTATTCAACAAGGAATTGTTGAAGGCTTCCGTTGCCCCCGTGCTTGATTATGTTGCCAGTCCGCGGTGGAAGTTCCCCTTTGCACCACATGATCTGGGGACATATCCCCTGGCCAATGGTCAAGTTTATGGTGGCGGCGAAACCAGCGAGGAACATCAGATGCCTGTCGAGGAATCGGCGAATCTGCTCATCATCGCTTACGTCATCTCACGCCTCGATGGCAACACGGCCTTTGCGGACCGGTATTGGAAGATCCTGTCACAATGGGCCAAGTATCTGGAGGAGAAAGGCTTCGACCCGGAAAACCAGCTTTGTACCGACGATTTCACTGGTCCCCTCGCCCATAACTGCAATCTCTCGGTTAAGGCGACCCTTGCCCTGGCCTGTTACAGCGAAATGTGCCGGATGAGCGGCAAAGCTGACGACGCCGTCAAGTATCGTAAACTTGCCGAGGAATTCGCTGCCAAATGGGTTCAAGCCGCTGATGACGGTGACCATTATCGGCTGGCATTTGACAAGCCGGGAACCTGGAGCCAGAAATATAATCTCGTCTGGGATAAGCTGTTTAACCTGAAGGTTTTCCCAGCGGATGTCCGGCAGAAAGAGATTGCTTTTTACAAGAAGCAACTCCAACGCTATGGTTTGCCGCTGGACAATCGCGCGCTTTTCACAAAAACGGACTGGGAAGTCTGGACAGCGACGATGGCAGATTCGCGGGAAGACTTCGATGCCCTGATGGCCCCGGTATACCGCTTCGTCGATGAGACCCCGGATCGTGTTCCCCTCACCGATTGGTACTGGGCACACGACGCCAAATTGCGAGGATTCCGCGCCCGGCCCGTGATCGGCGGGGTCTTCATCAAATTCCTCGAATCCTCCGAACTGTGGAAGAAATGGGCCTCTCGCCCTAGTCAATCAAATTGATCGACATGGCGACAACTTGCGAGGAAAGTCACAGTCCTTCGGGTTAAGCTGACGGCACGCCATAAGATCTGTTCCGCAAGGAACTAAGTCGCCGTTGAGCAGGGTAAGTTATGGATCGCTCGTAATACCTCGACGACTAGCTCCCTCTGAGGCTACCCCAGCTTCAGGAGGAGGTCCGTTCGCGACTTGCAGCGACAAAACGCATCTCTCTCAAGTATCTTGCACGGTCCCTGTGCCCTCACGAAGCAGAAAATCCGCCGCTGCCCAGTAAATCAATTTGGCGGCCAGGAAATCAGGGGCGATAAGTCCCGGAATGGGGGCTAACTCGACCACGTCCATAATGGGAACACCCCGGGCATGCTGCGCGATCAGACGGATGATGTCTTGAACCTGCTGCCACGAAAGACCACCCGGCTCCGGAGTTCCCACGGCGGGCATGACGGATGGATCGAGACCGTCGAGGTCAATCGTCAAATAAACAAGTTTGTTGCGGACAAAATTGGTCAGTTGCTCGTATGCTGTCGTTGTCCACTCATCGGCGAAGATTGTAACGAGCCGTTGGGCAGTTCGCCGAAAGGCATCCTCTTCCTCCGAGATATTTCGAATGCCGATTTGCATGAGCGGCAACGAGTTGAGGATTCGCCGTGCCGCGCAAGCGTGATTGTAAGGGGAACCCTCGAATTCGTCGCGCAAGTCTGCGTGGGCGTCGATCTGGACCGCCACGATCTCGTGCGGATCGAAAATACGTGCCGCGGCCTGAGAGATTCCCGCAGAGATGCTGTGTTCACCGCCAAGAACGACCAGAAAGCGCGGTTGTGGCTCACCCTCAAAAACGTGCAGAATCGCTTCCTCAATTCTGGCGATCATCGTGGCAGGCGATCCACAATGAATCTCCAAGGGGGGCAGCGTTGCGAAGCCGAGTTTCCCGGCAGGCTCACATCCCCGCCGATGGTCGTAGAGTTCCACCTGGCGAGAAGCGGCCACGATCGCACTCGGGCCATTTCGGGTCCCAGCTCCGTATGTTGTGGTTGCCTCGTAGGGAATGGGAAAAACCCACACCTGTGCGCGACGTGGGTCCGCCAAGTCGTCAGGCAATCCCAGAAAGTTATATCCCGGTTGACAATGCGAACCTGGTATCATCATGGAACACCCTTATTAAGTAAGACCGGACACTGGGGACGCTCGAGACGGTCCGAACTGGTGCTATAATTGCGGACGCTTGTTACCGTGCCGTGAAAAACAGTATTGTAGAGTGAGTTTCAGGGGCGCGGCAGTAACCTCGAACAGCGCCAAAAGCTCCGCGAGCGTCAGCAAATAGCCCATGAATAAACGAGAATGGCTAAAGACCACCCAAAAGGGTTGCGATGATCCGGCTGACAGGCTGCTCAAATCTCATTGAGGGACCCTGGGTTGCCAAATGGGCGTCGACCGATATTAATATAATGTGTTGGGCGATTAGCTCAGTTGGTTAGAGCACCAGCTCGACAAGCTGGGGGTCGCAGGTTCGAGTCCCGCATCGCCCACTTTTTTATTGGCCCATGTCGGCAGATCACGGGGACCAATTCAAAGTCGATAACCACAGCCCAAGCTTTTTGATGTCGTTTTTGTGTTGAGTGCCGGCCCAAACAGGTGGGTCTTTTCCCATGCGAACATGACGGGCCGCCAGGCGTGGACGATGGATTGCGGGGCGGTAGCTCAGTTGGGAGAGCGCTAGAATCGCACTCTAGAGGTCGGGGGTTCGAATCCCCTCCGCTCCACTAAGTTACGTTGCAGAAAGAAGTTATGACTCGCACCACGTTGCACAACCTCACTTTCAGAAAGGGGTTGTGACGCTGTCTTTTCTATCTTGCCAGGGCTTGCGGGAGCTTGCTGAGTCGCATTTTGTGCCACCGGCGCGCCGGATTTTGTGCCACCATCTTCTTGCGGGTAAATGGGAGGACTCCAGTTAAGTGCCTGGGTGTAGGCTGTATCGGTGGGGTCCGTGTAATGTCTGAGGGCTATAGAGGGGGTGTTTCCCAGCCACTTGGCCACAGTGGCCAGGGGAAAGGCTTGGGCGAGATCGCTTTCGCAACTAGCCCGCAGGTTATGCCAGAGCCGGGGCCAGGGTTCCAAGCCGGCCCGGCGAATGACCTTGGTGAGGGTCGTTCTTAGGTTGGCATTGGCCCAACCACCGGGTCCATGAGCCCGCCGCCGATAGTCCCAGGGGAAAACATACTCATCACCTTCCTGGGCTGCATCCCAGGCTTCTTCCAAATACGGCCGAAGGGATTTGAAAATGGGGATAATACAATAGGCTTTACTGTGGCCCTCCGTTTTGGGACTCGGCACCACCAATCGGCCCCGCTCCCAATCGATATGGCCCAGCGCAAGGAGAAGGCCTCCGAGGGGATACGAAGACCACCAAAGCGGGCCAGGGCAACCAGAAGACGCCACCAAACATTAGGGCAGACATGGATGGCCTTCAGAACATCGGGCACGGAGACGTATGCCCGCCTTTCCGATGGGTCCCCGGCTCGGTGGCGGAGAAGCCCAAAAAGACTGGACTCGGGAACGGTTGTGCCCAAAAACAACGCGAGTAATACACCTTATTCTGCCAACTGGGTTATCCGGCAGGCTACGCAACTCCTTCCTGATTGTATCGGAAGCCTTTCTTTGATGAGTTTCTTGTGACGCATCAAAGATGCGATGATCCGTCATGGTGGCAAAACACGAGGTGATTCGAGGGACATGTCATGTTGATAAATGAACTGCCCCCCAGTCATCAATTGAAAAGCAGCGCGAAATAAACTCTACCCAAAGGGGCGGGTGGTTCGGCCGCAGGTGGAAAAGAAAACAATCGCGGAAGGACCCGTGGGGCGTTGATGCCTCTTTTTCGCAGGAAGTCGAAAAGAGACGTCGAAATGGCTAAACCGTCAGAAGTTAATGATCCCTCTGCGGCGAAGCTCGAGGGCCACGTTGATCATCTCAATCATCTCCGGCGTGTAGCGGACACCGATGTCACCACCGTCTGAGGCCTTGCCAATCGCCGGGCTCCCCGGCCTGAGCCGATAGTCGAGGTTCGCCGGATCGCGAAACATTGGATTGGCCCTTATGCATCCCGGTCCTGCTCGCACATCGTCAATGAGGGGTGGATCTCCAGCAAGACAACAATATTCCACTCGTGTGTTAGGGCCAGATCTGAGCGACTCACCAAGGATCGAGTTTTTAACCAGCGTCCCATCCGGGCATCTTAGAGGGCCGCGGATTGTGCACTGAACGAACCGCAAATCCAAGGAAGCTGCTCCTGTCCCCACCGAAGTCGTGACAATACAATTGGAAAGCTCAGCGGGAGCGTCAAACATTTGGTCGCCCGATCCCAGCAGTAGGGAGTCTCGTAGGAACACCGGCCTGGGCGAATACGAGAGCGAGTAAGTCACCACTGCTTCGCCTTCCATGGTTCCAGCCACGCTAAGGACCGGCCAAACCATACAACGTCGCAGACGGGCGTTAGAGCCGTCTATCGCCATCGCAGCAGTGCCCGGAGGGGCACATTTGTGGACGATTATTAGATCTGCGAGGGCACTGTTTGACGCCTGAATACCCACGAGTATCACGAAAGGTTGCGTTGGGGGTAAGGATACAACCATCGGCCAATTGCCTCGCTTTCCCCGCAACGTAATCCCTTCCTGAGTTATTCGGAGTTTCTCTTGGTAAACACCGTTATCTTGAATCTCGATTAGGCTATTTGCCGGTGCCGCGTCGATGGCGGCCTGGATGCTGGTGAAGTCGCCTTTGCCGTCCTGACGCACGATGATCCGTCGGCCCAAATTCGCTGTGGCCTTCTCCAGGTCCCCAAAGGGCGGTTGGCGGGCGGTGTCCAGCACAGGCGTTGTGTCCGCATACTCCTTTTGGAGGCGTTCTACCAAGGGTTTGACATCATGCAGCTCCTGCTGCTTGAAAAGCTCGACCGCCTCGGTGTAGAGCTTCTCCGCCTCCGCCTCCCGCTGGGCCGCCGTGAGCACCCCCCGCATGGCCTCCAGAAAGGCTTGATGCTTGGTCCGCCACTCCGTCAGACCAACTTCTTCTTCCAATCGTTTCAGGACTCCCTGGGCCGCCGGGTACTCCTTCTTCCGCAGCCGAGTCACCAACTCGCTGATCAGCGGATAGCTCGCAAGCTCCAGATGGGCCTGGACCTCCACACCCTTTTGCTGTGCCTGCACCAGATACCGCATTCCGTCACCGGCCTGGCCCAGGGAAGCCAAAAACACCCCCGCCTTCAAAAGGTCCTCCGGCTTGCTGGGTTCCCCCACCAGACCTGTCAACTTTCCGGGGGCCTGACTCCCCAAATCCTCCCAGGGAAGCTCCTCCGTTTTTCCCCCCAGCAACCGGCAGGTCAACTTCTCCTCATCGGCAGCGATGACTTCACCCCCCAGCCCCCGCAACCCCAGATCGGCCTTCCGCAACCGACCACCACCCGCATTGATCTTCTCCAGAATTCGCCCCTTCCACTCCGCCAGCCAGACCAACTCCTCCTGCCGGACCCGCCACCGCTCGGCCAAGCTTGGGTCTGTAAAACTCACCCCCTTGGCCGCTTCAGCGGCCTCCTGGAACCGCCATCGCTTGACCAGCTCCTCGATCGGCGCCACCTTCTGGGTAAACTCCGCCTCCCGTGCTTCCCACTCCCGGAGAAGCCCTTCCAGCTTTTCCCAGGCCAGGTCTAATCCCAACCGCACGGATGTGACCGCCACCGGAGGCTCTACCGGAGGTTTTTCCACGGGGGCCGCTGTCTCGGTGGGCTTTTCCCCTTCGGCCAGCATCTGCTCGGCTTGTCCAGCCTGCGGGGCATTGATCGCCCGCCACTGCGGATGCAGGGCCACCTCCTGACTGGCCTCCACCTTCACCCGCTCCTCCCAGGCCTCAAATCCCTGCCGCTCCAGCCGAACGACATGCTCCCCGGGGATCAACACCAACCGCAGCAGGTCCCGGTTCCCCGCATCCACGAATTCCTCATAACCCAACTCTGCCCCGTCCACCCGCAGCACCCCACCACTCCGTTCAGCCTCCGGCCAAGTGATCAAGACGCGACCAAGAGATTCCTCCAGGCCCCCAGACTCAGCAGCCGACTCAGTCTCTCCTTTCGTTGACACCCTCCCTTTCCCATCACCCCCTTCCTCTCGCACCTTTAGGGAACCCCTGACGGTCACCTTACCCCTCCGGCCATCCCCACTAGCCAATCGCCCCTGAGACGCGGATGGCTGGTTCCGCAGGATCACCAAACCCAGTATCCCCACCACCAGGATCAGCCCGACCGCGCCCACGCCCCACAGCCACTCCGGAACCACACCTACGACGCCTTGAAAGGCCGCCAACCACTTCCCCAAACCCTCTCTTTTGCCTTCAATCCCCTTCTTGCCCCACACAGGTTTCCCAACCCCCACAGCCAGCGTCGCCACCTCGGCTCCCCCCGCCGGGCCTGTCTCTTTCTCGGCAGACCGCCCCTCCAACCAGGCCCGCAGTGCCGACACCGTGCTCTCCGACGCCTCCACCACCTCAGGCCTCCCACCCCCCACTGCCACCTTCACCAAACACCCCTCCAACGCCCGAATGACCTCCTCCATCGTCTGATACCGCTCCTCCGGGCGCTTCGCCACCATCCGCCGAAAGACTCCCTCCAGCTCCTCAGTCACCTCCGGCCGTTTCTCCCGTAACGAAGGTATCGGTGCTTCCCGATGGGCCAGGAGCACCTCCACCAACGTCTCCCCCTTGTACGGGGCCTCCCCCGTCAGCAACCGATAGAGTGTGCACCCCAATGAATAGATATCTGCCCGACCGTCCACCCGATGTGTGCTCACCGCCTGCTCCGGGGCCATGTAGTCGCACGTCCCCATGACCTGCCCCGTCCCCGTCAACTGGTCTCCCGGGGCCGTCTCCCCGAGCCCTATGCGTTGTTCCGGCAGGCCGGTATTTGCCGGACTTAAGAAGGGTCCGAAAAACGCTTTCCCCGCAGGAGGTCTGGAAAAATCCAGGGGTCTTCTCTCTTCGGGCTGACTTTTTCACGATTT
>Ga0067045_1029012_pt1 | contig 24881 bp, 5 predicted proteins | sample TerdegcTABiofilm_FD_59184 | JGI IMG/M metagenome (GOLD analysis project Ga0067045, IMG submission 59184) | Combined Assembly of (Gp0054472, Gp0054536) Wastewater bioreactor microbial communities from Singapore -Terephthalate degrading... | reverse complement strand
ATTTCTTCATGATAGCCAATGGATGGGAAGCGACAGTATTGTCACACCTCCGCCATTAAAAAAGTTTACAAGCCACTGCTTCAGAACCTACGACGAAAGAGATTATTCATTTCCGGCTTTTCACTTTGACTCTTGCGATTACTCTTTCAAAAAACCTGAATGCACTCCTTCAGAACTAAAATCTGAAATTCTGACGAAAATTTACAAGAATAATAAAACAGATTGGGAGAACGCTTGCATCGCTTACCTGGAGGGAGATTTGAGCAAGACTGAGCGAAAAGAATTCGAGGAAATGTTAACAGTTTTCCCAGAGCTTAACAAAGACCTTTCGCTCTTCCGAAAAGCATTTTTTATCCCCGAAAAGGTCGTTTTTCCAGGAAAGAATCAGCTAAAAAAGAAACGCCAGGGAATTAAAGTCTTTTGGTCAGGAGTTGGATTGACTGCAGCCGCTGCTACCATTGCTCTTTTACTTATGACAGGTCCACAAGAACCTTCACCCCGCACTGATAAACAAATCCAGGAAATAACAAGTGTAGTCCCCGAACATACCCCAACGGATAACTTCAAACCCGAGATTGGTATTCCTCAAAAATCGCCTGTAGCTTCATCAAATAAGGCGACTTTGACAGCAAATTTACCTACTCAGTCGAGAAATGCTGAATCGTTGAGCACACTTCGTCCCCGTTCAACGCAACAAATAGAGCTTGCTGATAAATCTCAGGTAGAAATAGAACCTATCAACCGAATTTATACAGCCATTTATGCCAATATGATGGAAAGATGGCAGGCTGAGTCGATGAAGGAGAATAAGAGTCTGGCATCGGCTTTGCTAAAACCTGTAAAAGCCTTGTTCGGCAAAGCAGAAGAGTCGCTGCCCGGCCATGAACCCGTAAGCCTTTGGACATTGGCAGAATTTACACTGAAAACATTCAACACCATCACCGACAGCGATATAGAATTAAAAGCACTGCGAGACGAAGAAGGACAACTTAAAGCCTTGGCTTTTGGTAATGAAAATTTTAAAATTGCTCATCTCAAAAAAAATTATTCTGCCGAGTCAGAAAATCAAAAAAGGACATCCGAGAAGACACAAAACACCCAAGAAATCACGGAGTAGTGATGGCCAATTGAAGGGTCTTCCCATTGAAAAACTGATAATTGCGTTCCGCAAAATCAGCGAGGAAAACTGCCAATTGCCGTGGGGTGAAGGAGGCCTGATATCCGGGAAAAGCATGAGCCAGCATTTCTGTTTGAACTGAACCCGGGGCCAGACAATTTACATGAATACCCAAGGGTTTAAACTCTTCGGCGAGTACCTCTGTTAAGATGGTAAGTGCGCCCTTCGAGGCACTATAAAATGATAATCCGGGAAATTTAACACTACCTTGTATCCCTCCCATTGATCCGATATTCATAATATGACTGCCGGGTTTCAGTAATGGCAGAAGGCTCTGTATGAGTCTTGAAGGGCTGACGAAATTAACTGCCATTAGCTGTTCAATTTCAGTAATACTTGTTTCTTTGAACGGCTTATTAATCAACAATCCTGCATTGTTGATAATGGCATCAACCGTCACTACCTTTGTGGATATCTCTTCATATATCTTAAATAAACCTTCAGATAAAATAAGATCTGCTTGAATATGAATATAGTTATTAAATGAACCCAATAGCTGCGGTGCGGAAGAGCGAGAAATCCCAAAAATCAAATGTTTTTTTCTGTTAAGCAATTCCTGTACAAGAGATAGCCCTAACCCCCGTGAGGACCCAGTAACAATTATATTCATAATCAATTATTTATTAAAAATAATTCTGTTGAGTAATACTACGATTTCATCGCGCGTGAAAGGTTTGGCAATGTAATGCGTAAACCCTAAGGCTTTCAGCTTATTTGCATCTCCGTGCTGGGCAAATCCGGTTACAGCAACTACAGGAGTATTTTTAAAATGTTCAATACTACGTATTTCTCTCAAGAGTTCTATACCTGTTGGTCCAGGGCCTAAAGCAATATCGATAAGAAAAAAATCGTATTTGTTGTTTTGAATCATTCTCAAAGCTTCAAAAAAGGTAGCCACAGTGTCAATCATGCATAACCCTTCAAGAAACGATGCGGTGATCTCAGCATTGATAGCATTATCTTCGACCAACAGCCCCCGCGGAACAATTTTTTCTTTTTGAGCTACAATAATTTCCGCAACAAGTTCGCTGTAAGAAGGCTCTTCAACCAAGCGGGGTAAATCGAGATAAAAAACGGTACCTGTACTCGGACTACTTTCGAATGTAAGGCTTCCGCCGAGTAGATGAACCAATCTGCGCACAATTGACAGTCCTAATCCTAAGCCTTCGAATGATCGGCTCATTCCCTCACTTGCCTGCCTAAATTCTTTAAAAATAAGTTCATGCTTCGAAGGGGGAATTCCAATACCAGTATCTCTAATCTCAATTCGAGCCTTTGGGCCTTGAGGTGATTGAACTGCTTTAAGTCGAAGAGTGACACCTCCCTCCTTAGTAAATTTTACGGCGTTTTCAATCAGCTCTTTAACACAAATTGAAAGCAATTTTTCATCAGTATGTACCCATAAATCATCTTCAGATTCAAGCAAATACAATAGGCCTTTTTCCTGGGCGACACTTTGGTATTCCAGAAAGACTCGGGCAAGCGCCTGGTCGAGCGGCCAGTTATCGGGTTCAGGCTCCAGTCCGCTATCCAGCTGAGCCACCAGCATGATGGATTCCAAGGTTTTTAACAAACGTTCACCAGAGGCATGAATTTTCTGAACGATATCTTTTACTTCCGGATCAGGATGATTATGATAAAGCAACTGAGAAAAGCCAAGTATAGAATTGAGGGGAGTACGCACTTCATGGCTCATGTTGCTTAGCAGGCTACTTTTCAATGCTGCAGATTCTTCTGCTTTGCGCCTGGCCTCTTCCAATTCGGCCAGGTATTGCTTCTTCTCGGTTATATCACGTATTGTTCCTTCTATCTCAATTAAATCACCATTACTGGAATATATGCCATGCGCATTCAACGAAAAATAGCGAATCTCACCTGATTTGGTGACTAACGGAATTTCTAAATCAACTACCTCTCGATGTTCCAATAACATTTTAATGAACACATTTCGGTAGGATGGATCCGAATAAAAGTTTACGGCATTTTGCGAAATGATTTCAGCGGGCGTATATCCAAGGTATTTCTCTACTGAAGGGCTCACGTGACGTATGGTTCCATCTGGATGTGAGACGAAAAATATATCTAGTACATTTTCAAAGAAACGGCGATATTTCTCTTTTTCTTCCTCGAGTTGTTGCTGCATTAAGACTCTGTCGGTAATATCGGAGGATATTGAAAGAATGGCCTGTTGGCCATCCGCTAGCGTTATAAGGGTTTCGATAAGCCGGCTGTAGTATTTCGCTCCGTCTTTACGCCGGCTTTCCACTATTACATCCAACTTTTCCCCATTGACAATCCTTCGAATATTATCTTCAATGTAGGGTAAATTCTCAGGCGCAGCAAAAATGCTTACATGCTTCTTGATAATTTCGTTTTTTTCGTATCCTGTTGCATCAAGCAATGCCTGATTAACGTCAATAATATTGCCGTGGATATCCTCGAGAAGCATACCCGCAGGTGAAAGCTCAAATAATTGATGGTAGAGCTTTTCGGCACTTTTAAGCCGTTCGTTCATCTCATCATCTGGCCGCAACCTTGATGAAATAAAAAGCGCCAACCCATCACCCTCCAAGGGCAACCCGTGAAGTTTAATATAGGTTGCTGAAAATCTTGTGTTATTATCACAAAAGATTTCACCTCTACAGATATTTTTATCTGAGCAATTCAAAATAAATTCGGCGAAAGGTTTAAAGTTTGCCGGAGCCTCGGCAAGAGGCATATTATTTCGCAGGCCTTTTATGCAATCCGTGTCTTTCTGTGACCAGGAAATAACCTCCTTCAAACTCCCTTGCGAACCGACCAACACAATGTTCATATCCGTGTGGGTAAGCGCATATCGAAATTCGCGAAACCACCCCAAGAATAATTCCATGGCCATTCTGGAAGGCAGGGCCCATCCCTCAAACGATATTTCTGATGATGAAATAAAGTCGGGGTATAGTGAAAATTTCAAACGGATCACGGACAGGTTTCTCTGGCGGGTAAGCAGGGAAACGAAAGTTTCACATGTTTCTTCCTTATGCTTTAGTGCAGACAGAATTTTCTTTAACAATCGAAAGCGTAACTCTGCCGGGAAAAACTTAAATACTTCTTTGAGATTTAAATCCCAGGAATTATTTTGACTTTCAATACGCAGTCGACCATCGCCATTGATAGTGCCAGTAAAAATCTGGAGCGTTCCTTCATCCTTTGCAAAGCCAGGGATAATCTCGTCAAGATTCATAGAATGCTTTATTTTTAAATATCTTAACAGATTTAAACAAATATAGTTTTATCAATTATTGCCTGGATAAAATAAGTTTGAATATCATCCCTTGTCCATCATCTCTGGGTTGGGCATTCAAACTAGCACCTATTAAAGCAGCAAACTCAAGAGATAATTTCAGGCCCATACCCGAACCTTTTTCACCCGATGTGCCAAGCTTCGATGAGATAACATGCGGAGAGAGAATGGCTCCAATTTCATCTTGGCTAAGAGAAATACCTTCATCTTCCACATTCACCGATAAATATCCATAAGATTCCTCGTGAACGCTTATTCGCACTGATTTTCCCGGAAAAGTAAACTTGATTGCATTTGAAACGAGGTTGCGCAGAATAGTAGAAACGGAATATTGGTCCGTTCGAACAAAAGTTGCAGGAGGGATGAGCGAGTGAATCAGAATGTGTTTTTGATGGGCTATATTGCGATGAATAAGAATGATCTCAGCAACCAAAGCAGCCAGATCAATCATCTCAGGCCGGGGTGCATATCTGCCATTTTTTAGTCGGCTCCAATCGAGCAGGTTAGTAAGCAAATTGTCAGCCATAGTTGCTGCCTGATGCATAAATTTAATCATTTCCAGGCGATTAGCATCGCTCAACTCTTTGTAATCTTCAAATAGCAATTCACTGTAGCCTATTAAATTTCCTAAGGGATTTTTCAGATCATGAGCAATAACCGAGAGTAACTTGTCTTTCATGGCATTACTGTCACTCAGTTCCTGAGATTTAGCTTTGAAATCCTCAAGCAGATTGTGGAAAGGAGTATTATCCCAAATAAACCCTTCGAGTGCGTGGAGATTACCGGTATCATCAAACACTCCGCAGCCTCGCTCGAGAACCCATTTGGTTTCACCTGACGCTGTAATAATTGGATACTCATCATAAAACGGTTCCTTACGTTTAAGCAGCTCCTGCCACTTTTTCCAAAGCCTTTCCTGATGTTCAGGATGGATAATATCGTTGTAACTGAGACGATTGTTATTAATGAAGGCATCAGGTGGGTACCCAGTAAGATCTAACGCACCTTGACTTATATATTCCATCGTCCAGTTAGGGTCATTTTTACAGCGATACACCAAACCAGGCAGATTTGAAAGCAATGTTTGTAACTTGCGACGGGCTTCCTCCAGTTGAGCTGAAGCCTCTTTCATCTCCGTAATATCGGTATTGGATACCCTGCGCCCGACAAATCTGCCTTTTTTGTCAAAAACAGGTCGACATACATGCTTAATCCATTTTATATCTCCTGATTTAGAGACAATTCGAAACACAAAATCGTGTTGATCATGCGAATCAAATGCATTGAAATAGCATTTATCGTCAGCGTAAATGATTTGCAATAAAAGATCTTTATTCAACAAAAATTCGTCTGGCCTATATCCTGTAATGCGCTCGCAGGAGGGACTGACCATTCTAATCCGTCCATCAGGTTCCAACCAATATTCCCAATTGTATGCACTCTCGAAGAAGACCCTTAGAGGCAGGTTATCTTCATCATTCGAGATATTATCACTTTCCCTACTTTCCGTATAGCTATTATCAAGAGGAGAAATGATTAAAACAACTTCTGCGTTGTCAAGGAAAACGCTAGTAAACAAAACCATCTGCCCAAGATATTCGCAGAAATACTTTACCTGCAGGTTTTCATGTCGAATTAGCCTCTCAATAAGCTCCTGTCCGCTCCCCAAAAGAGGAAAAAGAGAAGATAAAAGCATTCCATTCAAATCGCTTCCGGAAAGCCCCGTCAAACTGGAAAGTCTTTCGTCAGCCTGTAGAATTTTAACATCAATGGGTTGTCCTTCAGCGTCGCACACCATGACCCCATGGATGAAAGAAGCAGGAATATCGGACATGTTGATTTTGTTAATGGTCATCCTCAGAATCGTTAAGGTTAGAAGGAGTCTAAATATTGGTAAAAATACAATAAAACAATGTTTTGAAATCAAAGAGTATTGTTAAATTTATACTAACTGGCTCCTGATTTCTGAAAGAAGCATAACCATTCCTGATTTCTATTTCATGGCACACATTATCTAAATAATGGAAAACATATCAAAGAAATGCCTGTTTTAATTAACAATTTTTTCAATTACTGAAAAAATTTCATCTTTGTTTTCCAATTAATAAATTATTATCCATAAATTTATATTTTTACAAATAACTTAAAGACAATATTTAACAAAGAATCATGGAATAATTTTAAATTACACCTCAATGGAATAGTTGTGCAACATTTTCAATTTCGTATTTGTCATACAAAAGATGAATAAATGTACTAACTTTGAAAAGAAGCTTAGAATGCAACATTCAAGATCCCTGCTGTGGCACGATTCGTAATTCCTTATAAAAAAGATTAAAACTTAGTTATATATGAACGAAATATACAAACCTATAATAATGCAACTCCCCGTAAGAAAAGCTTATATAGCCTTCATCTTTTGGTTGTTTTCAGGTTTTTCCAATGCCCAAACAACCTACTATTGGGTTGGAGGACAAGGAGAGTGGTCGGATGTATCGCACTGGGCAACAACATCAGGAGGTTCCGTCCATCCGACGAACCCACCAGGACAAAACGACAATGTAGTTTTTGATAACAACAGTTTTAACAATGGGGATACCGTTTTTATACAGACCAACTCGGCTAAGTGCGCCGACATGACTTGGAACACGACGCGTTGGGTTACTTTTTATAGCACCCGCTCTCTTGAAATTTACGGGTCGTTTACATGGAGCAACACAGTACAGTCGAACATGTCAGGAAATATATACTTTGTGGCGACTTCGCCTGGAAAAACTATCGACACCAAAGGCGTTGAAATTGGAGGTTCAGCTTACTTTAATGGTATTGGAGGGGAGTGGACTTTATTAAGTCCATTGGAAGTATTCGTCTTTATTTACCTGCAAGCAGGCACTTTAAATACAAATGGTCAACCTGTTCGGGCCATGCATTTCAAATCAACAGAGAATAATCCACGAACACTGAATTTAGGAAATTCTGTCTTTACCTGTACGCTTCATTCTCCTGGAAGTGGATACAGCTGGCAGGTGGAATATAATTCTTCTTTTAACTTGATTACCGGAGGGAATTCCCTTATTCGTTTCACTGCAGATGGGCTTTCCCGAATGAAAGCCGGTGATGGTTTCTCATACGACAATATACTTTTCATGGGAAGGGGAATACTAATATCTAATGGCAATACATACAAGAATGTTGATTTTGGCACCTATAAACCCGGAAATCCAGGCAACGACTACACTGGCCGCATTGGAGAAGGACTTACGCTCTCAAACAACAATACGTTTAATAATGTCACTTTTTATGACAATGGTTTCATTTATGGCAATAACAATAATATAACTCAGAATCTTCAATTCAGATGCAATGGAAATATTTTATCGGGTAGTAATCAATGCCATACTCTGCAGCAGTATCGGTATAATCCTTACCTATATGGGGGTATTTTCCCAAATACATTAACTCTTGAAGAAAACGAAACCCAAACCATTCTTACTACAATTCAATTGATAGGGTCTATCTTATGCAACCATACAATAATCACATCAAGCAGTACCAACCATGCGAGTATTTTTACTACAGAACCCATTGCTTTGGAATATGTCCATCTTAATTCTCTGCATGGGAAAAACACCCTTGACCCCACTGGTTCAGGAATAGCCCCGGATACTGCCTGGACTTCGATAAACACGAATTGCATTAATTGGGTATTCCCCGACAATTATCATTTGCCAACAGTAGATAGTGCAACAGTTGTCGATGTATCTCCCTGCCACAATAGTATAAATGGTAATATAACCGTGCATGCCAGCGGAGGATTGCAAACCTCCCGTTTGCAATATCAATTAAGTGGCCCGGTTAATCGACCCTGGCAAAACGATAGTGTTTTTTCTAACCTTCCGCGGGGCACCTATACTATTACCGTCAGAGAAGTAAGAGGGATAGCACCTACCGAAGAGGTTTGTTATTATTCCGATCCATTTACCACACTGGTTAGCGGGCCTGATACCTTAAGTGTCAGCAGTATTGAGGTGAGCAATCCTTTGTGTTATGACAGTTGCAATGGCGCTTTTACCATTCATGCCACAGGAGGAACAAGGCCTTATGAGTTTTCAATAAATTGGAATAGTCTCAATCAAACAGGTACATTTCAGAGCGACAGTACTTTTACTAACCTATGTGCCGGAACTTACAATACATTGATGGTCAGACACTCTGGGATTTGTTATGCCAGCAATATACCTTCAGTTACACTCTCTAATCCCCCTGATATTGTCATTAATTCGAGCACAGTAACTCCCATTTCCTGTTATAACGCTGAAGACGGACAAATACAAGTGGTAGCATCGGGAGGTTCAGGGATGCTTACCTATACCCTTTTACCCGGTTCAATCAGCAACAACACAGGTATCTTTACAGGGTTGGAACCCGGCACTTATACTGTTCAGGTTACTGATACGAATAACTGCCAGGAAACAGCTGGGCCTTTTATTTTAACTAATCCTGCTCTCCTGGAGATAATATCAGAGCAGGCTACCGATATAACCTGTCACAATGCGAATGATGGTACAATTACTATCACAGTATCAGGAGGCACCGGCACAAAAACCTTTACATTGAACCCCGGGGGCACAACCAATAACACAGGGATATTTACGGGACTGGCTCAAGGCACCTATTCAGTTACAGTTACCGACATCAGAGGTTGTTCCGCAATCAGCAATCCGCTGACCATCCAAAATCCTCCTGCATTAACGATTACCAACATCAACAGTACAAACATTACCTGCCATAACTACAATAACGGCAGCATCAGTATTTCAGCAACAGGCGGAACAGGAAGCATTACCTACACAATTAATCCTTTGGGGCTCAGTAATTCAACGGGACTATTTACCAATTTAGGGCCTGGCACTTACACAATTACCATAACAGATGCCAACAATTGTCAACTCACCTCAGCAGACATTATAATCTTGAATCCTTCTCCCGTAATTGTCACAACCTCAGAGATACCTGCCAGTTGCCATGGCTTATCGGATGGCTGTGCAATTGCTTCTGCAAGCGGAGGTGCTGGTTCATACACCTATACTTGGACCAGCATAACGCCTAGTGTGACAAATGATACCTTGTGTGGAATAAGCTCAGGCTTTTACATTGTTACGGTTGTAGATGCAAACGGATGCCCTGCCAATGGTTATGTTTATGTCAATCAGCCATTGGAAATTACTGTTGCTTTTAATACATCGGGTTATGCAAACCCCTCTCCTCCTCCGGCTTATTTATACTCAGCCCAGGCAATCCCCTCAGGGGGAAATCCTCCTTATACCCATCACTGGGAAACAGGATCAACTACTGACCAAATAATTGATGTTGTTGAAGGCGTTTACACCGATACCATTCGTGATGCCAATGGGTGTATTAAAATAGATTCAGTTTATCTTCAGGCATTAAGTTGCAATATTGCCAATTACCAGAATGTTACATGCAAAGGGGCACACAATGGATGGATATTGGCACAAGGCATCGGCGGAAATACCCCCTACAACTATCAGTGGAGGGTACAAGGAGATCCTGCTATTATTGGAACTAATGCTTTCATTAATAATTTAGCTCCCGGGACTTATGAGGTTACCATAACTGATGCTAACTCAATATCTGTAACTTGCTCAGCTACTATTACCGAGCCTCCGTTATTACAAGTAACTCTTACACCTATTCCACCTGTTTGTAATGGACAAAATGGAACGATACAAAGTACCATAACAGGAGGAACCCCGTATACAGTACCTCCAGCCACCCAGGCATACAATTATTTATGGAGCAACCTGCAAACGACACCCCAAATAAATGTTCCGTCTGGCAACTACGCTCTGATAGTAACAGATAGTCTGGGTTGCCAGAGCAGTGCTTCAACCACGTTGACCGAACCTCCTGCCATTGTTATTCATTCTGTAGGCGCACAAAATATTTCCTGCCACGATGCCAACGACGGAACCATTACTGTTTTGGCCTCAGGAGGAACAGGTAGCCTGAGTTATACTTTAAATCCTGGTAGTGTTAGCAACAATAGCGGCATTTTTACGAACCTTTCATCCGGCAAGTATACTGTGACAGTTGAGGACGCCAATGGTTGCCAGGTTAATACCGGAAGCATCACCATTGCCAATCCTGACGCATTATCCATAACCTCATCAACTACCAGCAATATTACCTGCCACAATGCAAACGATGGTACAATTAGCATTTTAGCCACAGGGGGAACCGGAACTTTAACCTACACCATCAACCCCGGAGGCTCTTCAAATACCAATGGCCTGTTTACCGGTCTCAGTGCCGGCATTTACAATATTACCATTAGCGATGCCAATGGATGCTCCATCATCTCACCTGACTATACTATTATAAATCCTGATGAAATAAGTATCGTCAATCTATCAGCCACAGATCCCCTTTGCCACAATAGCACAAATGGATCTATTATCATACAAGCCACCGGTGGTACTGGTTCACTCACCTATACCCTAAATCCCGGAAACATCAGTAACCCAACAGGCATCTTTTCCGGACTGGCAGCAGGGATTTATGCCATCACTGTAACTGATGCCCATAACTGTCAGACAGATTCAGGTAATATTGTACTGAACAACCCAACACCTGTAGAGGTGCTATCTATCGCTAAAACCGACATGACCTGCCATGGCATTGTGGATGGAACCATCACCACTGTAGCAACCGGAGGAACAGGCGCTTATACCTATACTCTTTTCCCAGACATAACCATCAATTTTTCGGGTTATTTCACAGGACTCGACGAAGGAGATTATTACGTAAAAGTATCCGATGCCAATAACTGTGAAGCATTAAGCGCGACAGTCCATATCATTAATCCCGATGTTATTCATATAACCAGTGAAGCATTTAATAATCCATTATGCGCCGGAGTAAACAACGGCACCGTTATTATAAACGCCGGTGGAGGTACGGCTCCACTTACCTACTGGCTTCAACCTGGCAGCATCCCATCCAGTACAGGAATTTTCACAGGACTCACACCCGGTAATTATACGGTTATTGTTACCGATGCTAATCTTTGTCCCTCCGACACCTCTAACACATTCACGCTCATCGATCCACCTGCAATCCAGATACTTTCTGAAAATTATACCAATATAACCTGCCACAATGCAGCTGATGGAAGCATTGAAATTGTTGCTACAGGAGGCACTGGAATCTTGAACTACACCCTAAACCCATTAAATATCAGCAATCAAACCGGCGTCTTTAGTAACCTGGATGCAGGTAACTATACAGTCACTGTCAGCGATCAAAACGGTTGTTCAGTACTCAGTAGCAACTTCTTAATTACCAATCCTCCTGCTATTAACATCTCAACTGTAAATATCAGCCAGCCCTCCTGCTATGGTTTGAACAACGGGAGCATTTCAATCACAGCAGCTGGAGGCACCGGGACTTTGCTTTATTCCATCAATGGTGGAATTACTTATACTTCAAATTCAAGTTTCTCAGCCCTGAGCCCAGGTTTTTACAATATCAACGTAATGGATGATAACGGTTGTGTAACAGCCTACAGCCTGAATCCGGTTCAGCTCAATTATCCGGCTCAGCTTGCTTTGAGTTTTATTACCCAAAATCCCACCTGCAATGGTTGCTCGGATGGGACTATTACTGCCATACCCTCAGGAGGAACACCCGGCTATACACACCATTGGAATAATGGAGCAACTACAGCGACCATTACAGGACTACCTGCCAATGTATATTTTGTTGATACCCTGACAGATGCTAATGGATGTGTGGTTATCGACAGTGTAAAGCTTTCGGAGCCCGGCCAATTTATTGTTAGCTTGCAATCCTCAAATGTAAGCTGTTTTGGAGGTAACGACGGATGGATTCAATCCCTGGTCAGCGGAGGAACGCCACCTTATACTTATCAATGGAGAAAAGAGCCAGATCCGACGGTTATTTCCACAAATCCGAATCTTTCCGGGTTAGAAGCAGGTATTTATACATTAACTGTCACTGATGCATTTGGGTATACCATTAGCGAATCCGTTGAAATCACTCAGCCAACACAACTCACAGTAAATTTAATCCTAAGTCATGCTTATCTGTGTCCTGAAAGTAACGCTGGCTGGATAACAGCCATCGTGAGCGGAGGAACGCCCAACTACAGCTATATTTGGAATAGTGGAACCTATCTGCCTTCAAAGCCTGATTCCATTTTTAATCTTGGACCAGGGAGCTATTCTGTCCTTGTAACAGATGGCAACGGATGTCAGCAATCAGCAACTGGAAGTATTGAAGCCTACACGTCTCCTCAGGCTTCATTTACCGTAAGTCCTGCATGCCTTGGAAATCCCAACCAGTTTGATGACCAGTCATTAGCCGGTAGCGGCTCCTTAACTACCTGGAATTATGATTTTGGGGACGGACAAACCCAACAAGTGAATGCTCCGGCTAATCCAGATATTAGCCATGTTTACGCTAATCCCGGTAATTATACAGCCACCCTCACAGTTTACGACAGCTATGGATGTATGTCAAATACGGCAAGCGCAAATGTTGTAGTGAACCCTATTCCCACCGCTGCCTTTACTTTCGATACCGTATGCTTCAATCTTCCCACACATTTTACAGATCAAAGCACTTCCTCTGCAGGCATTACCAGCTGGAGCTGGGACTTTGGGGATGGTAGCTCCTATCAACAACATCCGGAGCATATATTCTTAAATCCCGACATTCATATGGTTAAACTCATTGTTTCCGATGCTATTGGCTGCTCCGATTCCATTACTCACGAAGTACTTGTATGGCCTCTTCCACAGCCGGCATTTACCTATACAGATTCCTGCACAGGAACTACCTTATGGTTCACTGACAACAGTGTTCCACAATCTTCGGCAATGGCAGCGTGGCATTGGAATTTCGGAGATGGATATTTCTCCACTCTTCAAAATCCCCAACATACTTATTCCCTCCCAAATACATCATATTCCGTAACACTCACTACAACCAATTCTAATGGTTGTATTAACAGTCTTACCCAGAATGTCACCACAACAACCAGCATAGGGGCTGATTTTAGCTTTACTACGGCATGCATAGGTTCACCAACACTCTTCACTGCCACATCAAATCTTAGCCCTGGGGATATCAGCCAGGTAGCCTGGTATTTCGGAGATGGCAATACAGCTGTTGGCAATCCTGTATCACATACCTATTCTGCTCCAGGGTATTACAATGTCATAATGGTAATTCAGAGCATTTCGGGATGCGAGCAAACCGTAAGCAAAATAGTGGGAGTAATAGCTTTACCCCAGCCTGCTTTTAGCTGGATCAGTGGTTGTCCGGGTGAACCAACCGCTTTTACCGACCTGAGCATTAGCTTGATGAGCCCTATCAGCGCGTGGCAATGGGACTTTGGAGATGGCACTATATCCACCCAACAACATCCGGTGCACACATATGCTATTCCCGGAGTTTACAACGTTTCATTGACAGTTGAAAATGCCAATGGGTGCTCCGCCACCATTACCCAAATTGTGACTATTGACCCGGCACCTTATGTAATGTTCGAATGGGATGGAGTTTGCGAAGGCATAGTTACCCAATTTACGGACCAATCAAACGGAAACTCTTATCCCATTAATCAATGGTATTGGGATTTTGGTGATGGATGGTTTTCTAACCTGCAGAACCCAGTTCATACATTCTCTGCTGCAGGTACATATAATGTAAATCTGCAAGTTTGGAACTCATACGGCTGCACTAACGATACTACGCTTCAGGTAACTATTCATACGAATCCAACTGCCTGGTTCAGCAATAATACTGTGTGTGCAGGCACTCCTACAAGTTTTGTAGATGAAAGCGTCTCTGCAGCAGGCCTGATCAGTTGGTCTTGGAATTTCGGGGATGGAGGAACATCAACCCTCCAGCACCCCCAGCATGTTTTTGCTTCAGCCGGACCATACAATGTAGAACTCAGTGTTGTTGATAACAACGGATGTTCTGACAACATTTCACGCCAGGTAATTAATTACCCAAAACCCACAGCATCTTTCAGTTATACTGCTGCTTGCATCGGAAATGCGATGCAATTCATGGATGCATCCATAGGTAATGGAAGTTCTTTAATCAGCTGGCTCTGGGATTTTGGCGATGGACAACAATCCATTAATCAAAATCCACAACACCTTTACAATGCCCCGGGGAATTACACAGTTTCGCTTATTGTTACTACTGAAAATGGTTGTACAGACACAGTGGTTCAAACCGTTTCACCCTATAATCCACCCACAGCTAATTTCAGCTGGACATCACCTTGTGTGTTAACTGCCACACAGTTTACTGACCTCTCAATACCAGGCTCGGGTAACATCGACAACTACCTATGGACAATAGACAATACCTGGAATTCCGTTCTACAAAATCCGGTTTACTCTTTTACCTCAACGGGGTTACATGATGTAAGGCTTATAGTAACTGATATTAACGGTTGTAAGGACACGATCGAACAAAGCCTTCTTATCGACAGTTTGCCCATTGCTGACTTTGCGTGGAATGTAGCATGTGCCAATTTACCAACCCAGTTCACTGATTTAAGCGATCCAACAGGCACCACAATTGCAACCTGGAATTGGAACTTTGGGGATGGAGGAACAAGCACTATTCAACATCCTACCCACATTTTTGGTCAAGGGGGGTTATTCCCTGTAACCCTTACAGTAGCTAAACCCAATGGCTGCTCTGCCACAGCTGTAAGAACAGTGATTATTGACTCAATACCTGTTGCTGATTTCACTTACGACACAGCATGTACCGGTTTACCCACCCATTTCTATGACCTAACTACAGTCTATGGATATCCGGTCGTTCAATATTCCTGGGATTTCGGCGATCCGGCATCCGGGGCAGCTAACCATTCATCCTTGCAGAATCCGGAACATATCTTTTCTTCCGTTGGTACTTACCAGGTGACTTTGATAGTTACCAATGCTCTCGAATGTCGCGACACGATTATTAAGACCGTTAATGCCTTCCCCGGCCCTGTAGCCGATTTCACCTACGATACGGCATGCTTAGGACAACCTACACATTTCAATGATTTAACTACTTCGGTAAGCCCAATTGTGAGCTGGCAGTGGGAGTTTGGAGGCGGGAATACTTCGACCTTACAAAATCCCTCTTATCTCTTCCCCAATTACGGGCAAAACCCCGTTACCCTTACTATCACGAATCAAAACGGATGTATAGCCAGCATCACCAAACAGGTTCTTGTTGATCAACTCCCCATAGCAGGATTTACCTGGAGCAATCCGTGCAATACTAATATTGTTCAATTTTTCGACACTACCGTTATAACTACTTCTCCTATAGTAAATTGGCTTTGGAATTTTGGGGATGGAAGCTATAGCATGCAACAGAATCCCCAGCACGTATTTGTTCCCAATCAAACCTATGATGTTACACTAACGGTTGGTACCCAGGCGGGTTGCAGCGATACACAAACTACCTCAGTCAGCATCACACCTGCATGGAATATCGATTTCACTTACGATACCGTCTGCTTTGGCGACAGCACTCAGTTTGTAGCACAAGTACTTACTCCGGGTGTGAATGTAGCCATCACAGAATGGAATTTTGGAGATGGCCAGACAGGCACAGGTAATCCCATCAAACATCGATATAATTTACCCGGCGTTTACCAGGTGATGCTTAATATAACCGATACAGCCGGTTGTACACAAGCTGCCTCACATTTGGTAACAATGCATCCCCTTCCTCTACCGTCCTTTATTTTCCAAAGTACCTGCGCTGACAGTACAGTGAATTTCATTGACCAAACTCCGGGAAGCATAACCCAATGGCTTTGGGACTTCGGCGATGGAAATACAAGCACAATCCAAAATCCTCAGCACACCTATGCTGCTTCGGGCACTTATTCGGTAAGCCTACAGGTTACGAATAGCAATGGATGTCAGAACGACACTTCCCAGGTTTTGGTACTCTTCGACAAACCCACGGCAGCCTTTACTGCATCGGTTGCCTGCGTCGGTTCTCCGACAATATTTACTGACCAATCCACAACCCTCTCGGGAAGTATTGTCGCCTGGAACTGGAATTTTGGAGACGGAGGGCAATCTAACTTTCAAAATCCACAACACATTTACGCCAACCCAGGAACTTACTTGGTCACTCTTGTTGTTAGCAATAGCCTGGGTTGTACAGATTCGATCCTTCTGCCAGTCCAGGTTTTACCTTTACCAGAAGCTGGCTTCAATTTTTCCAATGCTTGCCTGGGCACTGGCACCCAGTTCATCGATCAATCCACTACAACTAATGGATTTATAAGTAGTTGGTTATGGAATTTCGGAGACAGCAATAGTAGTAACCAACAAAATCCAATACATACTTTTGCTTTCGCCGGAATCTTTAACACCTCTCTTACTATAACTGATAGTGCAGGTTGCCAAACAACATATACTCATCCGGTTGAAGTCTTTCCGTTGCCAAATGCAGATTTCAGCTTCACGAATAATAATTGTGGAAATACGGAGGTTCAATTTACCGACCTTTCATCAGGCAATGGAGCAGTTATAACCGCCTGGCATTGGGATTTTGGCGACGGAGATACATCTGCCTTGCAAAATCCCTCACACCTTTATGCAACTCCGGGAACTTATAACGTCAGCCTACAAGTAACCAATGCCAACGGATGCACAGCAATAATTAACAAACCCTTGGTGATAGGAACACCTCCGGTAGCAGCTTTTAGCTTTGCAAACAATTGTTTTCCACAGGCCACACAATTCACCGATTTAAGCACTACCACGTCAGGGAGCATTGTTCAGTGGCAATGGAATTTTGGGGATCCCGCTTCGGGAGCCTCAAATACAAGCAGCCAGCAAAATCCTTTGCATACCTTTTCTTCACCAGGTAGTTATAATGTCAGACTGATAATAACTACATCAGCCAATTGCACGGACACTGTTTGGCAAACCCTGAATGTTGAACCCGGCCCCTCAGCAGATTTTAGCTTCAGTACTTCTTGCGTTGGAAATGCTACATCATTTACCGATTTAAGTACCCCGGGTAATAATCCTATTGCCTCCTGGTTATGGAATTTTGGAGATGGAAATACTTCCACACAGCAGAATCCCAGTCATATTTACCTCTTGGGAGGACAGTACCTTGTAACTTTAACAGTAACGGATGCCAATGGATGTCAGGCCACTCGCACACGTATGGTACCTGTTTATAACTTACCTACAGCACAATTCCTATTTTCTAATGAATGTGAGAATCAGTATACTTATTTCACGGATTATAGTAACGGAGCAGGGGCTGCAATTGTAAACTGGTCTTGGGACTTCGGAGACCCAATCTCCGGAGGCAATAATTATTCAGCCCTTCAAAACCCTACGCATATTTACGGTTCTACAGGGCTTTTCCAGGTAACCCTTTCGGTTACAAATGCCAATGGATGCAGCAACTCCATCACACAGCCAGTGCTTGTGATACCCTCACCAGTGGCTGATTTTGAAGCGAATAATACCTGTGCGGGAAGTCCGGTATATTTCAACAATTTAAGTTATTCAGTGGGTAGCAGCATAAACCAGTGGTATTGGGACTTCGGTGATGGTACTTCTTCTACGCTACAGTTCCCTTACCACACTTTCCCGGTACCGGGAGTATACAATGTGTCCCTTACGGTAACCAATACCAACGGATGCACAGCCAATATTCTTAAGCAAGTCACAGTACATCCGCTGCCTGTTGTCAGCTTCGACTACCTCATGCCCAATTGTTATGGTGATTCTACTCGCTTCATCAACCTGACAAGCTTTGCAGGTGGAGGTGGCACTGCCTCTTACTATTGGAACTTTGGAGATGGAACCACCTCGAATGAGATAAATCCTGTCCATCTTTACCCCTCTGCAGGCACATACTCGGTAACTCTAACAGTAACCGACAATAATGGTTGCAATTCCGCTGCTGTGAGCAACGTAACCGTTTATTCGTCGCCTAACGCAGCATTTGTATTCAATAATATCAGCTGCAGCGAGGTTCAGTTTACTGATATGTCATACGATCCTGAATTGACCCTCACCAGCTGGTATTGGAATTTTGATGACCCGGGAAGTGGAGCGTCTAACCTATCCAGCCAGCAAAATCCCGTTCATAATTTTAGTCAACCCGGTAATTTTAACGTAAGGTTGATGGTAGTCAACAGCGAAGGATGCAGCGATACCACCAACCGAAATGTAGAAATTTCTGCTCCTGTGGCTGATTTCAGGGTTGACAGTTCCACCCTGTGTGCAGGAGCTGGCACCCAGTTTATCGACCTCTCCTTTAGCAATTATGGAAATATCACCTCGTGGTTATGGAATTTTGGGGATGGAAATACTTCAACCCAGCCTAACCCCATTCACACATTTACCTTTGGTGGCAATTACTGGGTGAGCCTGATTATACAGACAAATCTGGGATGTCAGAGCACAATTACAAAGCAAGTAAACATTTATCAAAATCCTTTGGCAAACTTTAATTTCACGGCTCCCAATTGCCCGGGACAAACCATTAGCTTCAGCGACCTTAGCAGTGCAGCTACCGGAGCTTCCATAGTTCAATGGAACTGGAATTTCGGCGATGGAACTACCTCAACCTTGCAAAACCCCAGTCACGCTTATACGTTAGCCGGTAATTACCTTGTACAGCTCCAGGTAACAGATAGCAGAGGTTGCCAGGCCAATAAGATTCGTAATGTTAAGGTTTACAGGGCACCTATAGCCAATTTCAATCAAACCGTCAACAATTGCAATGTAGCAACTTTCACCGATCTCAGCATTTCTCAAGATACCATAATCAATGCCTGGTTATGGAATTTTGGAGATCCTGCCTCCGGCTTCAATAATGTTTCGACGCTTAAAAACCCTGTCCACTTATATAATCAGCCAGGAATCTACACAGTAACGCTGATTGTATGGACGGCTGCCGGATGCAGTGATACTATTTCTCGTACTGTAAATATCATCGCTCCGACAGCAAACTTTACCTTTACACCAGGATGCCAGGGTAACCTGACCCAATTCAACGACCTTTCGACAGGCAACGGAATACCTATTGTGCAATGGTATTGGCAATTTGGAGATGGGGGTACATCGCTTAGCCAGAATCCCGTTCACATCTACACTATTGCAGGAACCTATCTCGTATCATTACAAGTGACCAATTCACAGGGATGTCAGACGAGCGTTGTGAAACAAGTAGTCATTCCGGCCTCGCCAATAGCAGACTTTAGCTTTGATACTCCTTGCCTGGGAGATAGTACCCACTTCACAGATGCTTCGCAACAGGCCGGAAACTCCCCAATTATAAGCTGGTATTGGGATTTTGGTGATGGTAGTACTTCCAACTTGCGCAATCCCTCACATATTTACACAGCTGCAGGAACATACAATGTAACTTTGCAGATATCCGATGTCAATGGTTGTTTAAGCAGTAAAACTCAATCGGTAACTATATACGGAAAACCGGTAGCCAATTTTGTATACACCATCCCTAATTGCGACACTGTATTCTTTATGGACGCCTCAGCAGGAGGAGGTAGCCCGTTGGCGCTCTGGCAATGGAACTTCGGAGACCCGGCCAGTGGCATGTTTAATTCATCGACACAACAAAATCCCTGGCATGTCTACACTTTACCAGGCACTTACCAGGTAAGACTCATTGTAACAAACATCAACGGTTGTAGCGATACTATCCTCCAGCCGGTAGTCTTCGATCCCTTCCCTCAACCCGACTTTACGTTCGATATAGCTTGTTCCGGAGATACTACCCATTTCCAGGCAATGAATACAAATCCCAATGTTGTTAGTTATTCTTGGGACTTTGGAGATGGGTATTCAGGCTCCGGTCCAAATCCCGTGCATGTTTATTCAAATCCGGGAACTTACTCAGTGACCCTGGTGGTTACTAACAATAATCTTTGTACCAATTACATGACCAAAGCCGTGCCTGTAATTCCCACACCGGAGGTAAATTTCACCTGGAACCCCACCACCTGTGCAGGAACTGCAGTAAGCTTTATCAATCAGACCCAGGGTAATGGAGGAAATGTATCACAATACCTGTGGAGATTTGGTGATGGAAGTACATCTACCCAAACCCAACCTACACATACCTACACGTCAGCAGGAAACTACCTCATCACACTTATTGCATGGAATACCAATGGCTGCGTAGATTCTTTGCAAAAAGCCATTACTATCAATCCTTTACCTATTGCGGTTTTCCTAGCAGATTCAGTATGTTTGGGTTTTCCTACACAGTTTACCGACCAAAGCCAGCCCCAGGGGAGTCCTATTATTGGTTGGGAATGGAACTTTGGAGATGGTTCCTCGCTCAGTGGGATACAAAATCCACAGCATGTTTATGCAGCAGCGGGGACCTACAATGTAACACTTACGGTTACGGCAGCCAATGGGTGTCAATCGACCAACTCCAATATAGCTAGTGTTTTACCTCTGCCTATGGCTAATTTCTCAACACAATCGGATACCTTATGCGCCCAGGATACAGTGTTCTTCACCAATCTATCCAATCCCTTGGCCGGCACAGAGTATCTGTGGTATTTCGGAGATCCAGCCTCTGGCGCAGCAGATACATCCACCTCCATGCATCCTTACCATGTTTACAACCAACCCGGAAATTACTTTGTAACCCTTATTGCCACTACAGGCGAAGGTTGTCAGCACGACACTACTAAGACTATTACCATTAGACCTAAACCGATAGTCAATTTTATTTACACTGTGGCCTGTGCCAATGATACTACCTACTTTACTGATTTGAGTTACGTTCCCGGTGGCATGGCTGTCAATTCATGGAATTGGGATTTTGGAGATGGGGCAACCTCAACTTTACAAAATCCAACACATGTATACGGTAATGTAGTGAACGACACCACCTTCAGCGTGACACTGTCGGTTCAATCTACTTATGGCTGTACAGCTAGTCAAACCCAACAGGTTCCTGTTTATGGCCCACCCGTTGCTGCTTTTGCTGCATCCAATGTTTGTCAGGGCACTGTAACTTATTTCACATCTCAGGCCACAACTCCTTCCGGAATCATCACGAGTTGGAACTGGGATTTCGGCGACAGCTCTTATTCAACCCTGCCTAATCCCACCCATTTATATGCGCAGGCCGATACTTTTATGGTCAGCCTGATTGTTGGAAACAGTAACGGCTGCTTCGACACCATTGTTCAGCCTGTAGTTGTTTATCCATTGCCCATGCCCGATTTTGCATACGATACTGTTTGCTTCGGCGATACTACCCACTTTACTGACATGACCCTTATTCCCTATGGCGAAATAAATAGCTGGTACTGGACTTTTGGAGATCCCATGTCGGGAGTTTACGATACTTCGTCACTACAAAATCCAACCCATAAATTCACTCATCCCGGCATATTTATGGTTACTTTAATGGCGGGAGATACAAACGGATGCGCAGCATTTGTCACTTTGCCGGTTAAAGTAGATTCCTTACCTGTTCCCAATTTCCAGCACACTCCTGCCACCTGCCAGAATACAGCCATCGCATTCACTGACCAAAGTTTGGCCACTGATAATCCTATACTTTCATGGACCTGGAGATTTGGAGATGGAAGTGATACTACTATTTACGCTCCCAATTCCCCTAATGTTGAGCATATATACACCAACCTTGGTATCTACTCTGCAACCCTAATAACCACCGACATCCGGGGTTGCACCGATTCGGTTAGTCATATTCTGGAAATTTACCCCTTGCCAATGGCCTCCTTTACTTACAAGGATACAACATGCACGGCAGGTTTGATTTATTTCAAAGATCTTTCGAGTGGAGTGGGCACCAATGTCAACAGCTGGCTTTGGGACTTTAATTATCCGGGTCAAAGCTTTAGTACCCAGAAAAATCCCTATTATTTCTATCCAATCACCAATGCAAGCTACACTGTAATGCTTGCCATTACCGATGAACGAGGATGTAGAGACACAGTTTTCGATACCATTTACGTTAAACCTGGCCTCGTCGTTGATTTCGCTTTACAAAACAACTGTCTGGGCGACACAGTAATTTTTACACCTATAGTCACTCAGCCCATAGGTGATACCATCCTTCAGGCCGAGTGGACATTTGGAGATGGGCAAACTTCAACAAACCTGATAGGCACTCACATATACTCCAATCCCGGAATGTATTACGTACAAATGAAAGGCTGGAATCAGAATGGATGCCTCGCGATTGCATTTAAACCCATCATTGTTGATGCTCCTCCCCTTGTTGCCTTCTCTGCTCCACCAGCAGGCTGCCTCGATCCGACAATTTTCACTGATTTTAGCCAACCCAACAGCGATTCCATTGTAAGCTGGTACTGGCAATTTGGTGATGGCAGCGATACAATAATTTTTGCACCAGGTTCGCCCAATGTAATTCACAATTATGGAGAGGAAGGAGGAATTTATCAGGCTACTTTGACAGTAACCAACTCCAACGGTTGCAGCGCAACTTTAAACCAGGAAGTGATCCGCTACTCATGCCTGCAAGCAGGTTTCAATGCCAATACTTTGGTATGTTCCGGACAACCCGTAACAATCATAGACATGTCGGCTGCAGGTTCTGGTGCAGTAAACATCACCAACTGGTTCTGGGACTTAGGAGACGGTACACAATTCAATTCACCAACCCGCTTAGATACTATTGTTCATACTTATTCACAACATGGCACTTACACCATCAGGCAAATTATTACTGCCAATACCGGTAGTATACTTTACATGGACACTGCTGAGGTTAGCATCACAGTTTATCCCGGGCCTGTAGCTTCATTCATTCATACACCCGGCTGCCTGGGTGTGCCCGTAGTCTTCAAAGACCAGACCGCCACCCCAGGAGCACCCCTTACCCAATGGTTCTGGAACTTCGGAGATGGCACTTTCTCTACAGTACAGAATCCGGTTCATCAGTTCGCCGACACTTCGAATTACCTGGTCATTTTAAGCGTCACAAATACTTTTGGATGCACCGATACGGCATCGGCTCTGATAAAGCCCGCTGTATTGCCGGGTGCTTTATTAACAGCTCCGGGTAATGTTTTCTGTGCGGATACGCTAACATTAACCTTAAGCGAAAACAGCAACCAGCAGGCCAACCGGTATGTATGGAACTTCGGTGATGGTACTATTCTCGAGACTGATATACCCCAAATAAGACACACTTTTGCTTCCGGCACCTGGGATGTTATCCTTACGGTATATTCAAACGCAGAATGTCCTAACTCTGACACTTTGCAGCTCACGTTGCACTCCCTGCCAGTAGTCGACTTTACCTTTAAACCCGACAGCATAAAGGCCCGCTTCGAAGAAGCCCGCTTCCTTGATGCAAGCTTCGGAACCTCCTCACCTATTACCCAATGGTATTGGGATTTTGGTGACGGCCACGACACCCTCGCTACTAACCCAACACATATCTTTGCTGACACAGGCAATTACGCGGTTGCCCTAACTGTAACTGACCAAAACGGCTGCTCCAACACACTCATGAAAAACATCAGGGTTTATCCCGAATTGCGCTTTTTCATCCCTAATGCGTTTTCGCCCAACCACAATGGAAGGAATGACATCTTTAAACCCATGGGCAAATATTTCAAACCTGACCGCTACCTCTTCCAGATTTATAATCGGTGGGGCGAATTGATTTTTGAAACCACTGATCCCGAACAAGGATGGGATGGCACATTTAAAGGTGTGGAGAGTCCTGTTGGAGTGTATATCTGGGTTGTAACAGTTTACGACATGTTTAATGACAAAGAATATTACAAAGGAAGCGTATTGCTTCTGAGATAAACCGTCCCTTAGATGAAAGCCTATGAAGAACACTGGTTAAATTTAATGAAGTAAATATGTAATACAACAATAAATGTTTTGCGGTCAATGAAAGGTTACATGTACATCTTAGAATGTGCGGATGGAAGTTATTATACTGGTAGCACTAAAAATCTTGAATTGAGATTAGCACAACATCAGGCCGGTATGGGTGCAATACACACCAAAAACCGCCTGCCGGTGAAGCTGGTGTACTTTGAAGAGTTTAATAGGATTGATGAGGCTTTTTACCGCGAGAAACAAGTTCAGGGTTGGAGTAGAAAGAAAAAAGAGGCCCTCATCAAAAATATGCCGGAAAAGTTGCACGAACTAGCCAGATGTCTGAATGAAACGAGTCATTTGAATTATAGAAAGGCAGAGGGGGAAAATCGCTGACTTCGGCTTCGCTCAGTCAGCGCGGGGTTCGGCTTCGCTCAGTCAGCGCGGGGTTCGGCTTCGCTCAGTCAGCGCGGGGTTCGGCTTC